>OBJA01000904.1_pt1 | contig 23120 bp, 23 predicted proteins | sample 1519751 | NCBI WGS metagenome assembly OBJA01 (sample SAMEA3881238, study PRJEB22517) | soil metagenome | biome: lake sediment; feature: soda lake sediment; material: sediment, water from around vicinity | place: India | collected 2013-12-23 | depth 3 m
CCGCCATGGTGGTGATGGCCGTGGTCAGGAGGAGGGCGGAGCCGCCGGCCGGGCTGACCTGCAGCTTCTCGGAGATGAAGATCGACACCAGGATGACGATGAGTCCCGCGAACAGCGAGGCGTGGTAGCCGATGATCGGCTCGATCTCCCGCCGGATTGCGACGCGCTTCAGGGCCACGTAGAGCAGGGCCGGGATGAACACGCCCTTGATGAGGATCATCACCTGGAAGAAGATCAGCCCGCCGCTGCCCATCCGGCTGTGGTGCTCGAGCAGCAGCGGCAGAAGCGAGACCATCACCCCCTGCAGGGCCATTATCTTGACCAGGGCGACCAGCCGGTTGGAGGCGAGCGACAGCAGCACCGACAGCAGGAGGATCACCATGATCATGTCGTTGAGGTTTATCATTGCACAAACTCCATGGTAAGGATGGCGGCGAAGAACACCAGGGTGAGCGAGGTGAGCACGAACTTCGGCACCAGGTTCATCCTGAAGCGGGCCATGCCCGACTCGACCAGCCCGACTGCCACATAAATAAGGCCGAGGCCGGCGAAGAAGAGCGGAATGCGCAGGTAGCCTAATGCCGCATCCAGCGGGCAGACGATCAGGAAGATGAAGGCGGAGTAGAAGAACAGCTTGTAGAAGGCGCCGAGCTCGATCAGGGCGAGGTCCGGGCCGCTGTGGTCGAGGATCATCACCTCGTGGATCATGGTCAGCTCAAGGTGGGTGGCCGGGTCGTCCACCGGCACCCGGGAGTTCTCGGTGAGCAGCACCATGAAGAGGGCGACGATGGCGAGCAGCAGCAGCGCCCCCGCCGTGCCTGCCAGGCTGATTGGGGTTGCCCCGGTGAAGTAGTCGGCAAAACTGAGCGCCCCGGTCATCCGGTAGAAGAGCACCAGGATGGCGAAGATGGTGGCCTCGGCGAGCATACCGAAGAAGGCCTCGCGGGCCGCCCCCATGCCCTGGAAGGGCGAGGCGGTGTCCAGCGCCGCGGCGATGGTGAAGAACCGGCCGATGCCGAGCACGTAGAAGAGCAGGATGACATCGCCGTGGAAGGAAAAGAGCGGCTCCATTCCGGCGAGCGGAAAAAACAGCAGGACCATGATCGCCCCGGAAAGCGAAACCAGCGGTCCGAGCCAGAAGACGAAGGTCGTGCCGGTGCTGTAGACCGAACTCTTCCGCAGAAGCTTTGCCAGGGTGTAGTACTTGATGAACAGCGGCGGCCCCTTCTTGCCGGCGAAGAAGGCCTTCACCTTGAGAATGATTCCGGGAAAGAGCGGCGCGAGCAAGAGCGCCAGAGCGACAGTCACAAGAGATTCCATACCCGTTCCTTTCAACATCAACCCTTAGATGAACGATACCAGCAGCACGACACTGATCGTCACGATGATATAGCCGATATAGAGCTGGACGTTGCCGTGCTGGATCCAGCGGAATTTGCTTAAGCAGGCCAGGAGCGGCAGGGCCACGCCCCGGTGCAGCCCCACCTCGGCGACATCGTCCACCCGCGCCTCGTAACGGGTCCGGCCGGGGAAGATCGCCTCGAGTTTCACCGCGCTCTCCCGCACCAGGGCGAAGGGCCTGAAGAAGCCCACCACGCTCCGGGCATAGGAGGTCCCGGTGTACTGGATGCGGGTGGTGGGCCGGGTGAAGCCGCAGCCCCAGGTCGGCCCCTGGGCCCGGACCTTGCCCCGGTAGAAGAACTTGCGGAGAGCCGCCAGGCCGAGAAAGATGGCCAGGAGGATCCTCGCGCCGAGGGCGAGATTTTCCCCGACCGTATCGACGAGCGCCAGGCCGAACCGGCCGGGCTCGACCAGTCCGGCCGCCCCGGAGAAGGCCAGGCGGATGAACACCTCCGGAAAAATGCCGATGAACAGGCAAGCTGCCGCCAGCACGACCATCGGCAGGATGAGGAAGGTGCCGGCCTCCCCCGCCTCCGCCGCTTTTGCGGATCGCGGCTCGCCGAGGAAGACGATGCCCACCACCTTGGTGAAGCAGAAGGAGGCCAGCCCGCCGATCACGGCCAGGGCGATGATCGCCATCACCGCCAGGATCATGGTGACATGGGTGTACTGCAATCCCTGGAAGGCGGCGAAATAGACCAGGAACTCGCTGACGAAGCCGTTGAAGGGCGGCAGGCCCGAGATCGACACCGAACCGACCAGAAAGGTCCGGCCGGTGGCCGGCATCCGCTTCATCAGCCCGCCCAGCTGGTCGACGTGACTGGTGCCGGTTTCTCGTATCACGGCACCCGCCCCGAGAAAGAGTAGCGCCTTGAAGATCGAGTGGTTGAGGACGTGCAGCAGGCTCCCGGCGAAACCGAAGCCGGCCATCACCGCGTTGCCGTGTGAGATCCCCATCATGCCGATGCCCGCCCCCATGAGGATGATGCCGATGTTCTCGACGCTGTGGTAGGCGAGCAGCCGCTTCAGGTCATGCTTGCCGAGGGCGTAGAGCACTCCGAGAATGCCGGAGACCATGCCGAAGACCAGCACGACCTGGCCGATGACCAACTCGGTGCTCGCCAGGCTCGCGTAGACCCGGAGGATGCCGTAGATCCCCATCTTGATCATGACCCCGGACATGATGGCCGAGATGTGGCTGGGGGCGGCGGGGTGGGCATGGGGCAGCCAGATATGCAGAGGGAAGACGCCGGCCTTCGAGCCGAAGCCGACAAAGGCGAGGAAGAAGACGAGGGTCTTTACTGCGGCGGGAACGGCGGCGAAGTCGGCAAAGGCCAGCGAGCCGGTGTGGGCGAAGGCCACCCCGAAGGCGGCGAAGATGAGCAGGGCCCCCGCTTGGGCGAAGAGGAAGTAGAGGTACCCCGCCGTCCTGGTCATCTCCTTCTCATAGGCGTACATGACCAGTACGAAGGACGACAGCGACATGACCTCCCACACCAGAGCGAAGGCGAGGACTGTGTCGGCCAGGGTGACCAGGGCCATGGAGGCGATGAGGAGATTGGTGCAGAAGAAGGCCGTCGCCGTCCGCAGCGTGTTCTCCGACCCATGGAAATAACCGACGCTGTAGACGGCGGCGAGCGGAGAGATGAGGAAAATGGGCAGCAGAAAAAAATGGCTCAGCGCGTCCCCGGAAAAGGACAGGATGAAAACCCGCAACCAGGTCCAGGAAAAGCTCATCCCCCCGGCTCCCCCGGCGATCGGGAAGAGGGCGGAGAGACCGATGATGCAGCCCAGGACGGTCGCGCCCAGGTAGATCCACTTGGTCAGCGGCATGCGCCGGTGCGTCAGCAGGGGAACGGCGCCGCCCGCGACAAGGATGGCCAGGGAGAGAGGGAAGGTATTCATGTTGTTTCGTGTTGTTCAGGGAGACATTGTCGGTCAAAAAACGTTATGCCGGACGGGAGGATCCCCGGGGATCACTGCCTGTCCTGCTGCATGAGTCTCATATACAGCTCGTCCTGCTCCAGGGCGAACTCCTCCCCGGCATTGCCGGAGCACCATTCCAGATAGGCCCTCCAGGGCACGAAATAGTGCCCCTCGTGGCCCTGGAAGACAGCCATGTCGATATCGAGGCCGGCAAGGCAGAACACCTTGCCGCAGCCCGAACGATGGTGAGCCATGAAGGCCGAGATCGCCCGCAAGAATTCCTGGCCGAGATGGATCTCCGCCGCCTGGAGATTCGGGGTACGGTGGCTGACGATCCGACCGAGATGGGGCAGGAGCGTCGCGCAAAAAGGGCTGTCATGGTCGACAGCTCTATCGATCTCGACGAAGGTGAATAGATCGCTTGCGAGATAACGGTCGATGGGAATGCTCCTCCCGGTTTTCCAGGGAAAGCCGAGGGCGGCCAGGGACTCGCGCAGAGTGGCCGAAAGAAGGTACGAGCGCATCGTGCCGTTGACCAGGACCGGGGCGAAACGCCCCTCCCCGTTCGCTGCGGCCACCCGGTCGAGGGCGACGACCAGCTGCCCCGGCCGGCCGGTCCCGTCCTGCTCCAGCAGGCCCTCCGGAATGGTGATGAGATACCGCCCAGGCTCGGTTTCGGTCAGGTAGACATGCTCGCGGGCGAACCGGTACTGCCGGAGAAAGGGTTCGATGAAGGAGGCGGGGCAATGGGCGACGGAAGCCTCGTACCTGTCCCGCAGGAGCTACTGCGGCAGGCCGCAGCAACTGCCCCAGCTGGGGTTGTAGGAAACCCGGCAGGAGAGGACCACCACTGCGTCCCCCCGGGCATCCCCGGCAAGACTCTCTGCGGCCAACGCGTCGGCATGGTGGACCGCATCGAGATGACGGATGACGACGCCGTTGAAGCCGAGGGAACCGCAAAGGGTCCGCAGCCGGACGGCAAAATCTTCATAGGGCATCATCCTTCCCTTGATCTTCAAGGAAGGCGGACTTTCGTGCTCTTGATCAGGCGGGAATAGGTTCATAGCAAAGGTATTGGTTGAATTTGCCGCCGGTCTCGTCCTCTGCCGTACTCCCGGTCACAGATGACCAAGGTGACATCCGGACGCCACCCCTCAGGTCTGCTCCTCGAAGGTGAAGCCGTACCATTTCAGGTTGCTCGCGGAATTTTCCGGGATGTAGGCGATCTCGCTGTTGCCGATGCGGCTGTGCAGCTCCTTCATCCAGATCAGGGCCTGATTTTTGGAAAAAAACGGGCCGACCTCGGTGAGAGAGGTGAAATCCAGCATCCGCTGTTTCCTGAATCTGGTCAGGTCTTCCTTATCCTGGAAAATTCCGATGATTATTTTCATTGCCCTGTTTCCGAAAATCACTTCCTGTTGCTTTTTGTCACACAGACTGAATCACGATTCAGTAATGGCAATTTCCGTGCCAAGACAAAGGACAGGTCAGAGGGGACAACGGATACGGGCGTTGCGCCCGTTTTCGAGAGGGAAGGGGCGATGACGCGGGGAAGGAGAGAAGAGGCAGTAAATCGGGTTGATGAAGAGACGCTGGGGCATAATGCCCCAGCCGGGACCTTTTGCCCCACCGGAGGGAGGCGGGAAGCGAAGCGTATCGTCAATCACCCGGCTTCTGCAGCCGGCGATACAGGGTCTTCCGGTCGATGGCCAGGATCTGGGAGGCAAGCGTCTGGTTGCCTTTCGTCATTTTCAGCACATAGGCGATGTACCTGGCGGTCATCTCCTCCAGCGGCATGAGCTCGGCCTTGCCCTCGGCTTCCCATAACTGGCTGCGGCCGGTGTGGGCCTGGATCTTCCGGGGCAGGTCCTCGGGGACGATCTTATCGAACAGGGTCATGACCACCCCGTGCTCCATGGCGTTGCGCAGTTCCCGGACATTGCCGGGCCATTCGTAGCCGAGCAGCCGCTTGACGGTCGACTCGGCCAGGCCCGTTACATCTTTGCCCAGTCTTTCGGCAAACTCGGCGATGAACCTGCGGGCGAGCAGGAGGATATCGGTGCCGCGGTGTCGCAGGGGCGGGATCTCCACCTTGATCACGTTCAACCGGTAGTAGAGGTCCTCGCGGAAGCGGCCCTCGGCCACCGCCCGGTCGATGTCGGTGTTGGTGGCCGCGATCACCCGGGCGTCGAAGGTTGTCTCCCGGTTGCCGCCCACCGGGCGGAAGGTCCGCTCCTCCAGGACCCGCAGCAGCTTCGGCTGGAGGGCGAGGGGCATGTCGCCGATCTCGTCGAGGAAGAGCGTGCCGCCGCTCGCCTCCAGCAAAAGGCCCGTCCGGTCCTGCCAGGCGTTGGTAAAGGCCCCCTTCACATGGCCGAAGAGCTCGCTCTCCAGGAGGTTCTCCGGCAGGGCCGAGCAGTTGATGGCGACGAAGGGCCGGCCCTTGCGGCGGCTGTACTCGTGCAAGGACCGGGCGGTGATCTCCTTGCCCGAGCCGCTCTCGCCGGTGATGAGCACCGAGGAGTCGGTGGCGGCGACCCGCTGCAGGCGGCCGAACAGTTCCCGCATGATCGGGCTCTCCCCCAGGAGACCGGAGAAACAATGGATCCGTTCGACCTCCTCGCTGAGTAGCCGCACCTGCTGCTTGAGACTGCGGTGGGCTACCGCCCGGGAAAGCGTCAGGGCGAGCAGATCCATGTCGAGGGGCTTGGTGATGAAGTCGTAAGCCCCGGCCCGGATCGCCTCGATGGCCGTTTCCAGCGAGCCGAAGGCGGTCATCATGACCACCGGCAGGTCCGGCCAATTCTCCGCCACCTGCCGGCAGACCTCGATGCCGTTGATGTCCGGCAGGTTGATGTCGGTGAGCAGCACCTCCGGCTGGTCCTCGCCGACGGCCGCGAGGCCCGCTCGGCCGCTGGTGACGGACCTGCTGGTGAAACCCCGCCGTGACAGCCCGAAGTCGAGCATATCGCCCATGGCCTCGTCGTCTTCGATCACCAGAATACGTCCTTTCATACTGCAGCCTCCTCCAGTCCGAGATAGATGGAGAACCTGGCCCCCCGCGGCTGGCGGTTCTCCGCCTCGATCCAGCCATCGTGCTCCTCGAGCAACTCCTGGGCGACGGACAGCCCCAGTCCGGTGCCGAGCCCGACACTCTTGGTGGTGAAGAAGGGCGTGAAGATCTTCTCCAGGTTCGCCGAGGGAATGCCATCGCCCTCGTCGCTGATGTCGACCCGCAGGAACTCCCGGACCTGATCGTCGGTGTGCAGCATCGACTTCAGATGAATATTGCCGACTTCGACCAGCACCGCGCCCCCCGCCGGAGAGGCCTGAATGCCGTTCATGATGACATTCATGAACACCTGCTGCATCTGCTGGCCGTCGACGGCACACTCGACCTTCGCCTCCGGCTGGACCCTGAGCTGCAGAGCAACCTTCTGCTTGGTGGCGATGGGGCTGAGCAGGTGAAACACCTGCTGGAGGAGCGTCCCCACATTCTCCCGCCCCCTGACGATAGTCCATTTTTTTCTCGAAAAATCGAGGAGCTGTCTGATGATCACGGTAATCCGCTCAGCCTGGGCCTTGATGATCCTGGCGCAGCCGGCGATTTCCTCGCGGCTCAGGTCCTCGGCGATGATCATCTTGGCCCGGCCGTCCACCACGTTGAGCGGGGTGCCGATCTCGTGGGCGATCCCGGCGGCGATCTGCCCCACCGTGGAGAGCTTCTCGGTGTGCCGCAGCTGCTCCAGCGTCCGAAGCCTCGCCAGGTTCTCGAAGTGGATCTTCTCCTGGGCGATGAGCAGCCGCGTGCACATGTCGTTCATGATCCGCGCCAGGCCCGCCAGCTCGTCGTCCCCCTTGATCTCCAGATCGGCGTCCAGGTTGCCCTTGCCGATCTCGACGGCCTTGCGCGACAGCTTTTCCAGGGGTCTCTTGATCTTGATGTCGACCAGACGGTAGAGGATAACGCCGCTGATCAAGGTCAGCAGCGCAGAGATGACCAGGAAGCGGACGAGCAACCGCTGGGTGTACTCCGTGAGGGGAGCCAGCGACTGGATGAGCAGCAGAGCCCCCCGGCGGTCGCCGGGAACATCCACCGCCACCAAGGTAAACCGCTGTTTGTTGCGCTGAGCGTCGAGGCCGACGAAGGAGACCGGCTGCGGCAGTCCGGCGGCCGCCGCCTCCTCCAGCTCGGGGTTCCGCCGGCCATATTCCCGCACCGCCTCTTCGAGCCAAACCCAGTGGATGGCGAGCAGCCGGTCTCCCCGATCAGCGTCGTCGATCAACCGGAGTGCATGGTCCGCCCCGCTCTCGGCCCAGGCCCGGGCGACCATTTCCGCTAGGATTCCCCCGATCTCCTTGACATTCTCGCTCATATCCCGGTCGAATTGCCCGATCTGGGCTTCGTAGTTGATATTCCCGTCAACGATGAGCAGGCTGAAGATCCCCAGCAGCAGGTACGAGTAGATCCTGGAAAAGAGATTCATGGCGGTCAATTGACCATTGGCAATGGTTACCGGGTTTTGGCGAAGTGTGAAGCAAAAACATTTTATAGCAAGAGCGGGCGGTTACAGTCAACCCTAAACCAAGATCGCAGATTCGCTCCAATCTGTGGCAACGACACATGGTAATAAGAAAATACTAGAAAAAGATAGTAAGAAAGTGTAGATTTTCATAATTAAGAGGACTTCTTGCGCGTGCCATAGGAACTTTTTTCGCTGCAGCAGGTCGAAAGAACTCGATAGGCCATGATTTCTCCGAATGTCAGGAGACAGCCAGGGTGATCAAAAGAACAGGACATGCAGTTTTCATATAAATCTTATCGAAAGGAGTAATCATCCCCATGTTCGCATCTATGAAAATCAAGTACAAGTTGGTTCTCATCGGCTGTCTGCTGGTTGTGCTGCCGCAGGTGGTCGGCGCGGCAATCACCTACTTCCAGAACAGGTCAAACCTGGACTTCACCATCGATGTCACGAAAAACCAGGCCGTCGCAAACCTCGACCAGCTGGCGAAATCGGTGTACGGTCTGGTTGAGTCCCACCAGGAGGTCAATGAGCGGAACATCCAGAGCGCCTTGAATGTCGCCCGCGAGATCGTCGCCAGCAACGGGGGATTTGCCATCGATGACAGGATCGTGAGCTGGCAGGCCACCGACCAGTTCTCGCTGGCCTCTTCCATTCAGGAATTGCCCCGGATGAAGCTCGGAAATTTTTGGCTCGGCCAGGTGAGCGACCCGAAAACACCGGTGCCCGTGGTTGACAAGGTCCAGGAACATCTCTCGGTGACCTGTACGATCTTCCAGCGGATGAACCAATCCGGAGACATGCTGCGGGTCGCGACCAACGTCTTGAAAGACGACGGGAGCCGGGCCATCGGCACCTACATCCCCAACACCAATCCGGACGGCAGGCCCAACCCGGTAGTCTCCTCGATCCTGAAAGGGGAATCTTTCACCGGCAGGGCCTTTATCGTGAATAAATGGTACGTGGCTTCCTACGAACCAATTAAAAACGCCACCGACGGCAAGATCATCGGCATGCTGTACGTGGGCATCCCTATCGAGAGCGTCAAGAGCCTGCGGGAAACCATTACGCGACTCGTGGTGGGGAAAACCGGATACGTATGGGTCCTGGACAGCAAAGGCAAATACATCATTTCCTCCCAGGGCAAGCGCGACGGCGAAGATATCTCGGGGCTGCAGGACGAAGCGGGGAACCTTTTCATCAAGGACCTGGCGAAGAAGGCACTCGCCCTGAAGCCCGGCGAGATCGGTGAATACCGTTATCCCTGGAAAGATACGGGCGATACCGCGACCAGGACCAAGGTGGCCAGATTCATGTATTTCGCGCCTTGGGACTGGATCATCGGGGTGGGAACCGCCGAGGAGGAATTCCTGGAGACTGCCGCCAGGATAGAAGCCACCACCAGGCATAACGGCATCATCCAGCTTTCGCTTCTTGCCGCCTCTCTGGTGGCGGCCGTGATGATCTGGGTTTTCGTCGCCGGACGAATCACCAGGCCGATCATCATGCTCACCGATGCCGCGGACAAGATGAGCAAAGGCGATCTCTCCCTCGAGATAAACATCGCCTCGAAGGACGAGATCGGAGCCCTTTCCGCGGCCATAGTCCGCATGCAGACCAGCCTGAAAATCGCCATGGGCAGGCTGCTCAAGAAGAAATAATCCGCTCTAGGAGTCTGTCGAATTACTCCGTGCACCTTCCCGTTTTTCTGGTGCGCGGAGCGCACCTACGATAAACCAGACCTTTTTGGATGCAACTCGGAAATTATCTTCGGAGCTGGAGATTATTCGTCCGATTGCAGGCCCATGCTCTTTTCCACTCTGGGATAGATCTCCGCCAGCAGGTCTTCCCGCTGGAGATAAGGGCAGGGATCGTCGAAGGGGAAATCCCGGCACTGCTGAGGCCTCGCTTCATGAACCGAACAGCGCTTGCTCAGCCTGCCGTTGGCGAGAAAGACGCAGGAGCCGTCCTCCCGAACCTTGAAGGTGTTCCTGTGTTCGATGTACCGCCTGCGGACCTCGCCGTCGCTGAGCCCCAGGTGCCTGGCCAGGCGGTTGATGTCGGTGGCGGTGAGGAGCAGGATCGAACCTTCCAGCCGGTAGCAGCAGAAGGCCGGGCAATAATTGCAGAATATCTTGTTAAGCCCCGGTTCCGCGGGTTGTGCGGCATCTGTCATTCGTTAAACCTCTAACCCTCATAAAGGGAATAAGTACCTTCACGAATTTCCAAGGCACTGACCCCGTTCACGCGATAAGTACCTGCACGAAATCACTTCTCAACAAAGAGATGATTTTCTAAGGCCGTTGTCGGGATAAGTACTTTCACGAAAAATCTTTTCTAAAAACAAGAATGATTTTCTAAGGCACTAAAAAGTAAGCAGATAAGCACCCTTGCCTTCAAGGGGCCGGACGCCGGCCACCTTGCCGACGATCTTGCCTGGTCTGGCGAAACGGTCGGCGCTGCGGGCAAAGAATATCCCCGTGGCCTTGCTGATGACCGGCGCCCTCTCGCCCTGCCCGGAGTTCTGCAGCGGGTGGGTGACCACGGCGACCACATCCCCTTCCTCCACCGTCTCTCCCAATTGCCTGGTGTAGGTGACTATCCCCGCACTCCCCGCCTTGAGATAATCGACGCCCTCCAGGGGGCTCGCCTGGGCCCGAAGTTCCGGCAGGGGCGGCGGGGCACCATCGATAAAGCCCCGGCGCTGCAGAAAGATGAAAAGATTTTTGGCATCCTGCTCCGTGTACTCCCCTTCCGTGTCGGCGACCCCGCGCAGTTCGACGGTGGCGGCAAGGCAGGCCGGCGGGATCGGCACCCCGGGAAATTCCCCGGCCAGATCCCACCACAGCTTGCTGTTGGCCTCATCGAATGGCAGGTCCCCCGAATCCTTGGCCAGCAGAACCGCACCCGCCCCCATCTGGGCGGCAAGGTCGGCGCCGTCCGGCCAGAGCGCGGTACCCATATAGACGTGGAGAATCCCCTGGTAGTCGCAGTGCAGGTCGAGGACGATATCGGCGTCGTGGGACAGGGTGAGGAGCAGATGCTTCAAGGCCTCGGCCTCCGTCTCAGGCCGCCGGCCCGCCAGGATCTCCCCGGCGCATTGCCGGATAGCGGCAACGTTTGCCAGGGCATCCTGCCCGAGCCGGCCGCGCAGCCGTTCGGCAAGCTCGCCGGCCAGCTCTTTATAGCGACGGTTGAAGTTGACATGGTCGCTGTCGTCGAACCGCCCCTGGATGGTGTCGGTGCCCCACTGGGAGAGGCCGATGGGATTGGCCGCCGGCACCACGATGATCTCACCCGTAATCGCTCCGGCCGCATCCGCCTTGTGCAGGAGCTCGATCAGCCGGCAGGCGACCAGATAGCCCGGCGCCTCGTCGGCGTGGAGCCCGGCCTGGACGTAGGCCTTCCGGCCGTCCCCCGCCGGCCCGAAATGGACACTGAGCAACTTTCTTTCCGTGCCGACCGAAGCCTCCGGCAAGAGGTGCTCTCTGACGGTGCAGGTTTTCTTCATGTTGATGCCTCCATTTCCACACCCCCTTCCTGCCCGGCCCCGGATTGCTCCGGCAAGCGTTTTTTCAGCAACTTCAGGAAGAGGACGACGGAGAGGGTAATCGTCAGGTAGAGGGCGGCGGCGGAGAACAGGGCCTCGTAGGGGCTGTAGTACAGGGAATTGATAATCCTCGACGCCCCGCTGATATCGAAGAGGATGATGACGCTCGTCAGCACGCAGCCGTGCAGCATGAAGACGATTTCCTTGGAGTAGGTGGAGACCCGCCGCAGGGCAAGGGGCAGGACGACCCGCCGCAGCATCCGCAGGCCGCTGATGCCCGCCGCCCTGGCGGCCTCGATCTCGCCAGGGGGAGCGGAAGGCGTGGCGACCATGGCCTTTCTCATGATCTCGGTGGTATAGGCGCAGGTATTGAGGCAGAAGGTGAAGAGTGCGCAGAACCAGGGTTCGGTGAACATCGGCCAGAGGAAGGTGTCCTTCATCGCCTCGATCAGCCCGAAACCGTAATAGAGGAGCAGCATCTGGACCAGGAGCGGGGTTCCCTTGAAAAACCAGATAAAAGCCCGGACCGGGACCAGGACCAGAAAATGGCCCTTCATCCTGAGGATGGCCAGCGGGACGGCCAGGATCAGGCCCAGCGAAAACGACAGCGAAACGAGGATCAGGGTATTCTTCAGGGCCTGCAGGTAGAGCCCCAGGTTGCCGGCAACTTCCATAACATACTCCTTCTCACGGGCGGTCCGTTTATCGGGGTAGTACCTCGGAAATTCATTTCTTGTTCTTGAGCATGAATTTCCTGATGTACTTATCCCCTCTGCTGTGGGAGGGGATGACAACCTCTTGGGTGGCGGGCGTCAGCCCGCATTCATTTTTCAGCGACTGCGAAGAAGGCGAAAACGGGTGGGGTGATGCAGACAACAGATGATTTATCCACGGTTTGTTTGCCCCCGCTCCGCATGGCATACCCGCTCTGCATACTAGAAGATACCTTCCATGTCAAACCGAAAGGAGAGGCGGGGGCTTTCCGGCCAAGCTCACCCGCCGGTCCTTCCTGCCGGGAAGAAGGTTCAAGTTGATGAAATCAAGGTCTTGATGATGTCCCTCTTGCCGATGATGCCGACCAGCGTGTCTCCGCGCATGACCGGCAGGGTATGGACCTTCTTTTCGGCCATGATGGTGGCGATTTCATCGATGGGAGTGTCCTCGCTCACCGTGACCGGGTCTGGGGAATAGATATCCTGCACGGTCACCCCGGCCATCTTCTTCATCTCCTTGCCGATTCGCTCCGGGTTCTCCAGGTAGATGACCGAATCGAGGATGGTCACCACCGTGGGGATGTGGATCTTCTTTTTCTGATCGATCAGATCGTTCTCGGTGACCACCCCGACCAATCCGCCCGCCCCGTCCAGCACCGGGGCCCCGCTTATCCCATGGGAGGCGAGCAGCAGGGCCAGCGCGGTCACCGTCACGTCGGGCGTCACGGTGATCACATCCTTGGTCATTATATCGATTGCTTTTTGCATTTGGCCTCCTCCTGTGCAGAGTTGGGGTCTTTCGGCAACCGGATCACGAACCGCGGCCCGGCTCGGATGCCACCTCGATCGAACCGTGGTGATGACGACGATGTCCCTGGCTATCGCCTGTCCCTCTCCGGTTCCCGAGACTGAAGTGATGTTTCCCGTATCTGTCTCGAGTATAGGGGAGAAACGGTTCCGGCGTCAAATCCTTATGAGACTGGACACTTCCGCCCAACAGGCAACAAGTGCCGACCCAGGTTACAGGTGCCATGGCTTTGAGCCCCGAGCGCCTCGCTTTCCCGTAACTGCAGCCTGTCTCCTGAACGGTAAGCATCCGGCGATTCCCGAGAAAGGGAGTATCGCTGCCTGGCAAAGCCCCTGAGCCTGCCGCTGCGTCTTAAAAAAAAGTATGCTTTTGGCCCTTTTATGCTATATTCGAGAAGACCGTCGATATGCCGGCTTTTCGCATCAGTCCTTGACGACTTACTTTCAGTAATTACCAGGAGATATAGTTATGACAGCAGTTGCGGACAGGGAGTCCCCGCCGCCGGCCATCGGCCTCGGCCTGGCCGACATCACCATCTGCGAATCGGAGATATGTTTCATCGATGGCGAGGAAGGCAGGCTCATATACCGGGGCTACGACGCCATCGAGCTCGCCCGGCAATCGACCTTCGAGGAGGTGGCTTATCTGTTGTGGTACGGCGCCCTGCCCCGGCCGACCGAGTTCAAGGCATTCCTTGCCGGCTTCACCGGGTCGATGGACCTCCCGGTGGAGACCGTCATGATTCTCAGGATGTTTCCCAAGGCGGCGACCCCCATGGAAGTCATCCGCACCGCCGTCTCCTCCCTCGGCCACTGGGACCCGGACAGCGGCAACACCGGGCTCGACGCCAGCCTGCGCAAGGCCCAGCGCCTCACCCTGCGCATCCCCCTGCTGATCGCCGCGCACCAGCGGCTCCGCGAGGGCAAGGAACCGATCAAGCCGATCCCCAGCCGCGGCATCGCCTTCAATTTCCTCTACGCCCTGTTCGGCAAGGAGCCGGATCCGCTGGCTGAAAGGGCCTTCGACGCGGCCCTGATCCTCCATGCCGACCATGAGCTGAACGCCTCGACCTTCTCCGCCCGAGTCACCGCCTCCACCATGGCCGATATCTATTCTTCGGTGACCTCGGCCATCGGCACCCTCAAGGGCCCGCTGCACGGCGGTGCGAACATGGAGGTCATGCAGATGCTGAAGGAGATCGGCGATCCCGGCCGGGCGCGGTCCTTCATCGAAGACAAGCTTTCCCGCAAGGAGAAAATTCCCGGCTTCGGCCATCGGGTCTACCGTTGCGAGGATCCCAGGGTTGACCTCCTGCGCAACTATGCCCAGACTTTATCGGAAAAGGCAGGCGACGCCACCTACTTCGAGATCACCCGTGAGGTGCAGAAGGTCGTGGTGGAAAAGACCAAGGTGTTCCCCAACGTCGATCTCTATACCGCCTCATTGTACAATGCCATCGGCCTCCCCATGGAACTGTTCACCCCGATCTTCGCCATCAGCAGGACGGTCGGCTGGACCTCCCACATCCTCGAGCAATGGAGCAACAACAAACTCATCCGCCCCCGGGCCGAATACATCGGCCCTAAATCATACTGTTATATCCCCATCAAGGAGCGGGCCCGCGGGTAACCATCACCGCCCATGCAAGTCGACACTTCGCATAACCAACAACTGGCCGGCCGGAAGTTACCTCCCGACCGGCCGCCCAAGGTTTCACCATGCTTACGACACTGATCATCCTGGATAGGGCCTCCGACTGGAGACCCTATTATGAAACCGACACTATCATCACCGCAGGTGAATATCTGCAGAACGAGAAACTGAGCCAGGAGCACCTGCTCGTCATCAACCTCTGCAGCGACCTCAGCTACAACTCGGAAGGCTACTACTGCTCGCTCCTGGCCCAAGCCAGAAAGCACAAGGTCATCCCCTCCGTCGACGCGATCAACAGCCTGGACTGCGACCGGACCATCAAGCTCCAGGGTTTGCTGAAGAAGACCTGCCATTCCTGGGTCAACACCAATGGCCTGGCCACCGACGGCAGCAACACGCATTCCCTCGACATCTTCTTCGGCGACTGCGAGAACCCGGCCCTGAAGCGGCTGGCCAAGTTCATCTTCGACCAGTTTCCCTTCCCGATGCTGAAGGTCACCTTCGCCGACCACAAGTACTCCCAGATCGTTCATTTTCGCACCATGTCCCTGGGTGAGCTGGACGATGGGCAGCAGACCCAGTTCGCCAATGCCATCGACCGGTTCAACAAGAGGATCTGGCGCTACCCGAAGAACAAGAAGTCGTTCGGCTACGACCTGGCCATCCTCCACGAGCCGAAGGAGCCGATCCCCCCCAGCAACAGTTCGGCCCTGCATCTCTTCATCTCTGAGGCCAAGAAACTGAATATCAACGCCGAGCTCATCACCGCCGACGATTCCGCCCGGCTGATGGAGTTCGACGCCCTGTTCATCCGCCAGACCACCGCGGTCAACCACATCACCTACCAGCTGGCCAAAAAAGCCCAGCAGGCGGACATGGTGGTCATCGACGACCCGACCTCCATCATCCTCTGCACCAACAAGGTCTATCTGAAGGAGCTGCTCGACCGGGAAAAGATTCCCTGCCCGCGCTCCCGGCTGGTGTTCAAGACCAACCCCCTCGCCTACGAGGAGGTGAGCGCGACCCTCGGCTCGACCATGGTGGTGAAGGTGCCGGACGGCTCCTTTTCCATCGGAGTGACCAAGGTCACCAACGAGCAGGAGTACCAGCAGACCCTCGAGGAGCTCTTTCCGCGCTCATCGATCCTCCTCGTCCAGGAGTTCGTCCCCACCGATTTCGACTGGCGGATCGGGGTGCTCGGCGGCGAGTGCATCTACGGCTGCCGCTACTACATGGCCCGCGGCCACTGGCAGATCCTCCAGCACCGGGCCAACCGGATCCCCAAGGCCGGCGGCTTCGACGCCCTGCCCCTCAACAGTATCCCCGCCAAGGTCAGAAAGCTGGCGGTCAAGGCCACCTCGCTGATCGGCAAGGGCCTCTACGGGGTCGACATCAAGATGGTCGGCGACCAGCCGATGGTCATCGAGATCAACGACAACCCATCCATCGAACACGGGGTGGAAGACACCATCATGGGCAACGAGCTGTACCGCATCATTCTCCGCGAATTCGTCAACCGGCTGAGCAGCAAGCAGCACAAGTAAGCGATGTCCGGCTATCTCTTCGCCCCCGCCTGCGAAACCGATATTGACCGGCTTGCGGCCCTTGAAGTGGATCTCTTCCACACCGACCTGTGCTCAAAAAGAAACTTCCGGTACCTGATCCGCCATGCCTGCGTGATCGTGATCAAGCGGCCGGGGGACAGTGCAATCTTCGGCTATGCCATTCTCCTTGGCCGGAAGAACAGCCGCAAGATGCGCATTTACTCCTTCGGCATTGCCGCCGGGGCAAGGGGGAAGGGCCTGGCCACCCGGCTGCTCGCGGTCCTGGAGGAGATCGTCAGGAAGAGAACGTGTCACATGCTCACCCTGGAAGTGAGCGACGGCAACACGGCGGCCATCGCCTTCTACAGGAAAAACGGCTTTGTCCAGTACGGCTTCCGCCTCGGCTATTACGAAGACGGCGGCCACGCCATCCTCATGCGCAAGCATCTCGATATGTCGGGACAGGAACAATGATAATACGCTGCACGGAAGTAATCCTCATCGATGATATCAAGGGCAGGGGCGTCGTCGCCACAGAGAGGATCCCCAAGGGCACGGTGACCTGGGTCTTCGACGACCTCGACCGCGAGTTTTCCCCGGCCGAGTTCGCCCGGCTGCCCGAACCCTGCCGGGAAGCGGTCATCAACTACTCCTACCGGAACAGCAGAGGCAATCTGGTCTTCTGCTGGGACAACGAACGCTATATCAACCACAGCTTCCGCAACAACTGCTGCCTCACCCCCTACAACTTCGAAATCGCGGTGAGGGACATCGAGCCGGGCGAGGAACTGACCGACGACTACGGTTTCTTGAACATCATCGCCCCCTTCGATGTCGATCCGGAGGGCACCGACCGGTCCACGGTCTACCCGGACGACCTGCTCCGCTACAGCGAAATCTGGGACCGTCAGCTCAGGGGAGCCTTCGACCGGCTGCTCGAGGTCGACCAACCCCTGCGGCCGGTCTTTGCGCCAGCGGTGTGGCGGCTCGCCGAATCGATAGCCCGCGGCGAAACAACCATGGCATCCATCAAAAACTGTTATTATAATCAACAGGCATAAATTCCGGCACTGTGGTCATGTTCTTCCGGCATTTGCCTGAAATCATATTATTTTATCGTTTACAGGAAAACATGCCCGGGCCGTCCTCCGGCCGCGTTTCACAAGGCGTATGCTATGAAAGATGAACTCGCTTCCCTCGATATCGGCAATCAGGTCCGAACCCTCCGCAACCGGCGTGGCCTGACGCTTCAGGATCTGGCCGACCTCACCGGACTCTCGAAACCCAACCTGTCGCAGATCGAGAACAACCTCGTCACTCCGCCCATCGCCACCCTGCTGAAGATCGCCACCGCCCTGGGCGTGTCGATCGGCTATTTTTTCCAGAACGACAACCAGGAGAGCGGCATCGTCATCACCCGGAGGACCGATCGCTACGGGGTCGCCAAGGGACCGCACATCTCCCACATCGGCTACCAGTACGAACCGCTCGCCTACCCGAAGGTGGATAAGCGCATGGAACCGTTCATCGTCAACATGGAAGAACGGAAAGCCGACGCCATCGTCTACAACAACCACCGCGGCGAGGAATTCGTCTACATCCTGGAAGGCAAGCTGGAATTCCGCTGCGGCGACAACGTCGTTCTCCTGGAGGAAGGCGACAGCCTCTACTTCGATTCCATCTTCCCGCACGGCTACCGGGGGATAGGCGGTCCCGCCAAGACCCTGGTCGTCATCTTCAGGGAGGGTTGACCCTCCGCATCCCCCCTCGCCCGATATCGTTTGAGGCCTCCATATTCTTTCCGCCAAGGCCAGATGTTTCGTCTAAGAAACATATTTTCCTCCTCGCCAAACCACCTCCGCAAAGAACCATATTCCACATAACTACCGATAACTTGGTCATGTTGTGAACATTTTTCCAGCAACAGTCGTGTGTTTCTTTCCCTAAATCGTTTGACAATATTGAATTATATTTGGTATGATAAAACATAAATAGATACCAGGAGGCATCCATGGCTGAACCGAGGGGAAGAGTCCGCATTGCTGCCGATCGCTGCAAGGGCTGCGGGCTCTGTACCATTGCCTGTCCCGAGGAAGTGCTGGTCATCGACCACTGCACGGTGAACCCCAAGGGCTACAGCCCGGCCGTGGCGGCACGCCCCGATGGATGCCTCGGCTGCGGCAACTGCTTCCTGATGTGCCCCGACTCGGCGATCACCGTCGAACGTTTCACCAGAGAGAGGAGGGCCGCCCATGCCTAAGACCCTGATGAAGGGCAACGAGGCCCTGGCGCTGGCCGCCATCAAGGGCGGTTGCACCCACTTCTTCGGCTATCCCATCACTCCCCAGAACGAGATCCCCGAATTCCTGGCACGAGAACTGCCCCGGGCAGGCGGCGTCTTCCTCCAGGTGGAAAGCGAGCTGGCCGCCATCAACATGGTCTACGGCGCGGCGGCGGCCGGCGGCCGGGCCATGACCTCCTCGTCCTCGCCGGGCATCGCCCTGATGCAGGAGGGGATGTCGTCGCTCGCCGCGGCGGAACTGCCCTGCGTCATCGTCAACGCCCAGCGGGGCGGGCCGGGACTCGGCACCATCCAGCCCTCCCAGGCCGACTACTACCAGATGACCCGGGGCGGCGGCAACGGCGACTACCGGATCCTCTCTCTTGCTCCCGCGACCGTCCAGGAGGGGGCAGAGATGATGATGTCGGCCTTCGACCTGGCGGAGATCTACCGCACGCCGGTCTTCATCGTCAGCGACGGCATGCTCGGCCAGATGATGGAACCGGTGGAGTTCCCCGAAAAAAACAGGCGCAATCTGCCGGCCAAAGAATGGACTGTGGTAGGCCATGGCGGCAAACGCCCGCCGAACACGGTGAAGACGCTCGCGCTCGACCCAACGGTGCTGGAAGAGCGCAATCTCGCCCTCCAGGCCAAATACGCCCGCATCGCCGAGCAGGAAGCCCGATTCGAAAACTATCGCACCCATAGGGCGGAGATCATCCTCTGTGCCTACGGCTCCACCGCCCGGATCGTCAGGAACGCCATCGACCTGCTGGCAGAGGAGGGTATCGCCGCCGGCCTCATTCGACCCCGGACCCTGTGGCCTTTCCCGGCAGCAGCCTTCTCGAGCCTGCCCGGCACCTGCAGGCTGATCCTCACGGTCGAGATGAGCTGCGGACAGATGGTGGACGACGTACGCCTGTCGGTCAACGGCCGGCTGCCGGTGGCCTTCTACGGCCGGTCGGGCGGCATCATTCCGGTGCCGGAGGAGATCGCCATGAAAGTCAAGACTCTTCTGGGGAGGGCGTAAGCGATGACCGTTATCCATGCGCGATCGAAGGGGCTCACCGACCGCGAGACCCACTACTGCCCTGGCTGCACCCACGGCATCGTCCACCGCCTGGTGGCCGAGGTGCTGGTGGAGGAGGGTCTCCTGAACGACGCCATCGGCTGCGCCGCGGTGGGCTGCTCGATCCTCTCCTACAACTATTTGAACGTCGACATGGTCGAGTCGGCCCACGGCCGGGCCCCGGCTGTCGCCACCGGAATAAAGAGAGTTCACCCGGACAAGCCGGTCTTCACCTACCAGGGCGACGGCGACCTCGCCTCCATCGGCACCGCCGAGATCGTCCATGTCGCCCACCGCGGCGAGAAGATCACCACCGTCTTCGTCAACAACGCCATCTACGGCATGACCGGCGGCCAGATGGCCCCGACGACGCTCGCGGGCCAGAAGGTCACCACCGCGCCTGACGGCCGCGATCCGGCCCACGCGGGACTCCCCCTGCGGGTGGCGGAGATGATCGCCCAGATCCCCGGCGCGGCCCATGTCGAGCGGGTCTCGGTGCACAACCCGAAGGCGGTGCGGCAAGCCAGGAAGGCGATCAGGAACGGCTTCCGCTGTCAGATGGCGGGCCATGGTTTTTCCCTCATCGAGGTGCTTTCCACCTGCCCCACCGGCTGGGGGCTCTCGCCCGCCCAGGCCCTCCAGTGGCTGGAAGACAACATGATCCCCTATTATCCACTCGGTGTCCTGAAGGCGCCGGAGGAGGCGTAAGTGAATGAGAGAATACTCTGCGCGGGTTTCGGCGGCCAGGGCGTGATGTCCCTGGGCCAGCTCCTGGCCTATGCCGGGATGATCGAAAACAGGCACGTCACCTGGCTGCCGTCCTACGGCCCGGAGATGCGCGGCGGCACCGCCTACTGCAGCGTGGTGATCTCGGATTCGCCGGTGGGTTCGCCCATCGTCACCAGGAATGCCGGCAGCGTGATCGTCATGAACCTGCCTTCGCTGCTGAAGTTCGAGCCGAGCGTCGTTCCGGGCGGCCTGCTGCTCGTCAACAGCTCGCTGATCGACAGGGCCCCGGCGCGGCGGGACATCCGCAGCCATGCCATCCCGGCGGGGGAACTCGCGGCCGAATGCGGCAGTGCACGCGCCGCCAACATGGTCATGCTGGGCGCCTACCTCGCCATCTCCCGGGCAGTGAGCATGGAGAGCGTGACAACGGCCTTCGGCAAGGTCTTCGGCGAGAAGGCTGCGCGCCTGCTCGAGCTGAACGTCTGCGCCCTGCACCGGGGGGCCGAGGCCGTCCTTCAGGGGGAAGAAGCACTGGCTGCATAAAACGAGGGAAAGCGCACGACATTTCCGAATACAGCGAAAAGATACAGAGGCTGCGGAGGAGCCTGCCATGAACAGATACACGGTACTCGATGTCCCCGGCTACCAGGAGGTCGTCAGGTGCGACAACCCGGAAGTCGGCTTCACCGCCTGGATCGCCGTCCACAACTCCCACCGCGGCCCGGCCCTCGGCGGCTGCCGGGTGTGGTGCTACGACTCGGACGAGGCGGCGCTCACCGATGTTTTGCGGCTCGCCCGAGGGATGACCTACAAGAACGCTCTGGCCCGTCTGCCTCTCGGCGGCGGCAAGAGCGTGGTCCGCACCGACCTGCTGCGGGTCGACCGGACGGCCCTGTTCGAGGAGATGGGTAACTTCGTCGAACACCTGAACGGCCGCTACATCACCGCCGAGGATGTCAACTCGACGCTCTCGGACATGGTGGCGGTGAAACGGCGGACCAGCCATGTGGCAACCGTCGGCGCCAGCGGCAACCCCAGCCCGTTTACCGCCTACGGGGTCTATTGCGCGATCAGGGCGAGCGTCCGGCATAAGCTCGATCGGGAGCGCCTCGACGGGCTGACCGTGGCCATCCAGGGTGTGGGCGAGACCGGCGGACGGCTGGCCGAACTGCTGAAGAAGGACAGCTGCCGGATAATCGCCTCGGACATCAATCCGGCCCATATCGCGGCACTGCAGGAAAAGATCGACTTTACGCTGGTCAGGCCGGAGGAGATCTACACCGTCCCCTGCGACATCTTCGCCCCCTGCGCCCTGGGCGGAATCCTCAACGGCCGGACCATCCCCGGCCTGCTCTGCCAGATCGTCGCCGGCAGCGCCAACAATCAGCTGCAGACCGAAGAGGACGGGGATCTCCTCTTCCGCCGCGGTATCCTCTATGCCCCGGACTACGCCGCCAACGCCGGCGGGGTGATCAACATCAGCTGCGAGATCGGCCAAAGGTACGATGAAAAGCTCGCCCTGCGAAAGACCGCCGCCATCGAACAGACCCTGTTGGAGATCTACCGGCTGGCCGACCAGCAGAAACGGCCGACCAACCTCGTCGCCAACGCCCTGGCGGAAGAACTGTTCGGCGCCTCCACCGTAGCCTGCTGAGAAAAAAGCTGTCAGCTTTCAGCATTCAGCTGTCAGCTTTCTCGAGGCGAGATTCCCGGGGAACCTATTCGCCCTTTACTCAGTCCCCGGTCCTTTCGCCTCAGTCCTCGTTTTCCTCCCGCCTCATCATGCTTATTTTGCAGGAGTGTAGGGCCGGGTTTGGCTTTTCAACGTTCAGGTAACGGGGATGAAGATCATACGTGCGCGCATTCGAGGACTTGGCGACACCATGGAGACCGAGTGGTTCGAGCTGTCGCCCCGCCTGAATCTCTTCCACCTTCCCGAGGAGAAGGGTCGGACTTCGTTTTTTACGACCCTGGCCGCCATCAATCCCCTCCTCCCCTGCGAGGATACCAGGCCCTTTGCCGATTTCCCGCTGATCAGCACGAGGCGGGGGTACAACCGAAAGATCCGCCCGGAAAAGCGCACGGTGGCCCTGGTCATCTTCAACAGCTCTCCGGATCTGGTCGCCGAACTCGCCGCGGCAAGCCCCCATCTCTACGAGGCGGACCGGATCGAAGTCGGCAGGCGGCTCGATTATTCGCGGTGGATCAACTTCGTCGAGATTTCCTCCTCCACCCGATGGCGCGAGATAGCCGCCGATATCTTCAAATTGGCGGACAGGACGAGGGAAATCGACCCTGAAAAAGCGGCGCCCGTGGAACCCGTCATCCGTTCGCTGCAAGGGTCCGACCGGATCAAGGGCGGGATAGAACGGGACCTGAAGGGATGGCTGCAGTCTCTGCCGGCCGAGGTCAGGGAAGGTGCACAGCAGCGGATCCACCAGCTGTGCCAGGCCGTCCACCGCGCCGAAGACTTCCGGGCCGCCCGCAGGATCGTGGAACGGCGGCTGCCGATTTTTGTGGGGTTGTCCGGTTCCTCGCCTCCCCCGGCGCCGTTAGATGCAATCCTGCGCCGGATCGACGGCAGGATAGGGGAACTCGGCGGCCTCCCGGCCGCAGCTACGCGCGACTTCCTGGCGGAACTCAACCAACAGCTGAAGACGTGGCAATTTCCGGGTCTCAGGCTGCGCCTCGGCTTGCCTCCAGCCGGCGCGGGAGTCGCTCTTTCCTCCACACCGCCTCTGGCGACCGCAGTCTCCCCGGATTCCGCCCTCCAGAACCTGCAGGCGGCCGTTACCCTCGCCATCGCCTTCAGCCGGGTCACCTGCCGGACCGAACCTATCCTGCTCTTCGACTGTCCGGAACGCCATCTGCCGGTGGAACTCCACCGGCAACTGAGGGATTTCATCCTCACGGTCGCCGA
>OBJA01000907.1_pt1 | contig 23050 bp, 20 predicted proteins | sample 1519751 | NCBI WGS metagenome assembly OBJA01 (sample SAMEA3881238, study PRJEB22517) | soil metagenome | biome: lake sediment; feature: soda lake sediment; material: sediment, water from around vicinity | place: India | collected 2013-12-23 | depth 3 m
CTCGCCACCTTCTCCTTCCTCAATTTCACCACCCGCATGACCAACGCGGAGGCCGGCGCCCTGAACCAGAAGATCATCGAGCTGGCCAGCAGGTGCGGGACCCAGACCGTCTTTTTCGAGCTCGAATGGAACCAGGTGCCCGACGAACAGGCGGAGGCCTTGATCACCAGTTCCGGACTCGCCCACTACCGCCATTATCTCGCCAGCCTGCGCCGCTACCGGCCCCACCAGCTCTCGGAGAGCGAGGAGAAGATCCTGCTGGAGAAGGAGGTGGTGGGCCGGAATTCCTGGACCATCCTCTTCAACAAGATCCTCAGCACCGCCAAATTCGGATCCGGCAAAAGGACCGAGGAAGAGGTGCTCAACGACCTCTACAACGAGAACCGCGAGGTGAGGAGAAAGGCTTCCGAGGAAATGACGGCGGGACTGAAGGATCATAACCACATCCTCACCCACATCTTCAACACCCTGGCGGCGGACAAGATGATCACCGACCGGCTGCGCCGTCATCCCAGCTGGATCAACTCGATGAACCTGCATAACGAGCTGCAGGGCCGGACGGTCGACACCCTGATCGAGGCGGTCACCTCCCGCTACGACATCGTCCACCGCTACTATCGGGTCAAGCAGCGACTGCTGGGGCTGGATTCGCTCGAGCACTACGATCGCTATGCCCCGCTGCCGTCGCTGCCGACCAAGAGAATCGACTGGCACTCCTGCCGGGATACTGTGCTCAAGTCCTTTGCCGAATTTTCACCCAGGATGGCGGAGATTGCGGAAATGTTCTTCACCCGCAAGTGGATCCACGCCCCCATCGGCGAGGGCAAAAGGGGCGGCGCCTTCGCCCACCCCTGCGTGCCGGAGGTGCACCCCTACGTCCTGGTCAATTATACCGGCAGCCTCCGCGACGTCTCCACCGTCGCCCACGAGCTGGGCCACGGCGTCCACCAGTTCCTCGCCGCCGCCCAGGGCCACTTCAACAGCGACACGCCGCTGCCGCTCGCGGAGACGGCCTCGGTCTTCGCCGAGCTCCTGGTCTTCAACAGCCAGCTGGCCCTGCTCGACAAGGAAGAAGAGCAGCGGGCCTTCACCTGCCAGAAACTCGAATCGATCTTCGCCACCGTCTTCCGCCAGACCGCCATGAACCGCTTCGAGCAATTGATGCACGAAGGCCGGCGCAGCCAGGGAGAACTGAGCAGCGAAAAGCTCGGCGAATACTGGCTTGCCACCCAGGGGGCCATGTTCGGCGATACCGTGCAGCTGGGCGGGGATTACTCCATCTGGTGGTCCTACATCCCCCACTTCCTGTCGACCCCGGGCTACGTCTACTCCTACGCCTTCGGCGAACTCCTGGTGCTCGCCCTGTACGGCATGTATCGGCAGGAAGGGGACCCCTTCGTGACGAAGTATCTGGAACTCCTCTCCGCCGGCGGCTCGCGCACGCCCTACGAGCTCCTCCAGCCCTTCGGCATCGATCTGGACAGCCCGGCCTTCTGGCAGCAGGGCCTGAAGGTCATCGAGGAGATGCTGGCGCGAGTCGAATGATCCGCAAAATCGCATCTTTCCTCTGGCCGCACCCGCTTGTCGCCAGACCGGCCGATTTCAGCCGACCTTCTTGTTGCGCCGCCAGTGCGGGTGGGTGATACCCATCTTGCTCACTTTGTAGTTCAGGGCCCGGGGGCTGATGCCGAGCTTTCTCGCGGCGTTCTTCTGCACCCACAGGCACTCTTCCAGGACCTTGAGAATGAGCTCCTTCTCCCGTTCCGCGAGCGAGTCGGCGGGCTCCGGCGCGTCGCCCTGCTCCCCGGCCTCGGCCGGCCTGGCCGCGGCGACCTGCTGGCGCAGGGTCTTCCTGGGCAGAGCGAGGTTGTAGGAATGGACTTTGCGGTCATCCTCGAGGATCACCGCCCGCTCGATGGTATTGGCCAGCTGCCGGATATTCCCCGGCCATTCGTATTCGAGGATGAGTCCTCTGGCATCGTCGGTGAATCCCTGGATATCCCGGTGCATCGAGGCGCAGCACTTCTTCAGCAGGAGATTGGCGAGCGGCAGGATGCAGTCCCGCCGCTCGCGCAGCGACGGCAGGCTGACCGGCAGGACGTTGATCCGGTAGTAGAGGTCCTCGCGGAACAGCCCGGCCTCCACCTGCTGCACCAGGTCCTTGTTGGTGGCGGCAATGATCCGCACGTCGCTGTAAATGGTCTTGTTGCCGCCCACCCGCTCGAAGGATTTTTCCTCCAGCACCCGCAGGAGCTTGGTCTGCAGCCGCATGTTCATCTCGCCGATCTCGTCGAGGAAGATGGTCCCGCCGCTCGCCTGTTCGAAACGGCCGATGCGCTGCTTGTCGGCGCCGGTGAAGGCCCCTTTTTCATGGCCGAACAGTTCCGATTCGAGGAGATCTTCGGGGATGTTGGCGCAGTTGATCTTGACGAATGGTTTTTTCCGCCTCGGCGAGTTGAAGTGCACCGTTCCCGACAGGAATGACTTGCCGGTGCCGGTGTCGCCGGTGATGAGGATGGTCGAGTCGGTCTTGGCGAAGCGTTCGAGGCTTTTCAGGATCTTCTGCATGCCCGGACTGTAGGCGACCACATCCCGAAAGTCATAGACCACGTCCTGGGTGCGCCGATGGTAGGCGATCTCGAAACGCTGGTCGCGGATCTCGATCGCCTTGTCCACGGCGATGTTGATGCGGGTCGGCGAGATCGGATGGATGAGAAAGTCGCTGGCCCCGGCATTCATCGCCTGGACGATGACCTCCGCCTTTTCCGACTTGCTGGTCATGATTATCGGCAGAAACGGATCCTTGTTGTGGATCTGGCTGAGCAGGGTCAGCCACTGGTCACTGACGGAATCGATGTCGATAAAGATCAGATCGAACTGGCGTGATCTGATCTCGGCTTGAAATTCATTCTCATTGGCTATACAAGTCAGCTCGCACCGGTCTTCCAGGGCGGTGACGATACTTGCCCTGGTCGCTTCGAAAGAATCATATATGAGAATTTTATACATAACAAAAAGCCCTCACGAGGTAAGATTCTCGGTGACAGCTGGAATACATCTTTCATATGAATTCATCTGCGTGACAAGCCGCAGAAAATATGCACCTTCTCATCCCGGTCAAGCCGGGAATCGGGTCAGCCGGTGAATCCAGTTTTCAAACCCCCTGTGGGGGAGGAGCCCCTTTACGAAGGAAAGGGTAAGACATCCCTTTACGCGCAACGTACATTCGATGGGCAAAGGGAAATTACAAGAGGGGAAAAGATATTTCAAAAACGTAACTCCTGTTTCTTTTATAAGGAGTATCCAAGAAAAATGCAAACGAAAATCTCTTTGCTATCCCATAAACGAATGAGGAAACCGGACGAGACGACCGGCAGCCCCGGACCGGGAAATTCCCCCGAAATCGACGAATCCTGGATGGAGCTGGCAATCGCGGAAGCCATGAATGCTGCGACAGTGGGCGAGGTCCCTGTGGGCGCCGTGCTGATCGGCGAAGACGGCCTGCTCGCCGCCGCCGGCAACAGCCCCATAACGCTGAGCGACCCGACCGCCCATGCGGAAATCCTGGCCCTGCGCCGGGCAGGCAAAGCCCTGGGCAACTACCGGCTGCCGAACACCACCCTCTATGTAACCCTCGAACCCTGCATCATGTGCATGGGGGCCCTCATCCAGGCAAGAATCGGCCGTCTGGTCTACGGCGCCGCCGACCCAAAGGCCGGCGCGGCCGCCTCCCTGTACGCCATCGGCAGCGACAACCGTCTCAATCACGGCATCGAGATCCGCGGCGGGATCCTGGCAGACAGGTGCGGAGAGCTGCTGCGAACATTCTTCAAAAACAGGAGAAGCGGATGAGCCGGCCAGGCCGGAACAATTTGCCCTTTTTGAAAATGTCCTTACTTTTTTGATTGCGAAATCGATGACGACGGTATACATAGTACCACACGTTTTTGAGGGCATTCGAGGGCATTCGGAGAACGTTCAAAAGAAGGAGAGATGACCGAGTGGCTTAAGGTGCACGCCTGGAACGCGTGTGTACGCAAGTACCGTGAGTTCGAATCTCACTCTCTCCGCCATAAAGAGTTCGACTTTGATAGCCGGGCCCTGCGCAACAAAGAATCGCGAACCCCGCCAGGTCCGGAAGGAAGCAACGGTAGCGACACTCTTTGGGTGTTGCAGGTAACCCGGCTATCATTCTTTCCGGCAGATCCGAGTCCACACGCATCCTTCCTCAACCAGCCGCGGTGTTGAAAAATGTCCTATCTCGTCCTTGCCAGAAAGTCCCGGCCCCAGACCTTTGCTCAGGTAGTCGGCCAACGCCCCGTCGTCAAGACCCTGCAGAACAGCATCAGGCGCGACAGAGTGGCCCACGCCATCCTGTTTTCCGGGGTCCGCGGGGTAGGCAAGACGACGCTCGCCCGCCTCATGGCCAAGGCGATCAACTGTCAGGGAGACCCGGAGGAACGCCCCTGCGACAGGTGCCCGACCTGCCGGGAAATTGCCGCAGGCACCGCGCTCGATCTCTACGAGATCGACGGCGCCTCCAACCGGGGTATCCAGGAGATCCGGGAACTGAAGGAGAAGATCAGGTTTCTGCCGACTTCGGCGAAACACAAGATCATCATCATCGATGAAGTGCACATGCTGACCACGGAAGCCTTCAACGCCCTGCTGAAGACCCTGGAGGAACCTCCGGCCCATGTTTACTTCATGTTTGCCACCACCGAGATTCACAAGATCCCCATCACCATCCTGTCCCGATGCCAGCAGTACGAGCTGAAGAGGGTCTCCGCCCAGGAGCTGTACGACCATTTCCACAGACTGGCGGTAGCCGAAGGCTATGAACTCGAACCGGCCGCCCTTTCCCTCATCGTCCGCGAGGCCGGGGGGTCGGTGCGTGACGGCCTGAGCCTCCTGGATCAGATGTTTTCCTTCGGCGAGCGGAAAATCACCGAGAGGGATGTGGTCGAGGTCCTCGGTCTCGTCAGCCGGGAAGTGCTGATGCGCCTGACAAAAGGGCTGCTCGACGGCACGATGCGGGAGGTCATCCTCGCCCTGGACGAGATCTTCGGCTACGGCATGGACGTCAAGCGGTTCATGGAAGATCTGATGGGGAACTTCCGCAGCCTTCTGCTCTGCAAGCTCGAAGGCTGCAGCGATCTCATCGACCTTCCCGCGGAAGAGCTGGCGGAATGCCGCAAACTGGCGGAGGGATTCGCCAGCGAAACCCTCCACCTGAAACTGGCGCTGCTCATGCAGACGGCGGACGACCTGCGGCATGCCGCGCAACCCAGGCTGACGCTGGAGACGTCCTTCCTGAAGATCGTCGAGGCGGGCAACGTGGTGCCGGTCTCCACCCTGCTCGGCCATCTCGACGAGATCATGAAAACCCTGCCGGTCTGCCACCCTTCGACCGTTTCCCTGCCGGAAGCCGAACGGCAGGACGGCAGAGAAGCAGCGCCCCGGCCTGTGCCGGTCAAAACCGAAGCGAGCACGCCTCCGCCGCCGGCCCCGGCAGCCCTGCCGGAAACCCGTGCCGCCGACCATGTCGCGCAGCCACCCGAACCGGCCGTCGAAATCGTTCCTTCGACCCCGGCCCCGGTCGAGAGCGAAGCTGCGGCGGCGGGCGGCCAGGAAGTCAAACCGGTCAAGATCAATCCCCACGAGAAGGATCTCCGCAGGGACTGGCGCGAATTCATCAATTACGTGAAAGCGCACAAGATGTGGATGGCCCAGGACCTGCAGCGGGCTGACCAGATCAAGCACGATGTCGAGGGAGAGCTGCAGCTCGTCTATCACGATCCAGCCAATTGCCTGATTCTTCGGCAAAAGGAAAATCGCCAGCTCCTGACGGAATTCGCCCTTGATTTTTTCCAGAAACAGCTCAAGATTCGCTTCATCGTCCCTGCATCGGAAGACCAGGCGGAAACCAACGGCGAATCGCCCAATCGCAAGCGGGCCCAATTGGCGGGCGATCCGCTGGTGGTCATGGCCGCGGAAATTTTCAGCGGCGAGGTCGGGGACATCCGCATCGGCCCGCACAGCAGATAACTTTAACAGGACCAACCATTATGGATATGAATACGATTATGCAGCAGGCCAAGGCCATGCAGGAAAAGATGGCCAAGATCCAGCAGGACCTGGCCAGGAAATCGATCACCGGCAGCGCCGGCGGCGGCATGGTGCTGGTGACGGTCAACGGCCAGGGCGACGTCCTCTCGGTGGCCATCGAGAAGACGGTCGTCGACCCTCAGGATGTCGAAATGCTTCAAGACCTGGTGGTGGCGGCGACCAACGACGCCTTGCGCAGAGCCAAGGAACTCTCCAAACAGGAACTGGCCCAGCTGACCGGCGGGCTCAACCTGCCCGGCCTCTCCAATTTCCTGCAGTCGTAAGGATCATGCAGGTCATCCCGCCGGCCCTGGAAAGGCTCATCGACAACCTGGCCCGCCTGCCCGGCATCGGCAAGAAAACGGCCACCCGGCTGGCCCTGAACATCCTGCGCAAACCACCGTCTCTCGCCCGCGATCTCGCCGAGTCCCTCATCGGCCTGCACGAGGCGATCCGGCTCTGCTCCAGCTGTTTTTCCTTCTCCGAGCAGGATCCCTGCGCCATCTGCGCCGACCCCCGCCGCCACGCCGACACCGTCTGCGTGGTCGAACAGTCGGGGGACCTCCTTGCCATCGAGAAAACTGATTCTTATCGTGGTCATTATCATATCCTACACGGCGTGCTCTCGCCCATGGACGGTATAGGGCCGGAAGAGATCAAGGGCCGGGAGCTGGTAAACCGGGTTCGCCGAGGGTCGATCAAGGAGGTGATCATCGCCACCAGTTCCACCGTGCCCGGCGAGGTCACGGCATCGTATCTCATCGACCTCCTGGAGCAGGAACCGGTGCGGGTGACGCGGCTTGCCTGCGGCATTCCCATGGGTATGGATATTAAATACGCCGACCGCTACACGCTGGCAAAAGCCATCGAAGCCCGTTCGCCGGCGAAATAGCGGGCGGGTGAAGCTGCTGCCGCTTGAGTACCTCAGAAATCCGTTTCTCGCTTTTTATGAACGAAATTCGTGAAGGTACTTATCCCCTCTGCTGCGGGAGGGGATAACAGTCCTTGGGTTGCGGGCGGGCAGCCCGCGGTGGAAAATGGAGCCCTGTTGGGCTGCAATCTCCGAATTCGCTACTCTTTTTATCAAAAACCGAAGAAAAAAATTGTTGCACCCGAAAAACAATCATGTTAAACAGTGGCTCTTGCCAGCGACGGAAAGCCCAAGGCCAAGGTCGCAGGAGCGCAAGGCAAAAAATCAGTTTTCCCAGGCGCGTAGCTCAGTGGGAGAGCGCCACCTTGACGTGGTGGATGTCGTGGGTTCAATCCCCTCCGCGCCTACCAAAATAAAAGGCTAAAGTAGAACTCCTTTTAAAGGCGTTGATTCTTTAGCCTTTATTTTTATATGCAAGGTCAAATGTCCGAGATAACAGTAACCCTATCCGGAGGAGAATCCGTCACAGTACCTGCAGGAACTACGGTACAAAATGCTCTGACTTCCCTCCTGTCGAACAAGCAGCGAAAGCTCACGGTGGCCGCAGTTATCGGCGACGCGGTCGTCGACTTCACGCTGCCCCTGGCCGAGGATACGGTAATTGTTCCCGTCCAGATCGGCTCCGACCAGGCGCTCGACGTGCTCCGCCACAGCGCCGCCCACATCATGGCCCATGCGGTCCGCGACATCTTCGGCAAGGATGTAAAGGTGGCGATCGGACCGGCCATCGAAAACGGCTTCTATTACGATTTTCAGCGCAGCGCGCCCTTCACCCCGGAAGACTTCGAGAAGATCGAGCAACGGATGGAAGAGCTGGTCCGTCAGGCCCTGCCCTTTCAGCGCGCGGAGATCCCCAGCGGTGAAGCCCTGCAGCGTTTTGGCGCCGAAGAGGAGAAATACAAGGTCGAATTGATCGAGGACCTCGCGACCGATGTCGTCTCCCTTTACCAGGTCGGCGAATTCACCGACCTCTGCCGCGGTCCGCACCTCCCCAACACTTCGTTCATCAAGGCCTTCAAGCTCCTGCGGGTTGCCGGCGCCTACTGGCGGGGGGATGAGAAACGTGACGTCCTCCAGCGGATCTACGGCACCGCCTTCTACGACAAGAAAGACCTGAAAAAATATCTGAACGACCTGGAGGAGGCGAAAAAGCGCGACCACAGGCGGTTGGGGAAGGAACTCGAGCTTTTCACCATCCGCGACGAGATCGGACCCGGCCTGATCCTCTGGCAGCCCAAGGGCGCCCTGCTCCGCCGCCTGATCGAGGACTTCTGGAAGGACGAGCACTACAGGCACGATTACGAGCTGCTCTACACCCCGCACATCGCCAGGCAGGACCTCTGGAAGACCTCCGGGCACCTGGATTTCTACAGCGAGAACATGTACGCCCCGATGTTCATCGACGAGGTGCAGTACCAGCTCAAACCGATGAACTGCCCTTTCCACATCGGCGTCTACAACAGCGAGAAGAGAAGCTACAGGGAACTGCCCATCCGCTGGTGCGAGCTTGGCACGGTCTACCGTTATGAACGGGCCGGAGCCCTGCACGGCCTGCTGCGGGTCCGCGGCTTCACCCAGGACGACGCTCATGTTTTCTGCCGCCCGGACCAGCTCGAGGAGGAAATTCTCAATATCCTCAACCTCACCCTGCATATTTTGCGGTCGTTCGGCTTTTCCGAGTATGATATCTACCTCTCCACCCGGCCGGAGAAATATGTGGGCAGCGACGCCAACTGGGAGAAAGCAACCCAGGCCTTGAAGCTTGCCCTGGAAAAGAAAGGCCTCGCTTTCATGATCGATCCGGGCGAAGGAGTCTTCTACGGCCCGAAGATCGACATCAAGATCAAAGATCAGCTCGGGCGGTCCTGGCAATGTTCTACCATTCAGGTCGACTTCAACCTCCCGGAACGATTTGAGATGCATTATACCGGAGCGGACAACACGGATCACCAGCCGATCATGATCCACCGGGCCCTGATGGGGTCGCTCGAGCGATTCGTCGGCGTGCTCATCGAGCACTATGCCGGCGCCTTTCCGCTCTGGTTTGCCCCGGTGCAGGCCCGCATCCTCAATATCACCGACGATCAGGTCGAGTATTGCGAGGAAGTTTACAGGGAACTGCGCAAGGCTGGGGTTCGGATCGAAAAAGATTTGCGCAACGAGAAATTGAATTATAAGATCAGGGAAGCGCAAGTGGCTAAAATTCCGTATATGCTTATCGTCGGAGACAAAGAGAAAGCCGATCGGACGGTGACTGTCCGCCGCCGTGACGGAGAAAACCTGCCGCCGATGTCGATTGCCGAATTCGCGGTAAAAATAACAGATGAAGTGAAAACGGGTCGCGGCTACTGAAGCGGCCCCGTAATGGTAATGGTGCCCGGGAACCCATGCCTGCTTAACCGGGATGATTGCCAAATTATTAGCTCGTAGAATCGAGGAGGTAAAGTTATTAACAGAAAAGGAAGGAGTGGTCCGGTACAGCGGGAAGATAAATCGGTAATCAATGAAGCGATTCGCTTTCCCAAGGTCAGGCTGATCGACGCCGACGGCAATCAGCTCGGCATCGTTTCATCCGAAGAAGCGCGAAATATAGCCTCTGAGGCTGGGCTTGACCTGGTCATAGTATCCGAGAATGCCGACCCGCCCGTTTGCCGGGTGATGAATTACGACAAGTTTCGCTACGAGCAGAAGAAAAAAACGCAGGAAGCCAAAAAAAAGCAGACAGTTATAGATACCAAGGAGATCAAGTTCCGGCCCAAGACCGACGAGCACGATCTCAATTTCAAGATAAAAAACATCAAAAAGTTTCTCGCCAGTAAAAACAAGGTGAAGCTGACCATGCGCTTTCGCGGCCGGGAGATCGTCTACAGCGAAACGATCGGTCTCGAAGCTATGAAGAAAATTGCCGAGGCGCTCGCCGAGGATGCCGTCATCCTGCAGGAACCGAAGATGGAAGGCCGCCAACTGGTGATGTTTGTAGGACCGAAGTAGAATATTCTCGTTTGAGCCCCGTTGAAGCTCGTTGTTTGATTGATAACAGTCGCTGTTGATTGGTGGTGTCCATCGGCAGCAGATAATACAAGCCACCTTCAACAGTTTATGATATCGAGGTGAAAGGAGTTTTGTCATGCCCAAAATGAAAACCAATAGAGGTGCGGCCAAGCGCTTCAAACTGACAGGAACCGGAAAAATCAAGCGCGCCAAGGCGTTTTCCAGCCATATCCTGACCAAAAAATCAACCAAGCGGAAGCGTGGCCTGCGCCAGGCTGAGTTGGTCGATTCCGCCAATTACAAGGGAATAAAGAAGATTTTGCCGTATATGTAAGAGAACAGGCTGTTTTTGCCGAATATTTCACTGAACATTTCGCATTCGCCGAAAAGCCTGTCGGCCGACGGCTGCAGGATGAAGAAGGAGTGATAAAATGCCACGCGTAACACGGGGCTTTAAGGCCCGAAGAAGAAGAAACAAGGTTCTGAAGCTTGCCAAAGGCTACAGGGGAGGCAAATCCCGCCTGTATAAAACCGCAACGGAAGCGGTCGATCGCGCTTTGAATTACGCCTACCGCGACCGGAGAGCCAAGAAACGGGATTTCCGTCGTCTGTGGATCGCCAGAATCAACGCCGGCGCTCATCTGAACGACATGAGCTACAGCAAGCTGATGGGTGGGTTGAAAAAGGCCAATATCGATCTCGATCGGAAGGTCCTGGCCAACCTGGCCATCCTCGATGCAGGCGCTTTCTCCAAAGTGGTGCAGATAGCCAAAGAAGCGAACGCATAACAGCTTGCCCCGCTAGAAGGGACTCCCCCCTTGAGGGGTGTCAGTACCTTCTAAGATCAATTCTCACTGTTTTCCCGCGTGCCGGTTTTGGTTCAAGCGACCAACAACCGGCATGCTGTTTCTTTCCGAACCTAACATTCGCATCGATATGGAACACGAGTTACAGAACTTGGAAACCGAGGCCAGGACCCTTCTGCAGGACTTGCGCGATGAAGGACAGCTGGAAGAATTTCGCATCCGCTTTCTCGGGCGCAAAGGCAGTTTCAGCACCATCATGCGGCAACTTGGCAACGTTCCCGTCGAGGAGCGACCCAGGTTCGGACAGCTGGCCAACAGCATGAAGGCGGAGATCGAAAGACTGTTCGAGGAGAAGAAAGCCGAACTCTCTGCCGCGGGCGCCGGAGCCCGGGGCTTCACGGCACCGGATCTCACCCAGCCCGGACGCGTTCCGGCAGGCGGCAAGCTCCATCCGATCCCCCAGGTCATGAGGGAGACCTGCGCCATATTCGAAAATCTCGGCTTTTCAGTCGCCGAAGGTCCCGATGTAGAGCTGGACTATTACAACTTCGAAGCCCTGAACATCCCCGCCCACCATCCGGCCCGGGATATGCACGACACCTTCTATATCGGCGACTCCCTCCTGCTCCGCACTCACACCTCGCCCATGCAGGCCCGCATCATGGAAGCGCAGCCGCCGCCGCTCCGGGTGATCGCCCCAGGCAAGGTCTACCGCTGCGACTCCGATATCACCCATACCCCGATGTTCCATCAAGTGGAAGGCTTCCTGGTCGATAAGAACATTTCCTTTGCCGACCTCAAAGGCGTGCTCACCGTCTTTACCCGCAAGATGTTCGAGAAGGAACTGCCTCTCCGCTTCCGGCCATCGTTCTTCCCTTTCACCGAGCCGAGCGCCGAAGTGGACATCGCCTGCGTCATGTGCGGCGGCAGCGGCTGCCGGGTCTGCAAAAAATCAGGCTGGCTTGAGATCCTGGGGTCGGGCATGATCGATCCGGAGGTCTTCAGGATGGTCGGTTACGACCCCGAGGTGTACAGCGGCTTCGCCTTCGGTCTCGGCATCGAGCGCATTGCCATGCTGAAGTACGGGATCGACGACATTCGCCTGTTCTATGAAAACGACCAGCGTTTTCTGTCGCAATTTTAGTACCTGAGAAATTCTTTTCCGGCGTATTGAGGAAGAATTTCGTCAAGGTGCTTCTCTCCCTTTAAAGGGGGTTAGCCTGTTACACCACAACTCGGAACAATGCCATGAAGCTTACTCTTGACTGGTTGCAAAACTACGTGGATATCTCCGGCGTGACGCCTTCGGAGCTGGCCGACCATCTCACCATGCTGGGCCTGGAAGTCGATGCGGTGACGCCCCTCTATGAGGAGCTTGCCCCCCTCAAGACCGGCCTCGTCGTTGCCGCCGAGCGCCACCCCGATGCCGACAAGCTGACCGTTTGCCAGGTGAAGATCGGCGACACCACCCACCAGATCGTCTGCGGGGCGCCCAATGTCCGGAAGGACCTGAACGTGGTGGTTGCCCTGCCCGGCACGGTTTTGCCGGGGGATCTGAAGATCGCCAAATCGAAGATCCGCGGCGTCGAATCTTGCGGCATGATCTGCTCCGAGCGGGAGCTGGGCCTCGGCACCGCCCACGACGGCATCATGGAACTGCCGCCGGAGGCGGGCGACGGCCGGGCCTTCACCCGGGCGATGGGCCTTGCCGACACCTTCGTCGAGGTGGATCTCACTCCGAACCGCCCCGACTGCGCCTCGGTCATCGGCGTGGCGAGGGAAGTGGCGGGCGTCCTGAAAAAGGAGCTGCGGCTGCCGGTGAGCGGTGCGGAGATCAGGCAAACCAGCAGCGAGTTCTCGGTGGAAATCGAATCGAGCGAGCTCTGCCCCCGCTATGCCGGTCGGCTGATAAAAAACGTCAAGATCGGCCCCTCCCCCTGGTGGCTGCGCAAGCGGCTCCTCTCCGTGGGCATGCGGCCGATCAGCAATATCGTCGACATCACCAATTTCGTGATGATGGAATACGGCCAGCCCCTGCACGCCTTCGACTTCGATACGCTGGCCGGCAGAAAGATCGTGGTCCGGGCCCCGCGGGAAGATGAAATGGCTTTCACCACCCTCGATGGCGGCACGAGGCAGCTCGATGCCGAGATGATGATGATCTGCGACGGCGAAAAACCGATTGCCGTAGCGGGCATTATGGGCGGCGCAAACACCGAGGTGGGCGACAAGACCACCAACATCCTGCTGGAAAGCGCCTGCTTCAACCCGGTATCCGTCCGCAGGACCGCCAGAAAGCTCAACCTGGCCACCGAAGCATCCTACCGCTTCGAGCGGGGCGTCGACCCGAGCGGCACCATCAACGCCCTCAATCGCGCGGTGGAGCTTATCTGCAAACTGGCGGGCGGTCATGCCCCCGACGAAGGGGTGGACAACTACGGCGGCAAAAAGCAACCGTTGACGCTCACCCTCCGGGTGGGCCGGGCGAGTGGTCTCATCGGCATTGCGCTTTCGGCCGAGGAGATTGCCGCACTCCTGCAGTCCATCGGCATCCGCTGCGTCATCAAGGATGCCGACACCCTGCTCGTCTCTCCCCCGACCTTCCGGGTGGACATCGAACGGGAGGCAGACCTCATCGAGGAGGTCGCCCGCCTCTACGGCTACAACCGGATTCCCACCACTCTGCCCAAGGTCGACCTCAGCTATCCGGAGCAGGACAAACCCAGGCTGCGGCGCCTCGCCATCGCCGATCGGCTCACTTCCATCGGCTTCACCGAGGCAATCAACTACAGTTTTGTTTCGGACAAACACCCCGAGATGATGGACCTGGCGGAGAGCGACGCAAGGCACGAGACCGTCCGACTGCTCAACCCCTTGAGCGAGGAGCAGTCGGTGCTGCGCACCATGCTGCTGCCCGGCCTGCTGGAAAATGTCAAACGTAACATCAATTTCCAGAAAACCGATGTCAAGCTCTACGAGATCGGCAAGGTTTTCACCCCGCAGGGGGTAAACACCCAGCCGCTCGAAACGACCCGGTTCACCGGGGTGATGTCGGGAACACGCTACGGGGAGAGCTCCCCCCTCTACTTCAAGCCGGAGCCGGTCGATATCTTCGATGCCAAGGGTTCGGTGGAGTTCATCTGCCGGGAGATGTCCCTCGGCTCCTTCGGCAGCGACCCGGCCGGCCTCCATTTTACAATTCCCAAAACCGGCACGGAGGAACCATTCGCCGAGCCGGGCTACTCCCTCGACATTTTTTTCGGCGACCGCAAACTCGGCTCGCTTGGCAAACTGAGAACTGATATACTTCGCCGATTTTCCATAAAACATGATGTATTCTTTTTCGATTTGGATTATGAAAGGCTCTGCGAACCGAAGGCCATCGCAAAGAAATTCACCTCGCTGCCGATCTATCCGTCGGTGAAAAGAGATATCGCCCTGGTCGTTCCGACAAGTGTGTCGGCCGGGGAATTGTTGACAGCCATACGTAACGCCCCGGACAAGCTCATCGAGAGTTGCGAGATCTTCGATGTGTACCAGGGGGGCAAGATCCCGATAGGACACAAAAGTATCGCTCTGAGCATTACGTATCGATCACAGACCAAGACGCTCACGGAAAAGAATGTGGAGAAGTCCCACGACAGGATTGTCCGTTTGCTGACAGAACAATTTGGGGGTAGTTTCCGCAATGCATGACAACAGTACCAATCTGACCAGAAAAGAACTCACCGAAGCCTTAGCCGCCCAGCTGGGTTTTTCCCAGAGCAATTGCTCGCAGATGGTTGACAGCTTCCTCGATACCATGAAACAATCCATGGTGGAGGGCCGGTCGATCAAACTCGTTCATTTCGGCACCTTCACCGTACGGGACAAGTCACCGCGGAGAGGACGCAACCCCCGGACCGGCGATACCATCACGATCAAAAAACGCCAGGCCGTCAGTTTCCGGCCGAGCAAGAAACTCAGGGAGCTGGTAAACAGTTAAGGCCGGCTTCCTGGTCTTTACAGGATAGGCTGGCATATGAAAGGTGAGATACCGGACAAGCTCTACTTCAAGATCGGAGAAGTTGCCAGAATTGCCGACGTACCAACCCATGTGCTGCGCTACTGGGAATCGGAATTCCCCGGGATTCGCCCAAGAAGGGCGAATTCCAAGCAGCGCCTCTATCGCAGACAGGATGTCGAACTGATCATCGAAATCAAGTCCCTGCTGCACGATCGAGGCTATACCATCGCCGGGGCGCGAAAACTGATGGAGCGCACCGGCGCCGGCGAAGCCGAGCCGCAGGTTCTTCCGCAGGATGAAGCCAAGCCCGGCCCCCAGATACTCACCCAGAAGCTGAAGACCATCAAACAGGAGTTGAAAAACCTGCAAAACCTGCTTACCCATAAAAAAGAATAACGACTATCTGCCTGATTCTATTGACAGCACAACCAACAAGTGGTAGATAGAGCGACACACGTCGGGATGTAGCGCAGTCTGGTTAGCGCACTAGTCTGGGGGACTAGGGGTCGGAGGTTCAAATCCTCTCATCCCGACCATTAGAAAAATCAAGGGCCTTAGGAGAAATTTCCTAAGGCCTTTTTTTCTGCTACCGTCATGAAGGATAGAGCTCCTCCTGGCGAACTGCCTTCTTGTGAACGTGAGATAATCTTTCCTACCTCTTCCTCCCGCATTGTCAACTTTTCTTGTCATAATGTCATTTTTCCTTGTCGCGTGTGTCATGTTTCCTCGTCAATAAACGTAGAACCGTGATCGAGACTCCAGATTTTTTCGCAAGAACAGTCTCGCGTTTTGGGTGCTTTTGCGCATGACAACTCTATCTCTGCCGCTGTACGACATATGGAAAGCCTGCAACCAGGGGAGCTGGTGCCGAAGAAGAACCCGTTCCGGCCATTCCAGCACAAAATGGAATGGCATTCCCAGGTGTGAGGGGATGCGTGTTCCCGCGAACCGACGTTGCCTATCCTTCCATCCGGATTATCTTATAATTAAGTTCATCATCTAACTCCTACTGATACCACGGAGAAATCCGTTTCCATATATTACATGAGAGGAAGCGCCATGCAGAACACGAACTCGAATATCAAAGATACGGTTGGAGAAATCGTTGCCAAGGACTATCGCACTGCGAAGGTTTTCGATAAATACGGAATAGACTACTGTTGCGGCGGCAAGGTCGCTCTCTCGGACATCTGTTCTGAAAGGGGTATCGATCCCGCCGAATTTTCCCGGGAGATCGAGGAGGCCCGGAAAACACCCCTCGATCGGAGCCAGAATTACTCTGCCTGGACGAACTCCTTCCTTGCCGATTACATTATCAATACCCACCACACCTATCTCAAGGAAAACCTGGATCAGATCGCTTCCTATACCCGAAAGATCGCGGAGGTCCATGGGGAGAAGCATCCCGAGGTAAAGGAAATCGCCGCAATCTTCTCCAGGATCGTCACGGACATGTACGCCCATCTTCGGGAAGAGGAGGAGGTCTGCTTTCCGGCGATCAGGCGTGTCGAGGCAGCCAAAACGCTGGGAAACCCTCCGGCGGTGGAGGATATCGCGATCATAACCCGCACTCTCGAGAGGTTCGAGACAGAGCATGATGAAGTGGGCGAAGCGGCCCATAGGATCCATGAGCTCTCGCAGAATTACTCTCTGCCGGACGACGCCTGCAATACCTTTATGATCACCTACCAGAAGCTCAAAGAATTCGAAGAGGATCTCCACAAGCACGTCCACCTGGAGAACAATGTCCTCTTCCCGAAGGTTTCGGTGTTGTAGGAAGCGCAAAAAAGAACAAAAGAACTTTTCTCCGAGGAAATGCGGGGAAATGCGCTTCACCTCGGACGCATTTCCCCGTGGCCATCGCAGTGTTTTCCTCAAGCATCGACCTGACAATTCTCTCCTCGTCACCTTTTCGTTGGACAGAGCATCCATTCTACGGTAATTTTCTCCGACGTTTTGAAATTGAATCAGCAGCATCGACATACAGGGCAGCGGACTTGTCTGCAGGTCTTCAGCATTACCGAAGCAAGATTCTGCAAAATTCTCGGATTCCAATGGTAAGAATCTCATTTCTCGCTCTATTTTTACTGGTAAATTCGGAAATCGTTGCTGCCGAATTGCTGAAGAGTCAAGTCGTCTCGGTTTCCAACGGCAATATCGTTACGATTGAGGACCTCGGGTCGGGCGCAACACGTCAGGTGCATCTCTATGGCGTCGCCGCTCCGGAGAGGGAGCAGAATATGGGGCGTAATGCCCACGATATGCTTTCGGCAATGGTCTATGACAAGGTGGTCGAGATAAAGCCCGCTGGTGTTGCCTCAACAGGAGCATCCCCGGTGTACATGTACCTGAACGGCGTGAGCATCAATGCCGCGATGGTGAAATCCGGCTATGCCTGGGTAAATCCCGCAACCTGCAAATCCGCAGACTGTTCCACCTGGAGCGGTTATCAACAGTACGCCAGCAGAAACAAGAAGGGCTTATGGGCGGACCCTGAACCGGAACCACCCTGGCAGTGGCGGGAGAGGAGAAGCAAGGCTGAAGCCTTGGCCAGAAGAGTGAATGAAGAAGGCCAGTTCGCAACCTACTACTCCGGAAGACCGGCGAGATCCGGCAAGCCGGCTTCGACAGCGACGAAAACGCGTGTAATCACGACAAAGAAATCCTCTGCCGGCAAAAGTGGACCAGCAGCGAAATCCACGCCACCGTCCAGAGGATGAAGACTGCCTCGCCGGTGAGTTCATCGGCTGCATAAACTGCTTCTTTCCTTGTTTCATCGAGCCATTGGCCCAGCTCAACACTTTCGGGAAGGATGAGAGTCTTTGCTCGTCTTCAATACGGAACCCTCTCGCCATACGCAGCAGCATCGACTACCAAGATCGAGAGCATCGGAGTACTATTCGTAGGTCGCTATTGGAGTACCATTTTCAATGGTCAAGGTCACCTTCGAAACGGCTGACAAATGCAAACCCGGCCACTCAAGCGACGTACCTTCCCGATCGACAATCATCAGGTCCCAGAATTCCGCCTTCTCCTCGCGAGGAACCTTTATCCGGCATTCGCCTCCCGCATGCAAGGTGCCCGCGGTCAGGACATCTTCACCCCATTTCGCCTTTGCCACCGGACTGATATAAAGCCCGGCAATGTCCACACCTGTTTCATTGACCAAAGTGAATTGCTGGATGCCTGCGGAGGCATGGCAAGCAAGCATCATCATCCCCAGGCTGAGCGACAACAAGAGGGACCTCATGGATTTCGTTCTCCTTTTGGCAAATTACTCTGATGAATCCCGCTCAGGGCCGATTGGAATTTCTTCGCTTCAAGAAGCTACCATACATGATCCCCCCCGAGCAGCCAGGCGTTCAGGTGCACCAAAGAGATCAGACTCTTCTGTGCACTTTTCAAATATACCGATATTCCCAACGAACTGGCAAGCGGAGGCAGAATTTTTTTGCAAAGGGATATCGTGGAAATTTTTTCCCGCACCAGCATGGATTGTACCGATCAATTTGCGCGAGGACGGGGTTGACCGAGGCCTGGTTTCCGTCGTCTCGGCGTCTCATGCTGCCACTCCTCCAGATTATCTTAGGTCTTCAGCGGCGGGCAAAGTCTTCAGCGACAGGCAAAAGAACGGTAAAAATCGCCCCCTCTTGAGGCCGACTCTGCACGCGTATTTCACCCTGGTGGTTCTGAACGATGCCGTGGGAAACCGACAATCCCAACCCTGTTCCCTTTACTCCGGGCTTGGTCGTGTAGAATGGCTCGAATATATGATGCAACTTATCGGGCTCGATACCGATGCCCGTATCCTTGATCGCCACGGCCACACGCTGCTCTTCCTGCCAGGTTGTGATTGTGATTATTCCGCCGTTGGGGAGGGCATCCGCCGCGTTGTTCAACAGGTTGATAATTACCTGTTTGATCTGATCCGGAACAGCCAGGATCTGCGGAAGATTTTCCGCATATCTCAAAACCGTGGAAATTTTTTTTTGCTTTAACCTGTTCTTGCACAGCAGCAGCACGGAATCGATGGAAGCATGCACATCCATTAAAACTCTCTTGCCCTGCGAGGGACGGTTGAAATTCTGCAGGCTGCGAATAAGACTCTTCATCCGGTAGCTTTCGCTGAGGGCCAACTCCAGCAGCACTTTATCCTCGTCCTCCAACCCCAGCCTGTTCCTGAACCCCTGGAGAATGGTCATGATCCCCTGCAGGGGGTTGTTGATCTCATGAGCGATCGACGCGGACAGTTTGCCGATCGCCGAGAGTTTCTCGGCATGCATATACTGCAGTTGGGTTTCCTGCAGCTCGCGGGTACGTTGCTCAATCCTTCGTTCCAGCTCGTCCTTGAGCGTCTGGAGCTGGTTTTCGGCCTGCTTCCGTGCCATGATCTCCAGGCGCAGGATTGAATTCAGTTCGGCAAGGTCATCCCGTTGTCCCTCGGCCTGACTTCGCATCGAGATCTCCGCTCGAAGCTGAATCTCTGTCATAACCGCCGCGGCCAGGTCCTGGACTACCGAAAGCTCCTCCTGTCGCCATCGCCTTGGCTGGACATCGATGACACAAAATGAACCCAGGACGTATCCGTCGAAGGTGACGAGAGGAATCCCCAGATAGGCGACCACCCGCAGGTCCCTGATGGCCAGATTATCCTTGAACAACGGATGCCTCCTGGCGTCCTCGATAAGCAGAGCCTCGCCGACGATGCGGTTGTGCTGGCAGAAAGAGTGGGAGAGAGGAGTTTCGCGCCGGGAATTCCATGGTTCGGGCAGGCCTATGCAGCTTTTGAAGAACTGGCGGTCCTCATCGATGAGCGTGACCAGGGCTACGGGTGCGTTGACAAAACGTATCGCCAGGCGGGAAAGCCGATCAAAAGCCTCTTCGGCGGGTGTATCCAGCAGGGCCACGGTGCGAAGAGCGGCCAGGCGGGCCGGATCGTTGACGTGGGTGGAAATTTCACTGGTATTCATATAATCAACCTTAGAACATGGAAAGGGCAAATCCATCACATCCTCGAGAATGTGACAACTAAAGATTTGAATATATGAAAAACTATTGATGGTTCATGTTTTTGCAAGGCAATAATGCTGCAGCGCATCAGGAACAACGGGAACAGCAGCGATAGCTGAGGCTGCGATAGCCCCAACATCCTCCTCACAAATTTGACAGCGTGGCTTAAATTGTGGATACTCAAATAAGTGTCAATCAATGCCACGCCCGGAGCATGGATCCAAGCACGCCACGCGATAAAGGACTTCGAAGGGGAAAAATGCCGGGTCGAAGGCCAAGACACCGATACAGGAACCGGGGCGAGCAAGAGCGGCAATGGAGGCGATGATGAATACACCTGTTTTGCCCGAATCATCGGATGGGTTTGCCCCCGGCGAAAGGCCCCCTCGCTTGAGGGTCCGGCAGGGAAGATCGCTGCACGCCGAAGTGCACCAGGCTGTTCGCGAACTGGCCTCGCAGATCGAGCAGCCCGACATTCAGGTGACTCTCGCTTTTTTCTCGGACGAATACGATCCCCAGGAACTTGGCCCGGCCTTGAAGCGGTATCTGCCTGGCCCGGTAATCGGCTGCACCACAGCCGGCCAGCTCTCGGAGTCGGGTTTTCAGCGGGGTGGCATCTCCGGCGCCTCGCTGGCCGGCAATGAATTGTCGGTCATACCCTACCTCATCCACCCTCTCTCGGCAGCGAAAAGTGCCGCCGACCTGCTCGCCGGAGATGTCCGCGCGCGCCTTTCCGCCACCTCTCGGGATGCCTTCGGCTTTTTGCTGGTCGATGGCCTTTCCATGCGGGAGGAGGAGTTGATTTCTACTCTCTACATGTCCCTGGGTGATATCCCCATAATCGGCGGGTCGGCGGGTGACTCCTTGAAGTTCAAGCGAACCTTCGTTTACCACGACGGCCTGCTGCTGCAGGATGCCGCCGTGTTTGCCCTGTTTTTGACATCCCTGCCCTTCCATGTCTTCAAGCATCAGCACTTTCTCCCTACATCGAAAAAACTTGTGGTCACAGACGCCGACCCCGCACGTCGTCTGGTGAAAGAGATCAATGGCGAGCCTGCGGTGGAAGCCTATGCCCGACTGATCTCCGTTCCGGTCAAGGACCTTGATTCCGTGGTCTTCTCCCGTTATCCGCTCATGCTCAATATCGGCGGTGAATACTATGTCCGCTCAATAGCCGGCGTAGAACCCGACGGCAGTTTGAAATTCTTCTGTGCCATCGATGCCGGTCTCGTCCTCACCATCGGCCAGGGAAAGTCGGCGGTAGATGCCATTGAGCGACATATAGCCGATATCGTTGAAAATATGGGTAAGCCTGCGGTCATTATCGGCTGCGACTGCATTCTCAGGAGACTCGAAATGGAAGAGCGGGGGATAGATGATGATGTGGGCCGACTGTTGGCCAAGTGCAAGGTTGTAGGTTTCAGCACCTACGGTGAACAATACAACTCCGTGCATGTCAATCAGACCTTCACGGGGATCGCGATTGCTGGTTGATTGATTGATGGATGTGAATTTCGCGGACAAGGAGAGAGACGCCGTTATCGCCGGACTCCAGGCCAAAGTAAGAGCGCAGGAAAAGACTATCGAGGTGCTGATGAGTGCCGCCGAAGAACGCTATTCGGCAAGGGCCTCATCCATGGAGCTGCTCTCCCAGAACCTGGCACTCGAGCGAGTCGTGCGGAAAAAGACCGAAACTTTGCGGCGCCAGGAAGAAAAGCTGAAAAAAGCCCTGCAGGATCTGCAATTTACCCAGACCCGTCTGCTTCATGCTCAAAAAATGGAGTCGGTCGGCCAGCTTGCAGCCGGTATCGCCCACGAGATCAACACACCGGCCCAGTTTATAGGCTCGAACATCCAGTTCCTGGGAGAAGCCTTTAACGATCTGCGGCGTCTGGTCAATGCCCTGGGGAGAGTGCTGCAGGCGATTCCGGACCGGTCCACCACCGCGGCAAGGGAGGCGGAAGATCTGCTCGAGGAGGTGGACTGGCACTATCTCGAGGGGGAGATCCCCGTGGCGGTCAGCCAATCGAAAGAAGGCCTGGAGAGGATTTCCACCATAGTTCGGGCGATGAAGGAATTCTCCCACCCCGGCAGCAAGGTAAAGGCCTTCCATGATCTGAACAGGATCATCGAAACCACCATCACCGTCGCCAGCAATGAGTGGAAATATCGGGCCGATATAGATAGACGACTCGCCCCCGATCTCCCTCAGGTCTGTTGTCTGGCAGATGAAATCGGGCAGGCATTTCTCAATATACTGATCAATGCGGCCCATGCCATTGCCGCGAAGGATCCGGACGGCAAGAAAAAGGGAACCATCAGCATTGCCACCCGCCTCGACGAAGAACATGTCGAAATTCGCATCGGCGATACCGGGGCGGGTATCCCGGAGAATATCCGGGAACGCATCTACGATCCCTTCTTCACCACCAAGTCGGTGGGCAAGGGAACCGGCCAGGGGCTGGCCATCGTCCATAATGTGATCGTAAAAAAACACGGCGGGACTATCAGCTGTTTCTCGGAGATAGACAAGGGAACGGTTTTCGCTATCCGCTTGCCCATCGAATCGCGATCAACGGAACCCCAGGAAGAAACGACGCCGGAAGCGGAATAGCCATGTCTCAAGGCATGTGTTCCGCAACCGGCGACTGATTCTCCGAGAGGAGATCTTTGAAGAAAGGAAGTGGCTGCACTCCCCGGAAGGAAAACTCCAGCCGCTGCGGGCAATAGGCGGCGCTCTACGCCCGGCATGCCTGTTTTCACTGATGCGGGGGTTGCGGTTCTTCCTCCTGCTGAACTTTCTTCTTCCTTTCCTGCTGTCTCTTCTGCTCCGCCTGCCCCTGATTCTGTTCCTGCTCCTGTTCCTGCCTGCGGGCCTGTTCCTGGTTCTGGCGCTGACGGACCTCCTGTTCCTGCCTCTGACGAGTTTCCTGTTCCTGGCGGCGCTGTTCCTTCAGCTGACTTTCTTTCTGGCGGACGAGTTCCTGCTGACGGGCACTCTCTTCCTCTTTCTTCTTCCTCGCCTCTTGCGCGCGCTGCTGTTGGCGATCCAGTTCAGCCTGGCGCTGCCGGGCTTCCTGGTCCTGACGCTGGCGGGCTTCCTGTTCCTGGCGGCGCTGTTCCTTCAGCTGACCTTCTTTCTGCTGGCGGACGAGTTCCTGCTGACGGGCACTCTCTTCCTCTTTCTTCTTCCTCGCC
>OBJA01000908.1_pt1 | contig 23036 bp, 21 predicted proteins | sample 1519751 | NCBI WGS metagenome assembly OBJA01 (sample SAMEA3881238, study PRJEB22517) | soil metagenome | biome: lake sediment; feature: soda lake sediment; material: sediment, water from around vicinity | place: India | collected 2013-12-23 | depth 3 m
GATCAGGGAAAAACCTTTCAATACAAGATCGAACTGACAACACGGTCACTGGTCTCCAACGTACAGAGCATCGTGCTTGATGCATCCTTTTTTGACCAGCTTTCAAATCGACTCTTCGTGGGTCCGTATGAAAAGTATACTACAATTCAGCAGGCTATCGATGCGGCTTCTGATTTCGATCAGATCGCGGTTCGTGCCGGGACCTATCGGGAGCAACTGAATTTCAGGGGTAAATCAATTCATTTGTTCGGGGAATGGGAATTTGGAAAGCCACCGGTTCTTGATGCCCAGGGAGGGGTAGCAGTAACCATTCCATTCAGTGGTACAACACAGGGCAGGAACCCGTGCACAATTGGAGGTTTTAAAATACAGAATGCATCGACTGGTATACGGTCGTTTGCAAATGCTCAGGTTTTTCAGTGCCTCTTTTCCAGTGTGACTAAAGCGGTTGATATGATGGTAGACAGTACGGCAATGAAAACAGCATTGCTTCAAAACCCGTTTTTGGAAAACCGTATTGATATCAATCTTGATCAGTGTACATTTATTGCTAGTACAGGGTCTCTGGCTGCATCTGCTACGTCGGTTGGAATTGCAGAGGTGCCCGGATACTCCGGCCCATATGCAGCCATGGGTCCATTCGTTATTAAACCACTGGTTTCTCTCGGCGCGCAGATCAGAATCAGCAATTGCCTGTTTGCCTATTACTACTCACGGGCCGGGCAGTCGTCAATACCGGTCAGACTCTCAGGTAATTCCACTGCAGCATACCTTTATCACTCCAATTTCTGGCAAACTTCTGTGAGTATTTCTTCTCCCAATCTGCGACTTGAAGACAATCCTTTGACATATGACCCGCAGTTTCTGGATACAACCACCTACTTTCTTCCCGATAAATCGGTATTGCGGGACCAGGGGATCGGCTATGATATGCGCAGGTTACAGACGGAGACATCTGATGAGCGGCCTGCGCCAATAAAGAACCTTCTGGTCAGGGTTATCGGAGTGGATGCGATCGGGTTGCAGTGGGATCCCTCTCCGGTCAGCGAAATGATAACAGGATACAGGATATACCGTGTTCCTGGAGATACCAGTTTGTTTTTTATCAACCAGGCATCGCAGTGGGATTTGAAAATATCCTCAGATTCGATGTTCTCCGTGATCGATTCATTCTTTACACAATCTACATACTTTATCGATACCACCTTTACCCTGGGCAAGCCATATCTGTATGTCGTTGCTGCGATCGATTCTAAAGGTAAGGAAGGAAAGGTCAACATTCCGGCTCCTCCCGGCATTTCTGAATACTTTGTAAATACATACAGTGATTCGATCGTTGTACGTGGTTCGAAGTGGCATATGCTTGGTCATTGGGGAAGTTCGCCTCTTACTTTTTCTTCCACAAGCTCTTCCATGCTTTATCACTGGGATCCCACTAAGGTAGAAGATAAGCTGCTTTCACAATATGATGCTGTACAGAAGATGTATTCCACCAAAGGATACTGGTACCAATCCCCCAAAGATACGGTACTCAGGATTGATGCAAACTTCTCTGAGCTCAAACGTCTTCAGGATTCTCTCCGCTGTGTTCTTGTCAAAGGCTCGACTGGGTGGAACCAGATCGCATCACCATTTCCTTTCACAGTATCACCTTCGTGGTTATCGAATTTCGCTGCCTGGGAATGGAAACCGGATTCAATGGGTTATGTAAAGGCTGACAGATTTGAACCCTGGAAAGCATACTGGGTTTTTACATACAAAGATACTGTCCTGCCGTTCAGAGATGTGAGGTGGCCAGTAAAAGGAACTTCTGTGCTTTCAAAACCGATACGCTCTTTACAATGGGAATTGAATCTGTCGCTTCGTGGAGAGAATGTCTGGGATATTGATAATGGAATCGGTGTGGTACACTCGTTACCTGCTCACCAGGGATTGACTGAGCAGCCTGAGCCACCATCTGCTTTCGGAGCATCGCAGCTCTTTCTGGTTAAGAAAGCTTCTTCAGGTGTATCGGAGCGCTTATCATTTCAGTACAAACATTCAGAGGCAATTCCAGGTGAACGACTTGAATGGACTTTCGGTATTTCTGCATCAGATAAACCATCGGTGCTTACTGTCCGGAACATAAACTCCCTGCCCGAAGGCGTTCATGCATTCTTGATTCATAAAGACAGGGTAATCAATCTGCGGGAACAGAATGAAATAGAGATTCCATCTCATACCGAAGATCTTTTCGGGTATGTGGTGGTTACTGCTGATGCAAAGGAGATCGCACTCTTTTCAAACCGGTTTGATCTGCGGGCACCCTATCCCAATCCATTCCGCGGATCTGCTGTAATAGAGTTTATCATTCCATATCAGTGGCTCCAGAATGGGGTAAAAGATGGTTCGTCAGGAAAGGTGTCGCTTGATATTTAGAATATTGCAGGACAGAAGATCAGGCGATTAGTCGATAGAAAAATGGGGGTTGGGCACTACAGAATAACCTGGGATGGCAGGGGTGAGAGAATGCAGCCGGTTAGTGCAGGTTTTTATATCCTGAAGCTTCGGTATGGGCAATTAACTAAAACGGTCGGAATTTTCAAGGCGCAATAAGCCTGAAAACATTGTTAAGTTAGTTTTGCTGGCCTGAAACTCTGCATTGCGAAGCGGCTTCGAACAGACGCTGGATTACCGTAACGGTTGCCAGAGCTGTAATCAGAACCAATATATAGAACATGACCTTTTGTCCTGTAAGTAGCCCAAAAGAGAGCAGGATGAGCCGCTCCGGACGCTGGAGCAGGCCGCGGGTACAGGAGACTCCTGCTCCTTCGCATCGGGCTTTAATGTAACTCACCATGATCGACCCTGTTATGCTGGTAAAACAGAAGAGAATGCCGGGGATATTGATCTGGGGGAGTTTGAGGTAGAAAACAAGGATTCCAAGCAGGAGAAAAATCTCAGTCAGTCTGTCGCAACTGGAATCCAGGATAGCACCAAAAGTTGTCTTCTGACCCGTTTCCCGTGCCAGCACTCCATCGAGCCCATCCATGAGTGCACCCGAAATAACCAGAAGCAGCGCTTCAATCCACCGTGCCCTGCTACACATATACCCCGCCAGAGCAAAAAGGAGTAAACCAAAAACGGTAAGATGGTTCGGATGTATCCTCAATTTGGCAAAAAACAGCGCTGCCGGGCGGAGGACTGCATTATAAAAAGGCTTTAATCCTTCAAGCATGAATCAATCCTTTAGACGAAGATATTCTGAACCGGGATTAAGGCAATATAAATCAGAGAAGGGGGTGAGGCTACAGTGGAGCTGCTCTTTTTAGGGTTCTCACTCTTTGATCGTGAGTAAAACGTACAGAATTCGGTCGCCTGGTACTGAGTGCTCCGGGCACCATAGTATCGCCTCTGGGCAAGCCCACTTTTGATCGCAGAACTAAGGCTGCATACTAATGGTAACACATATTGTTCTGGCACTCATTTCACCGTGCTGCGAGGTAAAATTTTTCTCAAATCTGAAACTGATAAACGTTCATTAGACATTTAAGCTGGCTCTGCGTATCTTTTTAGCCTGACGCAGGTTTTTGATTACAACTATTTCTGGACAAGACCAAAACTGCACTGATCCGGTTCTCCACCATTGTGCAAAACAGATATCGATTCTCAAATTTTTAACGCTTTGGGATGGCGTGACATACAATCTTCATTTTATATTTAAAGATTAATTGTTGAATGTGCACTTAATGTGCGCAACTCATAGGAGAAAAGATAAGGGTCGCGTAATAGTTGTAAAATCAAAAGTTTAGGGAGAGGTGCCTGAGTGGTTGAAGGGGGCGGTCTCGAAAACCGTTGAGCTGGATTTCCGGCTCCCAGGGTTCGAATCCCTGCCTCTCCGAAAAAAAGGGGACGTCATGTCCCCTTTTTCTTTTCGATGCGCTCTGAAGATTATCAATATTAACTTCAGGAAATTTAGTTTCAAAAAATTCACGCAAGCAGCAATCTTTAGTTTGCAGGGTATTGCCTGATTCTACTTTGTTGGAAATTGTTTATAGCTCAGCTTGTTTCTTGAAAGCTGATTTAATCGATTGCCTTCGTCGCTGATGTCTTTTCAACATATTTTCTAATAGGGCTCGTGATAAAGCTGAGCTGATGACGTATATTTCGCGGGAACAATGGCAATCGGTTTCTTCGTTAACCGAATTTTCGGGGTACGATTATATACTGATAAACCCAATCACAAGAAGCAGTTCCTTAACAGATTATATCAAACTGAAAACCGAATATACTCCTTCAATTTACGATGAAGAGCAATTCCTTATCGGTAATTTAGAGTTAACCGAAATGAAAGGTCTCTTCAAAGAAGATGGTTCCTACCAGGAAGGGTACGTATCGCTACCCGATAATAAGGGGAGAGTCTATGTGAACAGCAGGTATAACGAGAGCGGAGGAACCATAACGCCGGGAGTAACATGGGAGCCAAATCAGCAGTTCGTCGATATTACCGCTGAGTTTATGCCAGCCGGCGTCACCATACCGGGTTTGAGTAGGTATGACGTTGCCTGGAGTTTTGAGGATCCGGATGATTTGAGTGATGATGGCCTGAATGCAAATGTAATGTTGATACTTGATCCTAATGGCGATATTGGTAACGACAATACCGGAAGCTTGGATGGCAAAGATCCGTGGGCGGCAATAACGGGGTATCCGTTCAACATCACAAGAGATAAAAAAGGCGCCGGGACCTCTCTTGTTAATGGGAAAACAAAAATACGGTTTAATACAACCGATGACGGGGGTGATAATTTTATCGTCAGTGCCCGCTTGATCGATAAGCAGGAAAATGTCTTGGCGGTAACATCCTCCGGTGTTTTTACGGTCTGGAAATTGATACGGCTGGAAAACGGGTACATGTCCGGGTGTGACGACCTTAACGATGCGAAGTGGAGCACAGTTAACACCTATTTCGAGAGGGCGTTTGTGCAGTGGGAAATTTTACCGAGTGTGAGTATGACCTCTCAGGATATTACAGGAAGTAACTATAAGACGGTTCTCCCGAATTATTTTGTTAACAAAGACAATTTGCATTACGTTTTCGTCGCAATAGCCAGAGATTTGGTGGCAACAAAAATTCTCAGTTCTGCAAAAGATCCGGCGTTTGACTATTCGAAATATACTGATAAATGTGAAGTAGTCGAAGCTGAGCCTAATGAGACATATAAAGATATCGGAGGGATGATTTTCTTGCCGGTTGATCCTGCAACAAACAAGCGGGTGCGGTTGAAATCAGGGACAGTGATTACGGGAATCGATATATACGATGAAAACAATGTTCGAAGTAAATCTTTTGATATGAACAATGTTACATTAGGTATGCCGGATGGCCCTGAAATCACTTATGCGATCACCATTAAACCTTTGTCATATAAGGTAATATTAGATAGAAACATACCAAAAGATAATTCCACATCTGGGTACCACAATTTATCGGAATCGAAAACGCTAAAAGACCATGGGTTTGTAAAAGGGAGTAAATTGAATATTAAGGTCTGGGAACAAGGGGATGGGACTGCAATGTTTAGAGGAAGTGGATTCGCTTCGCCTTACCCGCTTCGTTACTGTGTTGTGTACAATTCATCGGGAATCGGTACATTGATCCATGAATTGAGCCATATGTTGCTTATAGGAGACAACCCCGGTTTTGTGGATATCAACAATACACAAAAAGGAGTTATGACATACAATTATTATTGGAGAAGAAATGAGAGTAATACAAAAGATCCTCTCATTAAAGATAATGGGGCTGAATCGGATAATTTGGAACCGGAAGTTATCAGAGCCATCAGGACGATCAATATAGAAAACGCGATTGAACCAAAATGAAAACATCCCTAAAAGTATGCATATGTAGTTTTTTATTTTTTGCGCCGGCAGGAGCGGATATCAATTATGATTCTATACTTAAAACCGAGAGCGTCAGTGTCAAATACATTCCTCTCGATACGATCCGGTTATATTCGAAACTTCCCGTCTATTTTTATCTGGAGATTACGAATAATTGGTTGCCATTTACCGGCGATCCGGAATTTTTGACAAAAAGGCCGGATAATGAGATGAAATATTATTTTAGTCTTGTTTTTACGGAAGGAGCATTATACCCCCGATGTGACCTTCTTTCAAAAGCCCCGCCACCCTTGAACATCACGCTCTACAATTCCAGAAAGAAAATCATTTATAAAAAATCTGCACCGGAACACGCTTTTACATTTGAAGTGGGAGGCATGCCTCACAATGACCCATTTTTCAAGCAAATTCCCTATACCGGTGTTCCTGTGGGTACAAAGAAAACGGTATTGGTTGATTTGAGACAATTTTTTTTTGATGTACCTCCCGGAGTCTATACCGCAGTTATTGGCCTTCAGAGAGGATATAACACTATCCACTCCCACGATAATGAAATTCGTATCAGGCTGCATGACATCAGTGATACGATAATGAACGTTCTACATGATGAATTCCCGGACTACATGGAGAATGAATCATATGTAAACTATGAAGGTTCTTTCCCATACTACTATTATTATGACAGCACAGAGGTAGGTTACCCGCTCGTTTCGAAAAAAAACTTAGACGTTCACAAGATCCGGCAAAAGTTACCCAAAGATATGTTTTCTCTGCTTTCGCCCTATTTTTTCTTTAATCTGGTATACAACAGATGTGAGGTGAATGATGAGGCAATCAACCTCCTGAATGATTTTCCAAACTACCTTACACCATTGAAATTGGCCCTGCGTTACGAGATTGCTGTTTTGCAAAAGAAATCTGAAAATGCGCAAACGTTGAAAAACCGGATCATGGACGAACACCCCGGCGAAACCTGGCGCCTCAAGGATGCCGACAAAGGCGAGGGCCTGGTACATATGATGCTCAAAATGGGAAGGTTTAAAAAAGAAAAACAGAAGTGATATGAAACCAAAACACTTTCGCGGATTAAAGATTGTCTTTCTTATGGTATTCTTTACACTTGAACCCTGCGTATTGGGGAATACCGATACGGTCTGTGTCGAATGTGCAGACACAAGCTCGGACACAACAGGACTTCAAGGTTGGGTTGAAACAATCAACGAAGCAAAAAAGGTTCACTACCATTCCACATTTTACTTGATATAGTTTAAAAAAATGTTTTCAGAAACTAATTATTTGCATCATTCATTAAATGTTTGAGGGTGGCCACATGGAAACAGCTGATACAATCTATAAAGACCGTATCAAAGCCTTTTCCGCACTGGAGGAAAAGTTTGGTACGCATAGCGGCTGGCTCAGTAATCTTCGCTTAATTCGCTTTATCGTAATAATTGCCGGGGATATTGTGGCCTACCGATTACATTCAATCAATTTTGGGGTAATCTGGACAAGTGTTTGGTCTGTTGTTTTTATTGCGCTGGTTATAAAACACGAATCGCTTCTCAGGAAATTAGCGTTTTGCAAAGAATTGACGACTATCAACAATCGGTGCCGTAAGCGTCTTGAGGGTAAATGGAGTGATTATCAGGATAGGGGTGATGGTTACGCAGATAAGAAGCATCCATTTACATCAGATCTGGATGTCTTTGGAGAAGCATCGGTTTTTCAGTGGATTACTGCAGCTCATACCATTTCCGGGCAGAGTGCATTGGCACGGATTTTATCGAGTCCTCCAGAGAATGTTTCCGATATCAGAGAGCGCCAGAAGGCAATAGATGAGTTATCGGAGATGGTGGACTGGCGCCAGAATCTTCAGGCTACTGCAATCGGGTGTAGTGTGAACAGTGATGAACAACTGATTACCTGGATGGAGTCATCGGATTATCTGATCAAAAATAATGCTCTGGCCTCTGTACTACTTATACTTCCCTGGATTGCTGCTGTGGTTGGTATCGCAGGGATAGTTACTGGTGTGCCGGTTATTATAGTACCGGCGTACGGATGTATGCTGTTGCTGTTTGCTGCTATGTACTCCAGGATTTTTCGTGTTTTTGCTGTTTTTGAGAGGCGGGCAAAGGAACTGCTTGTGTATTCTCGTTTAGTCAAATTGCTGGAGGTGCAGCATTTCTGTTCGGAGCTGCTGGTGGAATTGCGCAGGGTATTCGTTATGAATGACACCAATGTCGTATCGCGGGAGTTGAAGACGCTCTCATCGATCGCTTCTTCAATAGAGGTGAGGTACAATCCTTTGGGACACTTCATATTCAATATGCTTTTTCTCTGGGATATCCGCTGTCTGATCCGTGTTGAGAGGTGGAAAAAGCGGAACGGGGGGTTGGTAAGAAAATGGATTTCGACTATCGGGGAGTTTGAGATGATCTCCTCTCTCAGCCAGATCCGGTTTGAAAACCGGAACTGGGAGTTTCCGGAATTGAGGGAGGGGGAGCCTTTTTTGAATGCCGAAGGTATGGGGCATCCACTGATAACGGTTTCGAAACGTGTTTGCAATGATTATGCTCTGAGCAGTCCCGGTAATGTGTCCATTCTGACCGGGTCGAACATGTCGGGAAAAAGTACGTTTCTGCGTACTGTCGGGCTCAATCTGGTTCTTGCGTATGCTGGTGCTCCGGTTTGTGCAGAGCGATTCTCCTGTTCACGATTTGACCTGTATACGTCCATGAGAGTTCATGATGATCTACAGAATAACGTGAGTTCATTTTATGCTGAGCTTTTGAGAATTAAAATGATTGTCGATGCGATCGGGTCGGGACGATACGTGTATTTTCTTCTCTATGAACTGTTCAGAGGGACCAATTCGCAGGACAGGTATGATGGGGCGCTGGAGGTGCTTACGATGCTCAGTACTTCAGCTACCGGAGGAATTATCTCGACACACGATCTGATGCTGGCGAAATTAGAGCAGCAGAATTCACAGAAGTTTAAAAACTACCATTTTGGGGAGCTGGTCTCTTCTGGTGGAATATCTTTCGATTATGTATTGCGTCTGGGCCCATCCAGAACCCGCAATGCACTGGCTATGATGCGTCTCATTGGAATACCGGTTTCTGGAGGTGATTCATTAGCGACAGATTCTGATAAGAGGTGTCGGGTAGAAGATTCGGAGTGAGAGGGGGAGCCGATAGGCATTCTTTCTTACCAAATATCTTTACCCATCCTTGAACAAAAGCTATTTTACCTAATTCTAAACGGAGAGGTGCCCGAGCTGGTCGAAGGGGCACGCCTGGAGAGCGTGTGTACGCTTCGCGTACCCTGGGTTCGAATCCCAGCCTCTCCGCATTTAGAATCATCATACCAAATGATCTGTGATACCGCGTATCGTTGCTTAAATAGTAACGGGCTAAATATTTAACACGATAGATCGAAATTGGTGGATGATCAGGAGTTGGCGATCTGTGAAATTGAAATCTGAATTAGTGATCAATTTGGGCCAGGCCCTGCGCAACCAAGGGCTGTGAACCCCGCCAGGCCTGGAAGGGAGCAACGGTAAGCAGATTCCAGGTGTGCCGCAGGTAAACTTGGCCCATTTTTTTTGTCTGATAAGTAGGAGTTGGATATAAGGAAGATCTCAGGTCCAGCTCTGATTTTTCTATATCGAAGAAATAATTATGAGTTATCTGGTTTTCGCTCGAAAGTGGCGCCCACGTAATTTTGATGATGTCGTGGGGCAGGAACATATAACCGAGACGCTCAAGAAAGCGATAGAAAAAAACCGGGTTGCTCATGCCTACATTTTTACCGGCACTCGTGGTGTTGGTAAAACCACAACTGCTCGAATCCTTGCCCGGGCTCTAAACTGTGAAAATGGCCCGACCCCTGTTCCCTGCGGTGAATGTACTTACTGTAAAGATATCCTCACTGGTGCAAGCTTTGATGTTCTTGAGATAGATGGGGCTTCAAACAACTCCGTTGATGATATTCGGGAGTTGCGGGATAATATCGGGTACTCTTCTATGGGTGGAAAGCACCGGATATTTGTGATCGATGAAGTGCACATGCTCTCAAAAGCCGCATTCAATGCTCTGCTAAAGACCCTTGAAGAACCTCCTAAAAACGTCATCTTCATATTTGCCACAACGGAACCACAGAAAATTCCGGCAACGATTCATTCCCGATGTCAAAGATACGATTTTCGCAGAATCGGTGCTGAACAGATACTAAACCGTCTTGCGCATATCTGTACTACAGAGAATATTGCGTTTGAACGGTCTGCATTGATGCTGGTTGCGCGCAAGGCAGAGGGTAGTATGCGTGATGCGCTCTCGTTGCTTGATCAGGTGTATTCATTCTGCCACGAAAATCTCAGTGAGAAAGAGGTCCGCTCGGTTCTGGGGCTGGTTGGTATGGATGTCTACGACCGGATCATGGATTCGATCCACGATAAAAATGCGGCTCCGGTTTTAGCTATCGTTCAGGATGTCCTCTATCAGGGATTTGACCTTCAGGAGTTTATTCTTGGACTTCAGGAGCATATCCGTAATCTGCTTTTTGCAAGAATTCCAGAGGCACTGGAGAGCAGGGGCATTGATCTAGAGCCTGATGTGGTGCAGCGGTTTGTGACATCTGCAACGCGGTTCAGTGAAGGTGATCTGCTTCGAATGACTGAGATCGTCAGAAAAGCAGAAGCTGATATCAAATGGAGTGTGTACCCCCGGTTCGTTGTAGAGCTGATGTTGTTGAAACTTGTGTATCTCGATACGACACTCTCTGTGGAGCAACTGCTGAAAATGATTGGTGATCCGGACAGTGCCAATCCTGCGGGCCTGATACAGGGCTCTGATGCAACCGGTGGAAAAACGGAAAAAAAAAACTAGATACGGCTGAGAATCGGCCTGAAGTGTATGCTGCACCTGTTCTGACTCCCGAAACTGTTGCAATAAAAGAGGCTCCTGAAGTTATCCAACCAGACAGTGAGCTAAGCAGTACAGATTCTGAATCCACCTCTTTTATCAATGAATCATCAGCACCGATTGCCGATATAAAGAGCACCTGGCCGGCATTTCTTGATGTCCTCCTGCGGGATCGACCCAATCTTGGTTCATTTCTCTCGCTAGCTTATATTGCAGCGAGTACCCAAGACTCCATAGACCTGAAGTTTGGCCCCGGTTATCGTTTCCAATACATGGAAGTGACTAAAAAAAATAACAGGGAAGAGATCACTCAGATGCTCTGCACTTTTCTGGGTGCACCGATCGAGCTGAGGATTGCGCTTGATACAAAAGCTCCAGAATCCGATGAGCAGAATTATATTAAACAGATAGGAAATATTAGATCCACAATACACGATGAAATCGAAAAAGAACCCATCATTCAGACGTTACTCGATCTGTTTGATGGAGAGATTATTCAATAAGGGGAACAAAAATGTCGAAAAACCTGAATAAGATTCTCAAACAGGCACAAAAGATGCAGTCTCAGGTGGTGAAGGCACAGGAGGAATTGCAGAAGAAAGAGGTTGAAGGGACCGCTGGTGGTGGTATGGTTACGGTCGTCTTGAATGGCTCCAATCAGCTTGTTTCAATAAAGATCAACCCAGAGGTGGTTGACCCTAAGGAGGTTGAGATGCTGGAAGATCTGATTATTGCCGCTCATGCCAATGCGCTTGAAAAGGTTAAAGAGATGTCGGATTCGACCTTTGGATCGATTACCGGTGGAATGAATTTTCCGGGACTATGATCGGACCGCTCGAAGAACTGGTTGAGGCGCTCTGCCGTCTTCCCACTATCGGTCGGAAGAGTGCGTGGCGACTTGCGCTTCATCTGATGGATCGCCCGGAGGGGGAGGCTGTGGCCCTGGCCGAATCGATTGTTGCAGTTCGGAAAAAACTCTGTCTTTGTCAGCGCTGTTTTAACTACAGTGAGGGAAAGTTGTGTCCGATCTGCTCCTCAGTATCCCGTGACCAGTCACTTGTGTGTGTTGTTGAAAAACCGGTGGATGTATTTGCTATTGAGAAATCTGGCAGATATCGGGGCACCTACCACATTCTGGGTGGTGTCTTATCGCCGCTCAACGGGATAACCGTTGATAAAATCAGGATCAGTGAGCTTCGGCAGCGGATCGACACAGAGCACCCCCGGGAACTGATTATCGGGTTGGGAGGAAGTGCTGATGCTGAGACAACCGCGCTGTATCTTGCCCGTCTTTTCAAGTATCCCGATTTGCGGATAACACGGTTTGCCCGTGGTTTGCCTGCCGGAATGGAATTAGAATTTGTAGATCAGATTACCCTGAGTCATGCTTTGAACGAACGGACTGACATTCAATATGGAGAATCGTAAACCTTCCCGATCGCTTTTTTACTGGGTCCGTAAAGCTGGAGCCAGTTTACTATTCATTGGATATTTCCCATTTGCGCCTGGCACGATCGGGGCTGCATTCGGGGCTGCTGGAATCTGGTATGTTCACGCACGGTGGGGCGATTTTCTGACTCCGGAGCGACTGGTTCTTTACTGGGGCGCACTGTTTCTTCTGGTCATGCTCAGTATTATCCTCACCTCAAAGGGGAAAGAAACATTCGGAGTGGATGATCCTCCACAGGTGATTTTTGACGAAGTGGTAGGGCAGGCAGTTACGTTTTTTATGGTACCGATTACCTTGCCGACACTGATCGTGGGGTTTCTTCTGTTCAGGTTTTTCGACATTGTCAAACCCTTTCCGATTCACAGCATGCAGGAGCTGGAGGGTGGGGTGGGGGTTACCATGGACGATGTGATAGCCGGTGTTTTTGCAAATATTACCCTGATGCTGATACTTGCCGGGTACCATTGGGTCAGAGCTTATCTGTAAGGATTTACTCCAATGTTCACACCTCTGATTACTGCATTAGCCGATTTTATCCGAAGCCATATGCAGGAGGTCAGTTTCGGGATCACTGCTGTGGCAATGATGATGGCCGGGCCGGCAATTAATGGTATATTGAAGCGCTTGACCAAAAAGATGAACTGGTTTCTCAGATACCTGTCCTATGTTCTTCTCTGCACTGCCGGATATGGATTTTTATCACAGGTTATTTATCAGGGTACAAGATACTGGCTCCGCCATCTGACAAGTCCGATGCTGATAATCTGGACACTGGTGATCTATCTGGTACTTGCCTGGTTTGCCAAACAGCAGAAAGAGATCTGAATCCAGTGTTCTTTTGTTTCCTGCCTGAAGACTGCCTAATCCTCTGTAAAGAAGCGTTTCCTCAGGGCACAGGTCATTCCAGCTGCCATGAGTGGTGCGAGAATGAAGATGATCTTCCTGTCGATTGAAAGCGCTCCGATTGATGTCGAATTGATCTGCGATAAAATGACCAGAATCAGACTGCTTAATGTAAATAGGACGGTGATCCCGAGCAGAACGGGATATCCTTTTTTCTTTTTCACTGTTACTCCCTCTGTACGTTTTTTTTCAGACTATCTGAAACTGAACTGGTGATGAACACTTTCATGAATATAATCCCTTGCGAATCGAATGAAAAGACAGACATCGCTCGGGAGCATGAGATTTAGTCTGAGCTAATTTTTACAAGTAATCGCAGGAAATCAGAAAGAGCAGCATATACACTCTGTTCCCGCACATCTTCACGGGAGCCTCTGAAGAGGTGCTCGATTTCAAAGTGATTCCCCTGTATTGAAAAACCAATCCAGACCAGGCCGACCGGTTTCAAATCAGTACCACCTTCCGGTCCTGCGATTCCCGAAATGGAAATAGCCGTTTCGGTTGTAAAAAGACGGCATGCACCTTCTGCCATATACCATACCGTTTCTTTACTGACAGCTCCGTACTGTGAAAGAATAATCTGGGGAACATGTAAGAGGGCGTCTTTTATCTCATTGTCATATGCAATTATCCCGCCTCTGAAGTACCGTGATGATCCACTGATTTCGGTAAGTGCTCCTCCGAGCAACCCTCCGGTACAGGATTCGGCAACGGAGAGGTGCATCCCTTTCTGAACAAGCATCGCTCCGACTGTTGCTGATAGGTGTGTGATTTCGGCGTTCATTGCAGATACCTGGTGGGATCGGGGATTCCGGCTTCAATAAATCCTTTTTTCCTTATCAGGCAACTATCGCAAGTCCCGCAGGCATTGCCATCAGATGAGGGGTCGTAGCAACTGTGTGTTATGCTGTAATCAACCCCCAGGTCAGCTCCTGTTTTTATAATCTCAGCTTTAGTGAGCGTGATCAGAGGTGTATGGATCTCCAGTGGCGTTCCTTCAATACCGGCTTTGGTGGCCAGGCTTGCCATACGCCTGAATGCTGCAATGAATTCTGGTCTGCAATCGGGATATCCAGAATAGTCAACAGCATTCACTCCGATAAAAATATCTGAAGATCCGATAACCTCAGCCCAGCCAAGTGCAAACGAGAGAAATATGGTGTTTCGTGCGGGAACATAGGTGTTGGGAATTGTTGCGTCAATATCTGTTCTGTTTTTTGGTACCTCCAGATTTGAGGTAAGCGAGCTTCCCCCAAATGCCCGAAGATCAATCTGGACTATTCTGTGCTCGATTGCTTTGAAATGTGCAGCAACCCGTTTTGCAGCATCGAGCTCTACAGCATGGCGCTGCCCGTAGGAGAAACTCAATCCATAAATAGCAAATCCCTGGTTCCTTGCTACAGCGCAACAGGTAGCGGAATCCAGTCCTCCACTGACAAGAACAATCGCTTTTCTGATTTCAGACACCTTGTTTGTCTCCCCAGATAATTTTGTGAAGTTGTAATCCCAGGCGAACCGGAGCGTTTTCTGCGAGAATCCATGATGCCAACATTGCTGGCTGTACTGTTTCCCAGACCGGTGAAAACAGAACGGGTACTTTTTTATGAAGTTCTTCTGTTACCACCTGTGAGAGTGCCCAGTAGAAGTCTGATTGTGATGCTATGACATACTTAAGCTCATCGCCCTCCTTTAGCCGCTGAAAATTGACAATGTTGAAAGATCCGGCCATTCCACTTCCCGGACACTTTACATCGACAATGCAACGGCACCCCTCGGGTACAGAGGCGATATCGATACTACCGTTTGTTTCAATCAGAACTGTGTAGCCCAGATCAAGAAATCTGCGGCACAGTTGCGGTGTCGATTCCTGAAGCAGTGGTTCCCCACCGGTAATCTCGACAATTCCGGTCTGGTGCTCCTGTATGGTACAGATAATATCGTCTAGTGAATATGCCGTACCATTTTTTGCGTATGCAGTATCACAATAGGCACACGAAAGGTTGCATCCGGAAAGGCGAACAAAGGAACAGGCTAACCCTGCGAAGGTTGATTCTCCCTGAATGCTTTTGAAAATCTCACAGACATGAAGATCACTCATAATAGGCGGCACAGTTCCCTGGTGTCTCAAAAACCTCGATACGATGCACTGACCCATTCCACTCTGACAGCTCTTGCCTGAGCTTCTGATATATGTAGCGGGCAATATTTTCTGAAGAGGGATTTATGTTACACGATGCCAGCACCTCATTGAGGTCTTTATGGTCGAATTCCGCAATAATGTCTTTCAGTTTTGTCTTGAGTATCTTGAAATCGATTCCAATACCGCTTGCGTCCAGTTCACTGCAGCGCACTGTTGCTTTTACCAGCCAGTTGTGGCCATGGAGATTTTCACAGGGGCCACGGTAGTTTAAGAGACGGTGAGCTGCAGAAAAGTGAGCTTCTGTAGAGATTTCATACATTGTATCATTCCTTGTAAATCGCTGTTTGGTATAAAATAAATAGTGTGCCAGCCCTGGTGGTTTTCTTGAACAAAGGATTACGGCGCAGTTCACTGTTTTTGCAATGTGTTTGGTACAAAAAAGAATCGCCGGGTATAAAACCCGGCGCTTCCGCTTCACCCAATTAACTGATGCAAGAGGGCCTTGCATTTGGTAGGTAAGAATAAAATAACAAAAAAAAACGTTATGTGCAAGAAAAAAAATCAGCTTTTCCGAAAAAAATTCTCCTCTGATTGAGACACACTAAAATTTAGGATAGCACGGAAGAAAAAAAGGAGGTGTTGATTGAGCACAGAAGATTGCGGATAAGGATATGGTCACACAGTATGTACCCCAACATGTTGTGTTCGGAATACGTGCTTGGTCTATCTGTAGAAAAGTGCAATTTTCTCCAGATTAAGGGGCAAAACAGTATACACTCTTTTTTTCCAAAAGGCCAGAAACCACTTGACAGTCCCCCTATAATAAAGTATTCTAATGGGTAATTGTAGGTAATAGTGGGTGATTGTGGGAGATGGTATGGCTCGGTTTCACGGAAGATTCGACTACTCAATAGATGCCAAGGGTAGAGTGAACATTCCAGCTAAGTTCCGCAAGGCCCTGGCTCCCCAAGCTGAGGAGACGTTCATCATAAGTCGTGCTCCTGATGGGTGTCTTCGTGCCTATCCCCGTGACTTGTGGGATAGCTACGAAGAAGAGCTGGCTTCGCGCCCGGAGACTCCTGAGACACTACGTCATAAACGACTCCTGTATAATACACTTACCGATTCGACACTCGATGCCCAGGGGAGGATATCACTTACTCAGGCACAGATGAAAATAGCAGGAATCATCAAGGATGTCACGCTAGTTGGGCAGGCCAATTATCTGGAAATATGGGACAGGGCAAAATATGAGAGCTATCTTGAGAGTGCTGATGATTTCGATTCAGTCTTTTTCCAGTCAGTTGAAGCGGGCATGGTCAGGAAATGAGTATGGAGGGCTTTTATCATGAACCGGTGCTCAGAGATGAGGTTTTAGGGTTACTTGTAACCAACAGAAAAGGGATTTATCTCGATTGTACATTGGGTGGTGGTGGACATTTCAGGGCACTGGCAGGAGCACTTGAGGCAGAAGCTGTAGTGATCGGGATTGATCGCGATCCGGATGCGATAGAATGGAACAAACCCCGTAAACTGCCGGGGGGGCCGGAACAGATTTTCGCGCAGAGCTGTTTTTCTCAGTTTGATAATGTGCTCAGGGAACATGGCGTTACATCTCTTGACGGAGTATTACTTGATCTGGGTGTTTCCTCTTTCCAGATCGAAAAAGCAGAACGTGGGTTTGCCTATATGCGGGAGAGTAATCTTGATATGCGGATGAATCCGGAGGAGGGGATATCAGCCGCAGAGTTGATTTCCGGATCTTCTGAGGAGGAGCTCGAATCGATTCTTCAGGAGTATGGTGAAGTACAAAATCCTGCGCGCATGGCACGGACGATTAAACAGTGCACCTCTTCTCTGAGGACCTCCTCAGACCTGCGGGATTGCCTTGTTCGGGAATATGGGCCGAATCTAAAAATCAAAGTGCTTGCAAAAGTGTTTCAGGCCTTGCGTATTGCTGTTAATGACGAATTGGGTGAATTGAGATGTTTTCTGGAAAAAGTGGTTGCATATATGGTGTCAGGAGGGCGTCTGGCAGTTATATCGTACCATTCGCTTGAAGACCGGATGGTAAAAGAGTTTATCAGGGAAAAAGAAACTGGTTGCTCCTGTCCACCAGATCTTCCCATGTGTATTTGCAATAAACCAGTGCTACTTAAACGGGTAACCAAAAAAGCAGTCATTCCGGGAGATTCGGAGGTACAGAGAAATCCGCGTGCTCGTAGCGCACGGCTTAGAGTGGCTGAGAGAACAGCGGAGGGGGGAGCATGAAGAAGAAACATGCTGAAATAGCTCCGGCGATGCCTCTGGTTCGGCTCCGTTCCATGGTGTTATGGATGGTGCTGCTTGCGGTACTTATTTCCGGCCCCCTTCTGTTGGTATGGAAACAGGTTTATATAAATACCGCCTCACTGCAGATGAATACTCTGGCTGATTCACTTTTGGTTCTCCAGAAAGAAGTGGCAACATTACAGTTGCGATGTGAACGCTTCGCTGCAACTGAACGGATTGAGAAGTTTGCCCGTGAAGCTCTGGAGCTGGAGTATCCGCTCTCAAGTCAGATTATGATTGTATCAGTGCCTCCTGAAAACAGGAATTTCCGGATTCTTTACCGGCCCAAAGAGATACTGGCTTACTTGAGAAAAACCATGCGCGGGGATAGAGGTTAATGAATCAGTTTCGAATCCGCCTGCTGTTTATTTCGGTGCTTCTTGCTGCTGGATTCTCGTTAGTCCTGTATCGATTGTTTGTTGTGCAGATAATGGAAAGTAAAAGGTATGCACAGCGAAGCCGTGATCAGTCTCAGCAGCGCAGGATCCTGACTGCAAAACGGGGGGCAATTATTGATCGCCGGGGGACGGTACTGGCTGCCAGTATGCAGAGCAGTATCTCTGTACAGCCAGAAGTTCTTGGTGTAGAGCAGCAATATGAGAAAGCTGCACTGATCAGACGTGTATATCCGCTCGGGGATATTGCAGGGCCGGTGCTTGGGTATATCGGGAAGGATGGTTACGGGCTTGGTGGTGTCGAGTTTTCATTTGATAATTATCTTCGTGGTGAAGACGGCTGGATTATACTTCAGAAAAACGGGAGAAACCAGAAATACCGCAAAATTGGTCTTCCTGCAAAGGAGCCGCGAAATGGTCACAATATCATTTTAACAATAGACAGTGATGTTCAGAAGATTGTACAAACCGTGCTCAAACAGACTGTTGCAGCATTGAAAGCAAAAGGTGGTACATGCATTGTCATGGACCCACAGTCTGGGAAAATTCTGGCTATGGCAAATGAGCCGTCATTCAATCCTAATCTTCCGCTTCGGCACTCGATGGCACAGCGACAGAACAAGTGCATAAGTGCAGCTTATGAACCGGGATCGACATTCAAGCTAGTAACGGCAGCGGCTGCTCTGCAAGATGGTTTGAAAAAGGAAGATGATCTTATTTATGGAAATAACGGAATATTTGAAATTTACAATCAGGTTATTCGGGATCATAATCCCTACGGGTACCTGACATTCACAAAAGCACTCAGTTACTCCAGTAATGTGTGTTTTGCAAAAATTGCCAGTGACCTGGGTAACAACAGGTTATATAAGTATACAAGAGATTTTGGCTTTGGTACCAAAACGGGGATTGAATTACCGGGTGAGGAGAGCGGTATTGTTCATCCGGTCAGGTCATGGTCGGGGAGAACCGGGGTGACCATGGCAATGGGGCAGGAGCTTCTGGTAACGCTACTGCAGATGCTGCAGCCATTTGCAGCAGTTGCAAATGGAGGTGTACTGATCACACCCCGTATCTACGAAAAAATTATCGACGAAAAAGGGGGGGTAATCGACACCGCTGAGTATCGTCCTATACGACGGGTTCTTTCAGAACCGGTTTCTTCACAATTAAGGGTTATGTTAAGTAAAGTTGTGAGTGAGGGGACCGGAAAGAATGCCGCAATCGAAGGTGTTGCAGTTGCCGGAAAAACAGGTACGAGCCAGAAACCCGACTCTGGTTCATATTCAAAAACCCTTTCCTGGTCATCCTTTATCGGGTTTTTGCCGGCTACAGCTCCAGTGCTTCTGTGCGGTGTCATGATCGATGAACCGGCCAGAGGTGAGATGGGAGGCGTAGCCGCGGCCCCAGCATTCAAGAAAATTATGTCACAGATTATCAGTCATCCTGAATTGGAGTTCGCTGAAAAGATACTGAACATTACCCCTCCTGCAGAGGAACGAAAAAAACAGCGAGAGAACCACACTGTTCGCGTTCCTATACTTTGCGGAATTACCAGAGAGCATGCCGGGACGAAGCTTGATTCACTTGGATTACGGTATCGATTCATGGGGAGCGGAAACATGGTGACTTATCAGACTCCTTCAGCAGGTGTTACCATTGGATCTGATACGGAGATTCAGCTCTATCTGCGTGCTTCCGGAAATACTGCAGGGAAAGAGGCCCTCGTTCCCGATTGTATCGGCAAAGATTTACGGGATGCAGTCAATATGGTGAATATGGAGGGGCTCAGGCCGTTTGTACAGGGATGTGGTGTTGTGCGCAGACAGAATCCCAAGGGGGGCTCTCCGGTGCATGCAGCTGAAGTATGTACGCTTTATTGCTCATTTGAAGGGTGAACAGTATGGGGTATCGATTAATAACAGTATCAGCTCTGAACTGGATAGTGCAGAAATCAGAGATTTATGGAATAAGCTGCATGGACAAACGAACTCTAAGTCTGAAATTAAAGTGTGAGTAGACGATGGTAGTACATGAACTGATAAAAAAGGCAAATATTTCGGTCAAAGCTCAGGGTGGGACAGGAAATCCTGAAATCTCCGATATTTGTTACGACTCGCGTACCGTTTCACCAGGAGCTCTCTATGTCGCTATTCCCGGAACGCGTGTACATGGGGACACCTTTATTAAAGATGCGATTGCTCGTGGAGCAGTAGCTGTCATATCGGAACAGCCCCAGTATCAGGTGCAGATTCCCTGGTTTCAGTGCAGTAATGTGCGAACTGTTCCCGGAGAGCTTGGAAGAGCTCTATGGAATGTAAACATGAATATGGTACTGGTTGGGATTACCGGAACAAACGGGAAAACGACAACTGCACATCTTTTCGAACAGTTGATGCGGCAACGCAGTCACGAATCGGTCTGGATGTTCGGTACTATCGATTATCACCTTGGAAATGAATATCGTCTTGCTGACCACACTACTCCTGAAGCACTGGATATTTTTCGGTACATAGGGGCAGCTTCATGCCGGCCCGAATGCGTGATTATGGAAGTGTCTTCACACTCATTGGCACTGGACAGGATTGGTGGATTATCTTACGATGTGGCTGTTTTTACAAATCTTACTCAGGATCATCTGGATTTCCACAATGATATGGAATCCTACTATCAGGCAAAAAAGCGTCTCTTTACAGTGTACCTCAAACAGGGCGGTCATGCTGTAATCAATACTGACGACCCGTGGGGGAAGCGACTTGCCGGGGAGTTGTCACAGCACTGTATTACTTTCGGGCAATCTGCTGATGCACTGGTACGGATTAACTCGTGGCAGTGTACCTGGGATGGAAGCAGTGTTGAGATCGAGACCGCAGGGAAAACCTCTCACTATCATTCCTCATTGCGGGGTTACTTTAATGTATATAACATGGCTGCGCTGATCGCCGGAGGAATCGCGCTTGGCTTCAGTCCTGATGTTATACAGCATGCTTTCGATTCTATTACGACTGTTCCCGGGAGAATGGAACGGGTAATTGCTGAAGCCTCTTTTGCCGTAATTATTGATTATGCGCATACCCCCGATGCATTGGTGAATATCTTGCAGACATCACGGTGTCTTACCAATGGAAAGCTGATTTGTGTTTTTGGGTGTGGTGGCGATCGCGATAAAAAGAAAAGACCAATAATGGGGCGTGTGGTTGCAGAACATAGTGATGAAGCAATTGTTACTTCTGATAATCCCCGAACTGAACGTCCACAGGCCATAATCAATGATATCCTTGATGGTATTCCGCTCGACTTTCCGCATCTGGTAATTCCTGATCGTCGGGAGGCCATTGGCATAGCACTATCGAGGGCAGGGGCGGGTGATTGCATCGTCATAGCGGGAAAAGGACATGAGAACTATCAGGAAATAGCGGGTGTTCGTCACCACTTTGACGATAAAGAGGTGGTACTTGAATTATATGGAGCAAAGTATAGATGAAACATACCTGTAACTGCACCAGTGGGTGCAAGCACCTGACATTGGGATCACTGATTGACTGGTGCGGTGGAAAATCGGAGCTGTCCGAACCACAGAGAAAAAAGAGAATAGCCACAGTTTGGAATGATTCAAGGAAAGTTACTTCCGGTGATGTATTTGTGGCGATCAGGACAGATCGTGATGATGGGCATAGTTATATCGATGCTGCATTCAAGGCTGGGGCAACTGCTGCTATTGTCGATAAAAAAAGATCGGATATATGCTCTTCTGCAAACAGAAAGAAACTGATTCTGGTTTCAGATCCTCTGAAAGCTGTTCAGAGAGCAGCTGCCCGATACCGTAAGGAGATGGGTATTCTCATTGTTGGCGTAACAGGTTCGAGTGGAAAAACGACAACGAGAAGTTTCATTGCATCAGTTTTGAAACAGGCTGTATCGGTTGGTGAAACGTTCGGGAACTGGAATAACCATATTGGTGTACCACTGAGTCTGCTTAGATTTACCGGAGAAGAGTGGGCTGGTGTGATCGAAATGGGTGCTAATCACGTTCACGAAATTCACGATCTTTCCAAAATTGCACAGCCGGATATCGGAATTATCACCAATATCGGGTATGCGCATGTCGGCCTGTTTGGTTCACTGGCACATACGACAAAAGCAAAGTTTGAGATAGTTGATGGTCTGTCAAGGCAAGGCTTTCTTTTGCTGAACGGTGATGATCACCGTCTGGTAAAGGAAATTCGTGAACGGGAGGGGATCAGGGCTGTCTTGTACGGGCACAGCGCCCGGTGCCAGATTCGGCCGCAGCAGGTGAAAGTTGATGCTACTACAGGGGTGTCGTTTACTCTTGATGGAAGCCGGTTCGAACTACCCATGCCCGGGCGGCATTTTATCTACAGTGCACTACCGGCAATTTATATCGGGCGGCGATGCAGGATTCCTGATGAGCATATTGCACAAGCACTTGCAGCTCAGAAACCGGTTACAATGCGGGGCGGGGTCGAGAAAAAACAGGGTGTATCATTCATTGTCGATTGCTATAATGCCAATCCATCATCGATGAAAAGTGCACTGGTCTATTTGGGTGATATTGCAAAACCATCCAGCCGTGTAGCAATCGTGGGAGATATGCTGGAGCTTGGTAAATACTCACGGCGTCTGCATCAGAATCTTGGTAAAGATCTGGCCAGGGCAGGAATAAAGAAGGTGATTGCTGTTGGAGAATATTCATCTGATATAGCGACTGCAGCAAAGCAGGGTGGTATTGCTTCCCGGAACATATTTACCGCAGCAGATTCACACCAGGCAATTTCGATTGCTGAAAAGGTACTCTGTGATGGCGACGTGGTTTTGTTGAAAGGGTCCCGTGGAATACACCTTGAAACGATATTCGAACAATTCAGAGCTTAGCAGGATAACCATGGATTTTGATATGAGAGAAACTTTTCCACAGAGAGTATCGATTATTGGGGCAGCCCGGAGTGGTTTGGCTGCTGCAACATTCTTTCTGGGGAAAGGTT
>OBJA01000909.1_pt1 | contig 23018 bp, 17 predicted proteins | sample 1519751 | NCBI WGS metagenome assembly OBJA01 (sample SAMEA3881238, study PRJEB22517) | soil metagenome | biome: lake sediment; feature: soda lake sediment; material: sediment, water from around vicinity | place: India | collected 2013-12-23 | depth 3 m
CGGTGGGCGTGCTTGAGACAACGCTCAAGCTGCTGCATCCGTTCATGCCGTTTATAACAGAAGAGATCTATCAATCGCTGCCCGGCAGCAGCGGCAGCATCATGCTGTCCGATTGGCCTGCACCCGGCAAAAAATACACCGGCGAAGAAAAGGCCATGCAGAACGTGATGGAGCTGATCCGCGGCATACGAAACGTGCGTGCTGAAATGAATGTGCCCGCGAACAAGCGTGCGGCGCTGACGATACTCGCGTCCGAAGAAACGCGCCGTGGCTATGAGATGTGCGGCAAGTATATCGAGCGCCTCGCCGGTGCCTCCAGCCTCACCTTTATTTGGGATAAATCAGGCGTGCCGCACAACGCGGTATCGGTTATCGGCGTGGGTGCGGAGGCATTTATGCCTCTGGGTGATTTAATCGATATCGATAAGGAACGGGCGCGGCTCAAGGCTGAAGCGCAGCGTCTTCTGGGCGAAATCAATCGCGCACAGGGCAAGCTTGATAACCCCGGGTTTGCAAAAAAAGCACCCGAAAGCGTGGTGCAGGCCGAACGCGAGAAGCTGCAGACATACAAAGACATGCTGGCCGCTGTTCAGCAGCGCCAAAGCACGCTTGCGCAATGAAGTATATCCATATAGCGGGTACCAACGGCAAAGGCTCGGCAGCTGAATATATCTATCAGATACTGATGGCGGCGGGGAAGCGTTGCGGCTGTTTCACCTCGCCGCATCTGACATCACCGGCCGAGCGTTTGCGCATGGATGGCCGATGCATCGATGAAGCTGATTATCACGCTCTATTGGAAGAAGTGATTAGCAATAAACTGCCGGTCAACGACACGCTGTTTGCAGCGCAGACGGCGGCGGCGCTGCTTTGGTTTGAACGCGGCGGTGCGGATTATGCGGTTCTCGAGACGGGTCTTGGTGGCAGAATGGACCCCACCAACGCTGTGCGGCCTGTGATTTGCGTGCTGACCGCCATTGATTACGATCACACGCATGTGCTGGGAGACAGGCTTGAGCAAATCGCCTATGAGAAAAGTGGTATCATCAAACAAGGTATCCCTGTCATCAGCGCGCCGCAGCATCCCGATGTGGAGGCGGTTATCGCAGACCACTGCAAAAAAGTGAACGCATCGCTGATTGTGGCAGAGCCTGTATCGAGCAATGCCGCTTCGCTATATGGACAGACGTTTGCTGTGTGCGAAAAAGAATACACCATACAAGCGCTGGGCACGCATCAGGCACAGAACGCGGCGCTTGCGGTGCTGGCTGCTCGGCAGCTGGGAATAGGCGAAGATGCCATTATCGCTGGGCTTTTGCAAACGCGTCTTCGGTGCCGCGCACAGTACATCAAAGGTACGCCCGAAATGCTTCTTGACGGCGCGCACAACAGCAGTGCCGTGGATGCGCTGCTTGGCGTCATCAATGCGCATTTTGCCAGCAAGAATAAAATACTCCTGTTCGCCTGCATGAATGACAAGGATTATCGCACGATGATAAACAAGCTTGCGCCTTATTTTACTCAAGCTTTTGTAACATGCGTTGATGAACAACGCGGTGCGGATACGGCTGTGCTCCAGCGGTTGTTTGCGCAGCACACAGTCTGTGAAGCCTTCACAGCGCCCTTGGAAGCGTATCACTTCGCGAAGAAAGCTGCTATTGATAATGATGCTCTTCTCACAGTGGCTGGATCGTTCTATCTGGCCGGACTGATCGAACCTTTGATCAACGATGAAACAGCATGATAAGAAAGCGCCCGCCATGCCGTGTTATGCTTGATGATATGTTTAAAATCATGGATAACGAATGAATGTTCGCCAGAAATTATGTTTGCCTTTTTGCGTTCTTTTTGATATAATGGCCCACGGAAAGCAAGGGCCGCGCCTTGTCTCCAAGGTGCGGTTTTTTTCGTGAGGAGCCTAAGTAATATGCCAAAAAATGTGCTTGTCGCTCAGTCGGGCGGGCCTTCGCCCGTCATCAATGCATCGCTGCATGGCGTTGTGGCCGCGTGCATGGATCATCCTCAGCATATCAGGCATGTGTATGCGGCATGGCACGGCATCGAGGGCGTACTTTATGAAAATTTGATTGATATGTGTAAGCAGGATGGTCGAGAGATAGCCCGGCTGCGAAACACGCCCGCATCAGGTGCGATCGGCACATGCCGCTATAAAATTAAGAATGAACAGGACATATCGCGCATCATTGACGTACTGCGAGCGCATGATATCGGCTGGTTTTTCTACATCGGTGGCAATGATTCAATGGATACGGCGGCGCGTGTCTCGAAGAGAGCTCATGAGGAAGGTCTTGAGCTTGTCGTCACGGGCGTGCCGAAGACAATCGACAACGACGTGGGTGATGAGGCGTTCATGCTGATTGATCACACGCCGGGCTACGGCAGCGCGGCGCGATACTGGGCGATGAACATACAGAACATCGAGGAAGAAAACCGTGGCATGCACACCTCCGAATGTGTCAGCGTGCATCAAGCGATGGGACGGCAGTCCGGCTTCATCACGGCGGCGGCACGGCTTGGCGATCCGGAGCGCAAAATGCCGCTTCAGATGTATTTCGCCGAAACCAAAAAGACGATTGAAGAGCTTGCCGAAAATGTCAACGAACAGCTCAAACATGATGGGCGCTGCATTGTTATCGTCAACGAGGGCTACGACGCGGGCGAATACCATGCACGGCACGATGATTTCGGTCATGTGGAGTACGGCGCGTGCGAGACATCAGCAGCGCAGCAGGTGACGAATTATTTGAATAAACACGGCCTTTCTGCACGCGGGCAGGCGACAGGCCAGCAGGCGGGCGTGATGCAGCGTAATGCCTCGATATACGCGTCAGTCGTTGATATGGACGAGGCGTATGCGGTGGGTCAAAAGGCCGTGGAAATCGCGGTGAATGACGGCACGGGTTATATGGCGACGATACTGCGCCGCCCGGGCAGCACTTACGCCGTTTATTACGATAAAGTACCGCTTCAAGCTGTCGCCAATTCGGTACGCTACCTGCCTCAAGGCTTTATTGCCGCAAACGGAATCGATGTAACCGATGCGTTCATCGAATATGCGAAGCCGCTGATCGGCGATCAATGGCCGCTTATGCCGCTGGAGAATGGTCTCCAACGTTTTGCGCGTCTCGATATTCGTTTTATAGAGAAAAAGCTTGATTGCTATGTGCCGTACTCTCTGCGCGGCCAAAAGGAGTCATAATTGGATTTTAAACTGCACGCAAAATACAAGCCCGCTGGCAGCCAGCCGCAAGCCATCGATAAGCTGGTGGCAGGCATCAACGCGGGCAAAAAAGCACAGGTGCTGCTGGGCGTGACGGGAAGCGGCAAAACATTCACCGTTGCCAATGTGATCGAGCGGCTGAACCGACCGGCGCTGATTTTGGCGCATAACAAAACACTCGCGGCGCAGCTTTGCAGCGAGTTCCGCGAATATTTCCCCGATAATGCCGTTGAGTTCTTTGTGTCATATTACGATTATTATCAGCCCGAAGCGTATGTGCCGGGCAAGGATCTGTACATTGAGAAGGATTCGAGCATCAATGACGAAATCGACCGTCTGCGTCACAGCGCGACGTGGGCACTGCAGGAGCGGCGTGATGTGATTATCGTGGCATCGGTGTCATGTATCTACTCCATCGGTGATCCGAGCGAATATCAAAACTTGAGCATATCGCTGCGTCCGGGCATGAGCATCAAACGCGATGAGCTTCTATCCAAGCTGGTGGATATCAGCTATGCACGGGGCGATATGGATTTTTCCCGCGGGCGTTTTCGTGTGCGCGGCGATACCGTCGAGGTATTTCCGGCCAGCACGGCAGAGAAGGCTGTGCGCATCGAGTTTTTCGGTGATGAGATCGAACGCATACTCGAGATTGATGCGGTCACGGGACGCGCGCTGGCCACGCGCGCGCATATGGCGATATTTCCCGCGACGCATTATGCCGTGGAGCGTGAATCGATGCTCAAAACGCTCGATCAGATACGCGATGACATGATGGCGCAGGTTGAGGTGTTCAAACAGGCGGGCAAGCTGCTTGAGGCCGAGCGCTTAAAGCAGCGTACGGTGTATGATATAGAGATGCTGCGCGAGCTTGGGTTCTGCAGCGGCATCGAGAACTATTCACGCTATTTCGACGGGCGCATAACGGGTGATCCGCCCTACACACTGCTTGACTATTTTCCGGACGATTATCTGCTGTTTGTGGATGAATCACACGTGATGATGCCGCAGGTGCGCGCGATGTACAAGGGCGATTTTTCGCGAAAGGATATGCTGGTGCAGTACGGGTTTCGGCTGCCATCCGCATATGACAACCGCCCGCTCAAGTTTGAAGAATTTGTGCAAAGGCAGGGGCAGACGGTGTATGTGAGCGCCACGCCTGCTTTGTACGAGCGAGAGCAGGCAGGCGGCGTTGTCGTGGAGCAGATTGTGCGGCCGACAGGGCTTGTCGATCCGCAAATTGACGTACTGCCTGCCAAAGGGCAGGTGGAGCATCTGCTAGGTGAAATACGCGCTGTGGCAAAGAAGGGTTTTCGCACGCTTGTCACCACGCTGACAAAGAAGATGGCCGAACGGCTAACCGATTACTACAAGGAGCTTGGCATACGCGTCAAATACATGCACTCGGATATTGATACGCTGGAGCGCATGGAAATCATACGCGGGCTGCGCATGGGCGAGTTTGATGTGCTGGTGGGCATCAACCTGCTGCGCGAGGGGCTTGATCTGCCGGAGGTGGCGCTTGTCGCCGTGCTGGATGCGGATAAAGAAGGCTTTCTTCGCAACGATACCTCGCTGATTCAAACCATCGGGCGCGCCGCGCGCAATGTACAAGGACGTGTGCTGCTGTACGCGGACAACATGACCGGCTCGATGCGCCGTGCGATCGATGAAACTGAGCGGCGCCGTGCGATGCAGGTGGCGTATAACACCGAGCACGGCATCACACCGCAAACCATCGTCAAGGATACGCTGGGCATGATCGAAATCACCAAGCCCGTCAAGGATACGGAGAAGCTGTCGCGCTCAGAAGCGGTTAAAAAAGCGGCGATTATCGAGAAGCAGATGCGTCAGGCCGCGATGGAGCTGGAATTCGAGGCTGCCGCCGCACTGCGTGATGAGCTGTTCCGCATCAAAGAGATCATCAGGAAAGAAAGCGAATGAGTATGGAATTCATCAAGGTCAGAGGAGCCAGAGAACATAATCTTAAGGATATCGATGTCGAAATACCGCGAAACAAGCTCGTGGTCATCACAGGGCTTTCGGGCAGCGGCAAATCGTCGCTCGCTTTTGATACCATCTATGCGGAGGGGCAGCGGCGCTATGTGGAGTCGCTCTCTGCTTATGCGCGCCAGTTTTTAGGGCAAATGGACAAGCCGGATGTCGATTCGATCGACGGTCTTTCACCAGCAATATCGATTGATCAAAAAACGACGAGCCGCAATCCGCGCTCGACTGTGGGCACGGTCACCGAGATTCATGATTACCTGCGTCTGCTTTTTGCGCGCGCGGGAGAGGTGCATTGCACGCAGTGCGGTAAGAAAATAGAGCGCCAAACGGTGGATCAGATTGTCGATGACATACAAAAGCGGCCGGAGGGCACCAGACTGATGATACTCGCGCCGGTAATCAGCGGGCGCAAGGGTCAGCACACGAAGGTGCTGGAGGATTTGTCCAAATCGGGCTATACGCGCGTGATGGTGGACGGAAGCACATTCACGCTCGATGAAGAAATCGTGCTGGATAAAAACAAAAAGCACACGATTGATGTGGTGATTGATCGCATCGTGCTCTCAAACGATGCCAAGGCAAGGCTGCATGATTCTGTGGAGACCGGCCTCTCGCGCGGTGAGGGCGTTATCAAGATTGTGGATATGGCCGACAACAAGGAGCAGCGTTACTCGCAGAATTACGCCTGTATCGATTGCGGCGTCAGCATCGAGGAGATTTCTCCGCGGTTGTTTTCTTTTAACGCGCCATACGGTGCCTGTCCCGACTGCCACGGCCTTGGCACCATCATGAAGGTGGACGAGGATATCGTGATACCCGATAAAACAAAATCGCTGGCAGAGGGCGCGGTGCGCGTGATGGGCTGGAATTCGGCGGCATCCGACAGCTGGGGCACGCAATATTTTCGAGGCATGGCCAAACATTACGGCTTTGATATGGATACGCCTTTTGGTGAGCTTGACCGAGAGATTCAAAAGAAAATACTTTACGGTACCAATGGTGACCGCTTTGAAATAAACTATTCATCCGAATACGGTCAAGGCACGTTTTTAAACAGCTTCGAGGGCATCATCCCCAGCATCGAGCGGCGTTTCATGCAAACCGAATCCGAAGGCATGAAAGCCGAATACGAGAAATACATGGCGACAATGCCGTGTCCTGTGTGCAAGGGCACGCGCTACAAGAAAGAACCGCTGGCGGTCAAAATCGGCGGAAAAAACATAGCCGAAGTATCCGACATGCCCATCGATAAAACGCTGGCGTTTTTCGAAAAGCTCAAGCTTTCTGAGAAGCAGCGCATTATCGCCGACAGGGTGCTCAAGGAGCTTTCCGCACGGCTGAACTTTCTTCGCAACGTGGGGCTTACGTATCTGCGGCTCTCACGCGCGGCGGGCACGCTCTCTGGAGGCGAAGCACAGCGCATCCGGCTTGCCACGCAGATCGGCTCGGGGCTGACCGGCGTGCTGTACATACTCGACGAGCCCAGCATCGGGCTGCACCAGCGCGATAACGGCAAGCTGCTCAAAACACTGCGTGAGCTGCAGTCACTCGGCAACACGCTGATTGTTGTTGAGCATGACGAGGAAACGATGCGCAGCGCCGACTGGCTGATCGACATGGGCCCGGGTGCGGGTCTGCACGGCGGACGCGTGGTGGCAGCGGGCACACCGGAGCAGGTGGAGCGTAACAGCGCGTCGATAACAGGGCAGTATTTGTCCGGCAAGAAGAAGATCAGCTTACCCAAAAAGAGACGCACGCCAAGCGGCTGGTTCACCGTAAAAGGCGCAGCGGAGAATAACCTTAAAAAAATTGATGTGCCGTTTCCAATGGGCGTGATCACTGCCGTCACGGGCGTTTCAGGCAGCGGCAAATCGACACTGGTTAACGAGATACTCTACAAAGCGCTTGCCAAGTGCATATACAAAGCCAAAGACAAACCGGGCCGGCACGAGGTCATTGAAGGCATCGATCAGATCGATAAGGTCATCAACATCGATCAGAGCCCGATCGGGCGCACACCGCGCTCGAACCCCGCCACATACACCGGCGTGTTCACGCCGATACGTGATCTGTTCGCGTCAACCAAAGACGCCAAGATACGCGGCTTTGGCAAAGGACGGTTTTCGTTCAATGTCAAGGGCGGCCGATGCGAGGCATGCAGCGGCGATGGCATCATTAAAATTGAGATGCACTTTCTGCCGGATGTGTATGTGCCGTGCGAGGTGTGCAAGGGTGCGCGCTACAACCGCGAAACGCTGGAGGTCAAATACAAGGGCAAGAGCATACAGCAGGTGCTCGATATGACGGTGGAGGAAGCGCTGGCTTTTTTTGAGAGCATACCCTCGATACGCAACATAATGCAGGTGATTACTGATGTGGGGCTCGGCTATATACGCCTCGGACAGTCGTCCACCACGCTTTCGGGCGGCGAGGCACAGCGCGTCAAGCTTGCGACGTATCTTTCCAAGCGGCAGACGGGCAATACGCTGTTTATACTGGATGAGCCCACCACAGGGCTGCATACGGCGGATGTCAAAAAGCTGATCAAAATACTCGCGCGGCTTGCCGATAAAGGCAACACTGTGATTGTGATCGAGCACAACCTCGATGTGATCAAGTGCGCCGATCACTGCATCGATCTTGGGCCGGACGGCGGAGACGGGGGAGGCCGCATCATCGCGCAAGGCACGCCGGAGCAAATTGCACAAAGCAAGAACAGCGCAACGGGCGAACACCTAAGCCGTGTCCTAAGTTAAGAGCACTGTGAAGGCTAAAAAGCATTATTATTGAGATTGAAACCGCGATTTGTATATCTGGCATCGGAGGACTGACACTTGAGACACAACAAAGACATTCTGCACAAAGTGATTGCTATCGATCTGCTGCTGCTCTGTTTTTCTTTTTGTGTCTCTCTGACGGGACAAATGTTCAAGGCCTTGCAGGAGGCCTATGCTTTGAGCCTGACAGAAGGCAGCCTGTTGCTGTCAGTTCAGAGCATAGGGGGCGTTGCTTTTTCTTTGCTCTGTATTTTTTTCATAGACGCACTCAACAAAGACAAAACACTTGTGATACTAGGGCTTGTTATGTGCGTATTGCTGATGCTCGTCGGCATACAGCCCCCGCTATTATTACTGTTTATCATCTTTGCGGCACTGGGTTTCGCCGGCGCTTCGGTCAATACACTTACCAATTCGGTCATGGTGCTGACAGTGCCAAACAATACCGAAAGATACGTCAACTTATTGCACTTTATGTTCAGCCTTGGTGCGGTTACAGCGCCTGTCTTGTCGCAAACCATATATGCGGCTTACGGCCTTATTGGTGTATTCGTACTGTTCGGCGGATTTTCGCTCTGCTGCGCCATATACGCCGTTTTCGCATTTCGCGTTCAGATGAGACAGGGCCTCGTGACCGAAAGCCTTTCGCTGAAAAAGCGTTTCCAACAAACACTATTTGTGATTAAAAAGCCGGGCATGAGGCTTGTTTTTATCATAACCATACTGGTGTGCTCGTGGCAGATGTCTGCAATCTATTATGTATCCTCATTTTTCACCGAATTGAGAAGCCGTCCGATGGATGGCGCCATTGCGCTGACGGTGTTTTTCTTTGGCATGATGGTGACGCGCCTTATTTATACGCGTTTTGCGGACAGGTTCTCAAAGGGTCGTGTACTGATGCTGACAAACGGCCTTGGTCTGCTGGCATGGATCGGTGTTTTCGTTGTTTCTGATGTTTATGTCAAAATGGCACTGATGGGTTTTAGCGCTTTTCTGTGCGGTAATAATATGCCTATTGTTTTCACCAGTGCTTGCGCCATTGCGCCTAAGAATACAGCCGCAGCTTCGGGTCTGGTCGTATTCGGATACTACATCGCCATACTGACCTTCATACCGGCTATCGGTGCGGTGGGGGATGTTATTGGCCTGAGCGCTGCAATGGTATTCTGTGCCTTGCCTCTGCTGCTGGTGGTGCCGCTTTCGTACTTGCTGTACAAAAAATCGATCACAATTGACATGTGTGCTGATCAGCCACAACTGAGTTAGCGCATACCTTCAACGGCGTTGTTTATTGCAGCCTCTCATTGCGTTATTATCATTTGTTTGAAGTTATTTCAGAACAAACTTGGCTATCAGCATGCCACACAACCTCGCGGCTGCGGCCTTGGCACTTGCTCTGCATACTGTATAATGAATGCGGCTTCTTTCCAGCCAACCGTTGTTTAGCCAGTAAATATAGTCAACCGACGTTTTATCAGCTTGCTTTAAATAGTATTTTTGCTGAATATAGAACGACATCAGTGATAAAAATGAAGGTTTTGCTTGCTTGACAATGTGTCTCATGGCGCGCAGCGCTGCTTTTTTGAATTTGCTCTGATAAAGCTTCTTCATATCTTCAGCACACATCAATGCGCCCGCTTTGATTGACAACCTTCCGGCGAGCACATAACCCCAGGATAATAGCGCACGCGCCATCGTGCTGTATGTGTGATTTGTGGCACCCATGCCCGATGTGGTGATGACAAACGCGGCTTTGCCGAAAAAAGCAGGGCGGTGGCACAAAAATGCCAAACGGTCAATAAACATTTTCATCATACCGCTGACATCTTCCACATAAATGGGGCTTGCCATCACCAAAAGATCGGCGTCCAGCATCTTATTTCTGATTTCCAGAACATCGTCTTTGTTCGCGCACATATGCTCGCCCTTATCAAAGCAAAGCCGACACCCTCGACAAGGTTGTATGTTTTGGTGAGCGAGATGAACCGTCTCCGCTTGAACCTCTATATCAATTGCTGCGAATAAGGCTCTGATTTCGTCTTCAAAAAGCTTAGCAGCCGTGGCTGTATTACCGCTGTGTCTGTAGCTGCCTGTTAGTATCAATAGTTTCATAATTCGCTCATGCTTTCTTAGCATCGTTATTTTGTTAGCGCAGTTTCTATCGCCTTTAATATGCTTTTGCTGCTCCGCGTCGCACCGCTTACGGTATCCACATCGAGAGATTGCGTATCAATCACCGCATCAATGAGCACGCGTGCCTTGTCTACATATTCTTGATTGGTCTGCTTTGTATCGACACTAAGGTCAACGCTTTGAATTCGTTGGCTGCTGATTGTTACAACAACGGTGTAAGTGTTCTTGCCATAGCTGAACTCACCTGTGTAGTCGCCGTCATCAAGGCTGCTTATATCCACATCGCCTATTGGCATCTGTGTAATTTCCTTGTATTTTCTGTCGGTGAATGAGTTGCATGCCGAAGCAATCAGCACCAAACACAGTGCCATGATAAAAGCGATAGTGGATATAATGGATTTTCGCTGCTTTCTGTTTAAATCAAGACAAAAAAGCTCGCTATTCACTTTTTTATGGTGTGCGATGCACGCATCAAAGTTTTCGTGGCGATCATACTGTTGTTTGGGACAATTGCATTCCATTTGACTATACTCCTGAATCTATTATTTCAAATATATTTGCCGCATTGTTCAAGACCGAGCAGATTCAAAATGGCTGATGGCAATGCTGCAAGATTCTTTGGTATTTTCTCATGCGGCAAGCCATCTCCTGCGTTGAGGGCTCCTAAAGAGCCATAAATGATAAAACGTGCATAGAATGCGGGATCGTCAATGTTTATAATGCCTTGATTGACTCCTGCTTCCAGTATGTCGGTGAGCTGCGGCACAAAAATATCTGTCATGCGCTTGGTGAGTTTATCGAGCATCAGCGCGTTTGATTGTTTGAAGAAGGCCTCAAGCCCCATCGTTCTTTTTGCCATTTGCTCAATAACGGCCATTATTGTTTGAAGCCTCACTGTAAACGAAATACCCTTGATTGAAAGTGCGGCGGTCATCTGCTCGGTGTAGCTTTGCGCCCATTCATCAATGAGCGCTTCAAGCAACTGATCCTTGGAGTCGAAATAGAGATAGAATGTGCCCTTTGCACCGCCAGCCCGCTCCATAATATCGCTTATCGAGGTTTGCTCAAAGCCATTTGCGAAAAACTGAGACTGTGCAGCCTGCATGATTTGCTGCTTCCATTCTGCGGGTGATTTTTTTGCCTTTCGCGCCATGACAACCTCAAATATTAATGACTATCGGTCATTAATATAGTATATGAAAGAATGCTCATTGTCAATCAAAGAGTACAATAGTGAACGAAAAAAGTTTATGATATGCGAATGTTTGTTTATTCAGATTTCTTCTGCGGCCAAAGCAGCAGCGCTGATGTTCTCTTTATATAAGCGGCGTATCCCTGCTTGGTTTGCAGCAAACGTTTCTCCATCATCGGTATGCTGATACCTAAAAACAGCATTGTCATCAGCACGGGTGCGGCCACCGTCCACCAATAAGACGGCACAGAGCTTATCTGAATCACAAAAATGCCCCACCAGAAGGCAACCTCACCTAGGTAATTGGGATGGCGCGAATGCTTCCATAGTCCGGATTCAATGTGATGTCCGCTGTGGGCCGAATCAAGGCGGAAACGGCGCATCTGCCAGTCGGAGACGATCTGCAGCAGCACAGAGAGAACGCAAAGCAGTGTGCCGATTACAGCCGCAATGTTGACTTGCTTGTGCGCACTCACCGCAACATATGCGGGTATCATATTCGCAAAAACTATCAGCGTGGGCATCATGTTGATACCAAAAAAGTTTGTGATTGGCCAAAGCTTAGGTTTTTGCTGCTTCAGCATTGTATAGCGCCAATCCTGATGCACCATGCCGCGCCAACCGATGATCCAATTCAGCGTGAGCCGTATGCCCCAAAAGAGCAGCACCCCGAGTAAAATCAGGTCAACAGTATCGGCAAAGCCTTTGCGAATCATAAAGGATATGAGCAGCACAGGCGGCGCAACGCTCCAGTATGGATCATACAAGCTGGCATTTTTGAAAACAAGTCCAAAGAACCAGACGACAACCGTTGCCGCTGCGTCGGCACATAAAAAACGCCATATATCATCAAAGGGCAGAAAACGAAAGACAAGCAAACCAACGAAGAACGCTGTTGCATAGACAAGCAAAACGATCAATAAAGATAATGATTTGGATAATTTCATAATAATACCCCCATAACGATTGTCACAAAGGTATTATAACGTATAATGGCACCTTATGTAGCGCCTTATTTGAAATTGCCCATAAATTTAAACATATCCTCAGGCTTGAAATTCTTCATCGAGCCCATCATCCGCATCATGTTTTGCATATTTCGGTATTTGCTTTGCTCCTCCTGCGGCATAAACATGGATATTGCCTCAAACATATGCTCCGGCGACGACATATTCATATGCCGAAGCTTCTCCATTCGCCGTGTCATGCGCTCAAAATTCTCTTGCATACGAGCGGACTGAGCAAGCGATTGCATCATATTGCATGAATCGGGCGACGCGTAGCGCTGCAGCACATCAAGCAGCGCCTGCTGGCGAGAGAAACGTGAAAACGATGAAAGCCCCATACCGGATCGTTCGGGCGGACGTCTGTTGGGCGAACGCCGGTAATTTTCCGTCATGCTCAGTGCGTGGAATATGCTGCGAATCGCTTCTCTGTCATTCGAATCCACATGCGGCTCAATATTTTTGAGCATGTCAATCACCTTGTTTTTATCAAGGCCATCCTTGAGCGTCATCGAAAGAAGAAAGCTCAGTTCGGGTGAAAACGAAGCCTGCCGTATCAGATCACCGTAGCCCACCGATTTCTCAGGCGGTGATGCTTGGTGCTTGACTGGCTGCCGCGGCATGGGGCGCGGTCCAAAAGGAAACCTGTGCATAAGTATATACTCCCGTTGTGTTTCTTGCTACATGATATGCGCATCGCGCCTTTATGTGAACAAAACGATTAACGGCGAATATATATAGCTCTAGGAGGTGTTTTTGTGGCAAAAAAGGATTTGAGGCAGATGAAGGCTAAAAAGGCCGGACTGAATAAGGAAGAGCTCAAAGTTGCAGCGGAAAAAGCCAAGATTGATATCGAGAACATAAAGGACGAAAATTTGCAGAGTTATGAAGAAACAATCGAGAAATACAGTCAAAAAAGCGAAGAAGAACTAATGAGCGATTTGGAACGCATGATCGGTGAGGGTCGTCGTGACGGCACGTTCTCCGAAGAGATGCTGGAGTCGTTTGTTAAAAATGTATCGCCAATGATGGACGAGGAGCAGCGTAAAAAGCTTGAAAGCATCACGCGCATGATCAAAATGAACAAGATTTAGTGCGATTATTATTAATTGGTTGCTCGCTTTTTACAAGCGGGCCTTTTTGTATACGGGGTAAACCTTAACCCTCCAAAGAACATTGTGAGTGAATGAACAATCAATGAATGCAGCATTATTATACATCGATACCATATAAAACAATTGAAAATGCTCCTTTGGTTAAATAATATAAGAAATCATAACGTTTTTTTATGAAATAATGGCCACACTGTTTTGACACATTCTTTTAAGTCCAAATACAATTGTTACAAAATTGATAAGCAATATTCATGGCATAATTCTATCATAACAGTATGCTTGGAGGGGTTTCGATGAGAAAAATTAACACCGGTATAAAGATCATACTTGCGTTTTTGATGATCGCTGCTATTTTTGGTGTTGTTGGTTCTATCGGTGTGGTCAACATCAATAATATCAACAAAAATGGCAACATGCTCTATAACAACAACACCATGGGTATCGTCTATTGCGCGGATGCTGCGCTGGCCTATGAGCAATTGCGGTTTAACATACTCAAGCTGAAAGATGTCGCGGCTGATTTGAGAATGGATACCCTCGATGCAATTGAAGCCAATATGGACACAATTGATCTGTCGCTCTCAGAATACGAGCATACCATCGTCACTGATGACAATCGCGAGATATTTGATTCTTTGACAAAAGACTGGAACGCTTATAAAAACAGCGTGCAATCATCCATAGACAGCGGAAGGTCGACCCCGGAGATAGACATGACCAAATACATGTCGGATCTGATTTTGGTCGGGAAAAAAGAAATGGGTGATAACATTTATCAGCAGTTTGAATCCATGTTCTCGCTCAACAAAACCATCGCCAGTAACGTGGATGCAGAAAATATGAAATTCGGGGAATCTGCCACGGGCTCTATGATCGCTTTGGCGTGCGCTGGCGTCGCGATTGCGATTGTGATTGGCATGTTGATTGGCAGTTCCATCGCCAAAACAGTCAAAAAGGCGTCAAAGCAGCTGGAAAAAATCGCAGCGGGAGAGGATATCGATGAACTGAATATTGAAAAGTTCAGCGGAGAATTCATCACCATTGCCAAAAACTTAAATGCAGTGAGATCATCGCTGCGGCTGATGCTTTCCGATGCCACAATACTTGTGAATGCCGGCATAGAAGGCAAGCTCTCAACGCGAGCGAACGCCTCGCAGCACATGGGCAGTTTTCGTGCCATTATTGAAGGGTTCAACAAATCGCTTGATGCTTTTACCGCACCGATCAAGGAAACGGTCAGCGTTCTCAGCAGTTTGCAAAAAGGTGATTTGAGTGCCGTGATATCAGGCGATTATCCAGGTGACCACGCTTCCATCAAGTGTGCATTAAACGACACCGTAGCGACGATACGCGGCTATATTGAAGAAATATCTTATACACTCAAACTCGTTGCTGAGGGCGATCTCACTGTCGCGATTAGCTCTGAATACCGCGGTGATTTCGTGTTGCTCAAAGATTCGATCAATAGCATTGTGAAGGCTCTGAATGCATTGATGTCGGATATAGACGCGGCCGCTAACGAGGTGGCATCCGGAATGCAGCAGGTTTCCGGCAGCAGCCAGACCATCTCTCAAGGTGCTTCCGAGCAGGCAAGCGTCCTTGATCAACTCACGGCATCCATCTCGCAAATTGCCGAACAAACCAAGCAGAACGCACAGGTTGCCCAAAAAACCTGCCAGCTTTCGGTTGATGTCAAAGACAGTGCTGAGGACGGAAACATCAAGATGTCTCAGATGCAGGAGGCCATGCAGGATATCGGAGCATCCTCCAATCACATATCAAAAATCATCAAAGTCATTGATGAAATCGCTTTCCAGACGAATTTGCTAGCGCTAAACGCTGCCGTTGAGGCAGCGCGTGCCGGCGTACACGGGAAAGGCTTTGCTGTTGTTGCCGAAGAAGTCAGGAACTTAGCTGGGCGCAGCGCAAAGGCTGCAGTGGAAACCACGGCGCTTATTGAAAACTCGGTCAATAAAGTCAACACGGGTAAAGACATTGCCGATAATACGGCTGACGCACTCCGAAAAATTGTTAAGGGCGCGGAGGACGCGGTTCTTCTTGTTGGAGGTATCACGGAAGCATCGAATCAGCAAGCCACGGCTATACTGCAGATTAACACCGGTATCGATAATCTCTCGGGTGTTGTGCAGAGCAATTCTTCTATCGCTCAGCAAACGGCAGCCACGTCGCAAGAGCTTTCGGCACAGGCACAAATTCTTCAGCAGATGGTGCAGCGTTTCAAGCTCAATTCAGAAACAGAGAGAGAAGCAGATGTCGTTGACCTCTTTGAAACAGAGGATGCACAAGCGCCCGACGAAGCCGCGGATATTAAACTGGATTAGCGTCTTTTCACTTGGCATAAATAGTCTTTCGATCATCAAAAGGGAGCCAAAGCCAGCTCCTTTTTGATATTGGCTATCTTCGGCTTTGTTAACGTTTAAGCTGCTGCTTCAATAGAATATAAGGCGTGAAAATCATTTATCTGTATGGTATAATGCTAAAAGATTGGGGAGAGGGTACTATTATATGAGTAAAACGATTGTGCTGACGGGCGGCGGAAGCGCCGGACACGTGACGCCGAATCTGGCAATCATTCCAAAGCTTAAGTCAATGCATTATCATATTGAATACATCGGAACCAAAACCGGCATAGAACGCGATATCATCACGCGTGCAGATGTGCCTTACCATATCATCAGTGCCGGTAAGCTTCGCCGTTACTTTAGTTTTAAGAATTTCATCGATCCCGTCAAAATCATTGCGGGCTGCATCAAAGCGAAGAAAATACTCAAGCGGCTTGAACCCAAAGCCGTTTTTTCCAAAGGCGGCTTTGTGGGCGTGCCGGTTGTGTATGCGGCGCACAGCCTTGGCATTCCTGTGGTGCTGCACGAGTCGGACTGCACACCCGGCCTTGCCAATAGGCTGTGTATACGCCGTGCGCGTACCGTTTGCGTGTCGTTTGAAGCGACACTGCGTCACATACCGGAAGGCAAAGGTCTCTATACCGGCCTGCCGATACGGGAAAGTCTGCTTCGCGGCGATCGGGACAAAGGGCTTGCAATGTGCGGTTTTTCCGGCAAAAAGCCTGTTCTGCTGATTATGGGAGGCAGCCTTGGTGCTAAGGCACTTAACGAAGTGCTCGACGAAATCATGCCGGAGCTGACACGCCGATACGATGTGGCGCATATACGCGGAGAAAAAAACATGGCTGCCTGCTGCACACCGGTGGGTTGCAAGCCTTTCGGTTATGTGGATGAAGAGCTGGCCGATCTGTATGCCGCTGCTGATATCATGCTCTCGCGCGCGGGCGCAACGGCAGTTTTTGAAATACTGGCGCTGGCACTGCCTGCTCTGCTTGTGCCGCTGCCAGCGAGCGTGAGCCGCGGAGATCAGATACAGAACGCACAGTGCTTCATGGAAAAAGGCTTTTCGCATGTTCTGCTGCAGGAGAATGTGACGCCGGAAACATTGCTTGAGGCCATCCATGCGCTTTATGAAGACAAAAACAAGCTGCGCGAACGTATGCAGCAGGAAAATGTATCGGATGCCGCCGCAATCGTGGCAAAGGTTATTGCAGATGAGTGAAAACGATACGCTGGGGTTATTGCTGAACAGCTACATGACACAGTCCGGCGATCAGGCCAGACAGACGCTGGAGGCTATTCTGGCGCAGCCCAACGCGATTTTGCGCATCTACGTGCGCATATTCGGCAGCGAGAAACGCGCTGCACTCAAAGCTTTAGCCGACATCGCCAGACGCAAATCGGGCAGCGAAACGCTGGCACCGCTCGTGATACGCGATATTGACAGGCTGATTGGCATAGAAGATGACAAAGCGCGCAAATCGGCCTTCAGAATGATTGGGCTTTGTGCGGCTGAGGCTTGTGCGGACAAGCTTGCGCAGGCACTGAAAATGGAAAGAACGCGCTTTGTGCGCCCGACTATCATATTGGCACTTGGCAACACCCGCAGCCCAGGGCGATATCTTGGCGATTATTTTGTGGAGCCTGGCGATCCTAAGCATGTGGAAGAGGAGCGGGATGCGCTCAGAAAGGCGCTCGGTAAAACAGTCGTACCGCTCAAACCGTTTGTGATGATACTGCCCGAATACTGCATGCTGACATATATGAAATGCGAAGCGCTTGCGGCGGAGCTTGAAGCCGTTGGCTGCCGTTATAAGCAAATGGGCAATATGTTTAAGGTGCGCACAGTCGATACCGATAAGCTGCGCTGCTATGCGAACAGGCTTTTTGATCTCTCTCGTATCGGCGATTATAAAACAGCAGCCATGGTGCTTGATGCAATTGGCTGTCACGGCCACAGCTACCGCGTTGAAGCGGGTGCCATCCGTCCGGAAAAGAGGCGCGCATTCATCAAGGATGTCACATCCGGCATGGAGAAGCACGGATACACTGATAACCCATCCAATTACACATTTGAAATTCGTCCCGTGGGTGCACGTTTGTATGCGGTGTTTACCGATACGCGGTTCTCATATCGCAAGGAATCCATCGCTGCCAGCATCAATCCTGTTGCGGCGGCATCAATTATGCGGCTGTGCTCGCCGTATATGCGTGACAATGCGAGTGTACTTGATCCTTTTTGTGGCAGTGCCACAATGCTGATCGAACGGGCGTACTTAAAGCCGACATCATCGCTTGTTGGTGTTGATATATCGGGATGGGCCATCAAAGCGGCATGTGCCAACAGAAAAGAAAGCGGTTTTCGCATCGCGCTTGTGCATACGGACATTCTCAAATTCACGACAGAGCCTTTCGATGAGGTGATATCGAATATGCCATTTGGCATTCGTGTCTCTAATCATTCGGAGAATGAGCGGATATACACTGAGTTTGCCGCTAAGCTGCCTTCATTGCTCAAAGCCGGCGGCTATGCATTTTTGCTGACACAGGAAAAAAAGCTTTTCCGCGGTGCGATCTTGGCACAAAGAAATCTCTCTGTGGTCCATGAGGAAAACATCGAATCGGGCGGCCTGTGCCCAACGCTGTTTATTATTAAGAAGGAGCGTTCCCAATGAGCGGGTTTTTAAGCTTCGGTGAATTGCTTATCGATTTGACGCCTTCGGGTGAGCAGGACGGACGCAAACTGTTTATGCAAAATCCGGGCGGTGCTGTTGCCAACGTCGCCGTCGGTATGGCGCGTTTTGGCGTACCATCGGCTTATATGGGCATGGTGGGCAACGATGCTTTTGGGCAGTATCTGATCGAAGTGCTCCAACGCAGCGGCGTTGACACATCTGCTGTTATCAAATCAGACACGTACAACACCACGCTTGCTATCGTGCACTTGTTTGAAAACGGTGACCGCGATTTTTCTTTCTACCGAAAGCCCGGTGCGGATATCATGTTTGGCTCGGATAACCTCGATGAGAATAAGATCAGGCAAGCGGATATCTTTCACTTTGGTTCGCTCTCGATGACGGACGAGCCTGCTCGAAGCACCACATTTCGCGCCCTTAATATTGCCAAAGACGCAGGCGTCATTGTCTCATACGATCCAAACTACAGAGCGCCTCTTTGGATTGATGCGCAGACCGCGAAGGATTACATGCTGCGCGGGATTGATTATGCCGATATACTCAAAATCGCCGACAACGAAGTCGATTTTCTTTTTGGCAGTATGCCGTATCAGGAAGCGGCTGCGATGCTTATCTCGCGCGGCATCAAACTCGTTTTTATTACACTGGGCAGCAAGGGCGCCGTTTTTGCGAATGCATCGGGCATAGGGCACGCAGACGGATTTGAGGCCAATGTGGTGGATACGACGGGAGCGGGCGACTGCTTTACGGCAGGCGTATTGAGTCAGTATCTGCAGGCCGGCAAACCGCTCGATAAACTCAACTGCGAAGATATGCAAGCTTATGCGCGTTTTGCCAACGCGGCCGCATCGCTGTGTGTGGAAAAAATGGGCGGCATACCGGCGATGCCAGATTTGGAGCAGGCTCAGAGAAGATTAACGGCATCAGGCAATACTGACTATTGACATCTTTTCGCTAAAGCATTAATATTGATAAAATTTATATGAAAGGCGGTCATGATATGCAGATTCCACATATTCCCGAAGGGCTCACGTTTGACGACGTGCTGCTCGTGCCGCAGAAGAGCACAGTCGTCCCGTCAGAGATATCTGTGAAAACACGGCTGACAAAAACGGTGAGCCTCAACATTCCGCTGCTGAGCGCGGCAATGGATACGGTTACTGAAGCGCGGCTGGCCATCGCGCTTGCCAGAGAAGGCGGCGTTGGCATCATACACAAGAACATGTCGATAGAGGAACAGGCGTCCAATGTCGATAAAGTCAAAAGAAGCGAGCATGGCGTTATCACCGATCCGTTCTGGCTTGAGCCAGATAATCTTGTGTCGGACGCCAACGCACTGATGGAACGATACAGAATATCCGGCGTGCCTATCACCAAAGAAGGCAAGCTCGTCGGCATACTGACAAACAGGGATCTGCGATTTGAAACGGACTATACAAAAAGAATCAGCGAGGTCATGACATCGGAAAACCTCGTGACCGCACCCATCGGTACCACACTGGCCGAGGCTCAAGAGATACTCGGCCGTCATAAAATAGAGAAGCTGCCTCTCGTGGACGACACGGGCATACTTAAAGGTCTTATCACCATCAAGGACATCGAAAAAACCATACAATACCCAAATTCAGCGAAGGATCAGAACGGACGGCTGCTTGCAGGCGCAGCGCTTGGCAGCACCGGCGATATGCTCGAGCGCGCAGCCGCACTTGTGGCTGCCAAGGTGGATGTGGTGACGGTAGATACCGCGCATGGACACTCTATTTCTGTGATGAATGCGGTGGAGAAGCTAAAAAGCGCATACCCCGCTCTTCAGGTGATTGCGGGCAATGTCGCCACGGCGCAGGCCACTGTGGATTTGATAAAGGCCGGTGCTGACTGCGTTAAGGTGGGCATGGGGCCGGGCTCTATTTGCACGACGCGCGTAATTGCGGGCATCGGTGTGCCGCAGTTCACCGCCGTGATGCAATGTGCCGAAGCGGGTGACAAATACGGTATTCCGATCATTGCGGACGGCGGCATCAAATTCTCGGGAGACATCACCAAAGCGCTTGCGGCCGGCGCGTGCGCGGTCATGATCGGCAGCTTGCTTGCGGGCACGGAGGAAAGCCCGGGCGAAACCGAAATCTATCAGGGTCGCAGCTTCAAGGTTTATCGCGGTATGGGCTCGCTTGGTGCGATGCAAAAGGGCAGCAAGGACAGGTACTTTCAGGAGAAATCCGATAAGCTGGTGCCGGAGGGCGTGGAAGGGCGCGTGCCTTTCAAAGGCTCGCTGAGCGGTACCGTTTTCCAGCTGATCGGCGGTTTAAAATCCGGTATGGGCTACTGTGGCGCGCCGGATCTTGTATCTTTGCGCAAAGACGCACAGTTCATCAAAATAACAGGCGCAGGGCTGACGGAAAACCATCCGCATGATATTTATATCACCAAGGAAGCGCCAAACTATACGGGAAGGTCTTAAACAACGTGAGAGAAACAGTCATCGTTCTGGATTTTGGCGGGCAATACAACCAGCTGATCGCGCGGCGTGTGCGCGATTTGCGCGTATTTGCGCAAATACTGCCGTACAACACACCGCTTGAGCAAATACAGAAAATCGAGCCCATTGGCATTATATTGACGGGCGGGCCGCGCACCGTGACGGATGCGGACGCGCCCAAGTGCGACAAAGCCCTGTTTGAGGCGGGTATACCGATACTTGGCATCTGCTACGGCAGTCAGCTGATGGGCAGCATGCTCGGTGGCAGCGTTAAACGTGCGCAAAGCCGCGAATACGGCAAGACGGATATCAGCTATGATGTAAGCTGTCCGCTGTTTGCGGGTATCAAGCCGCAATCGACCTGCTGGATGAGCCACACATACTATGTGGATAAGCAGCCTCAAGGCTTTGTCATCGCGGCATCCACGCAAAGCTGCGCCATAGCGGCTTTCGCGGATACGAATAAAAAGCTTTATGGCGTACAGTTTCATCCCGAGGTGGTGCACACGCCATACGGCAATGAGATACTCAAAAACTTTCTGTATGGCATATGCGGCGCAAGCGGCAGTTGGACGATGGAGAACTATGTGGAAACTGCCGTTGCGGATATACGCAGGCGCGTCGGCGACGGTCGTGTGCTGCTCGGGCTGTCGGGCGGCGTTGATTCGTCAGTTTGCGCCGTGCTGCTTGATAAGGCGATCGGCTCAAGGCTCACCTGCATATTTGTCGATCATGGCCTGCTGCGCAAGGATGAGGCAAGGCAGGTTGAGGAAACATTTTCCGGAGCCTATCACATGAACCTTGTGTGCGTGGATGCGTCCGATCGCTTCTTAGAGCCCTTGAAGGGCATTAGCGAGCCGGAGCGCAAGCGCAAGATTATCGGCGAGGTTTTCATACGCGTGTTTGAAGAGCAGGCTGCTAAAATCGGCGCAGTTGATTTTTTGGCGCAAGGCACCATTTACCCCGATATCATCGAATCGGGCACCGGCGATGCGGCGGTAATCAAAAGCCATCACAACGTTGGCGGGCTTCCCAAGAATGTGGATTTTCGTGACATTATCGAGCCGCTTCGCGAGCTTTTTAAGGACGAAGTGCGCGCGCTTGGTGAAACGCTGGGCATGCCGCATCATATGGTTTGGCGGCAGCCGTTCCCGGGTCCCGGGCTTGCGATTCGCATCATTGGCGACGTGACGCGCGAAAAGGTGGCCACGCTGCAGCTGGCCGACCATATATTCCGCGAGGAAATCGCAAACGAGGGGCTCGATTCGCAGATTTGGCAGTATTTCGCGGTGCTCACCGATATGCGCAGCGTGGGCGTGATGGGGGATGAGCGCACGTATGACCACACCATTGCGCTGCGAGCCGTTACCAGCGTGGATGGCATGACGGCCGACTGGGCGCATATACCGCACGATGTGCTGGGGCGTATTTCCTCACGCATCGTCAACGAGGTGGCAGGAGTCAACCGCATCGTGTACGACATCACAAGCAAGCCGCCTGCAACTATCGAGTGGGAATGATATGAACGGCTGAGAAAAACCAGTAACCATGCGGCTTTCCGGCTTCAAAAGCAATCTCGTGGCAACGTTTTGGCAACATTCATTGTATGATCTTTATAAAAAGAGCTAACTGATTTTGATTGTCCGTTAGCTCTTTTTTATCGTGCGCTGGTCATTCGGTGGGTTCAGCGTTTTTCTCTGCTCGGCGGGTATCAAGCTCAGCCTTGAGTCGTTCGGCCTTAATGCGAGGATAGTTATAGCGCCAAGAATTTGAATTCGTCCACATTGGATTTAATAGCTTAGACGCCATAAACGATTATTTTTTTGCATCGGGATTTTCATGCGCCCGTTGCTGCACTTTTTTGAAACGTTCGACGACAAACTTAGTAACAATATGCAGCACTATATAAATAGGAACAGAATAGATGTATTCCCAATGAATCAGTTTATATTGCCCGATCAAGACTGCAAGAGGCTCAGCTATAAAAGATTTAAGAAATGCGGCAATAACG
>OBJA01000910.1_pt1 | contig 22998 bp, 20 predicted proteins | sample 1519751 | NCBI WGS metagenome assembly OBJA01 (sample SAMEA3881238, study PRJEB22517) | soil metagenome | biome: lake sediment; feature: soda lake sediment; material: sediment, water from around vicinity | place: India | collected 2013-12-23 | depth 3 m
AAAGCCACTAAAGATAAAAAGAAGCCTGAAGCCAAAAAGGACAAGAATCAAAAAGGGTCTGATGAGTCCAGGAAAAACAACGCAAAGAAGAAAAAGAAATAAAGGGCTTCGAGACGCTTGTGGCTACCTTTATCAAGGTAGCCACTCTATATTTATGCTCAGTTGTGAATTGTCTCCAGGCTGTGGTTCCACGCCTGAATGGCGGCATTCAAGGTTTCACCAATAGCCATATGCTCGCAGTTGTTCCTGGAGCAGTAAAGGCCCCAATGGCTGTGAGGAGCAAATTCACTTGGTCCAAAAATCTTAACCTGGCCACCACAACGACAGGGAGCGGCAATATTCACATGCATTGCTTCCACGGTATGTCTCCTGACTTTTGAAGTTAAACTGCCCACACGTAATCATCAGCCTCTACATGTTCAGCCAGCCCAGACAAAAAACTTTCTGGATGAGCGTCAACGACCAGCTCGGTAAGACCGTGATTGATTGACCAGGAATTGCCGCATGCCGTGCATTCCACGAGGGTTTCGGCAAACTGGTCCGACTTTAATGTTAAAACAACCTGCTCATAACTTGCACAAAAGGGACAATGCATGGCGATCCTCCTTCGCACTATAGGATATATTTTACCATAAAAAGTTTATGGCTTAATGGTGAACCTGTTTGCGGGAACTGTCAAGTCCAAATTCACAACTTCTCCTTTTAAAACAACATGTTATAATTTTACCCAAATAACACTCATCTTCCGCCGACTCCTTTCTCCTGGGGGAGGAGGAGGCAAAAAAGCCGGATGATGGGGCCGTAAAAAGGTCAAAAGCTCCCCTCACCCTGGCCCTCTCCCTTAAGGGAGAGGGGATAAAACGGTGTCTACGGAAGATTGGTAACAACCAGTTGATTTTTCGCTCTTTAAACGTTTTATAATCCGGTTTGAATTTAATCGGCGAAAATTCGCTTTATACAGGTAAGGGTCGGCAGCCTACCCATTCCCGCTATATTTAAAGGGGGCAGGTCTTAACATGTTACACTTTCAGCTTCATTGATATAGCTGCGCAAAGCTTGAACAACTACGAAGATAATTGATCGGGGCGAGTGGGTTTTGTGTTGTCAATATCTGGCCGTCAGGTGGATCGGTGATCTGGAATGATCCTCGGACTGGTACCAAATTTCCTCATCCTAACCTGTTCCTTACCCAACACAGGTACTCCTGAATGTAAATTCATAAGGAGTCCTGACCATGGAACTGCTGTTTTTCTTGTCGATTGCCGTTATCTTCTGCGCTTTTGGTGTCATCAACTACCGCAACACCAGAAAAAAAGCGAAAAAACTGGTGGATGATATCCGCCGCAATCAGCTCTGAAGGGCCGGTTGCCCTGTCCTGTACAGGGGCACCCCGCCGCATTCGACAGGGTGCTCCTGATTTGGTTGCTGTTTATGGATAAACCACATCGATGGCGAAGATCGTTGTCGTACCGCTGACCTCGTTACCAACCAGCAACAGGGGACGACCCGTGCTGTCGGGGCTGTCAAACGCAGGAATAAAGTGCAGTCCTTCCGCCCCCAGGTCGGTCGTGACCAGATCTGTCACCTCAGACAAACTGAAATCCCGGTTGTTGATATACTGGACAAATTCAGTGTCTGCCGGTTCAGTAATATCGTAAGCCATGACACCACCGATCCGTTCCAGCCCAACAAAGGCGTAGGTTCGGCCATTTACTTCACCAATGGCAACACCTTCCGGCTCCGGTCCCTTGTTGGCAGAGCGTCGGTCAAATTGATCTGCGGGATTACGATATTGATGATCGGCGTTAAAGAATTCCGGGAACGCGTCCGCCGTGGTTTCTTCCATTTGTGAGGCGGTATCATATACCAGCTCCAGACCAGCGTCCGTCACCCGGAAAATGGACATGGAGCGACCACCATAAGCGTAGAGCTTTTCATAAACACACTCGGCCTGAACGTAGTCACGAATATTGGCATAACCCTGATCCAGGGCGATAACCTCGGCAGTAGACAGGGACGGATTGCAACTTCCTTCGACAACACCAAGGGTTGAGGTTACCCGCAGGTCACCCATGTTAGCCCGTTCTTGCAGCGTCGCGGCATCGGGGAAGGCAACCGGATCAAGGCGCAGATGACGCACCTGGAATTCTTCACTCCACCAGTTGTCGTTCCAACCGTCAACACCTTCATAATCCCGCGCATCCCCCTCGTTGGCGGTAATAATATAGGTCTCGCCGCCAACCTCATAGAGGCGGATGGTATCGGGCTGATAAATCCCGTATAAGGGCCAGTGACGGATATTGATGCCATCACGACGGCTGACATCAAGGCCGCTGCCGGACCATTCGCCATCTTCCGACCAGTCCTTAAAGCCCAGAGGAAAAATATCGGTCACTGTGGCCGTGGCAATATCAACAACAGCGATGGCGTTATTTTCCTGCAGAGAAACATAAGCGGTGCTGGAATCGGCGCTGACCTCAATCCATTCGGGTTCAAAGTCCTGGGCGGCACTCGCTCCAGGACCGAAGATGCGGATTCCGGCGGCGCGCAATTCATCTTCACGCCCATTGAAAGCCTGGAAGTCAGCAGTACGGACCAACGGATTCAAGACCCCGTCCTGCAGGTCAATAATGGTAATCGATCCCTCCGGGTCAAGGGCGTAGTCGTTGGCCGGTTCTCCTTCATTGGCTACCAGCACATAGCGACCATCAGGTGAAAAAGTAACGGCATCAGGCAAGGCCCCGGCGCCGACGACATGTAAACGAATACCCTGGGTATCGTAGAAGGCGACAAAGCCATTGTCGGTGCGCACGGCGGCTTCAACGGCAATAGCCACTATTTCGTTTTTGACGGCGACGCTGTTGGCGTCACCGCCCAGATCAGAAACATCGATGGAGGAGATCAAGCCGGGGTTGGCAGGGTCACTCAGATCAAGAATATCAACTTCACCGTTGGCGGCATTGACGACGAAAGCTCGCTGGCTGACCGGATCGTAACTGACAATCTCTGCGGCACTCTGGAGGTAAATCCCGGACTGATATTGCCCGAGGACCGACAATTGAATAGAGCTGGGTTCAATCTCCATGTCCGGATCCTTACTACTGCTTGAACCGCATCCTCCCAACAATAACGACAAACCCAGGACCGACCCGCAGGCCATCGTTCCCGTTGCTTTCCACCACACATTGTTCCAATTCATAAGCTTAATCTCCTTGAATTTATTGGCCTATTTCCCATTGAACAAACCTGTGCCGGAGTGTTGATCAGCCCTGTTACCACGCCGTGAGGAATAGATTTAAATTCGGTGAGAAATCAGTGGAAAGGGCAGAAGGTGGGTGGGTAAATCGACATCATCTGTTAATGCTGTATCTTCAGTTATAGGGGGCTGAATACCGGTGCAGTGGAGAGCTTCGTCACGCACAATCCCGCATTGCCTCACGATGACAGGCGAGATAACTGGCGTATCCTTCCTTTCCCATATAGCGCTGGAGCTGTTTTTTGTCGGTTTTCAGCAGATCGACCAGGAGCAGGCCGTCAATAACATCACTGAAGTCAGGATCACGGTTGAAGGCGAGAATCTGCCCACCAAGGTTGAGGTAGTGGCGCAGCAGCACCGGAATCCCCTTGCCGTCGGCTTCCATATCGCTGACCAGCACGGACAGGTTGTCGATATCCTTGAGAAGTTCCTGTTGCTGCAGATCCAGGCCCGCAAGTTGACGGGCGTTGAAAAGAACCGGCGTACGCGGCGTAACCATGGTTGCCAGATCCTTGATCCGGTAATGGGTCGACAGCACGCTGGTCATCAACTGCCGGGAGGGCAAACTGTATTCGCGGGAGATACTGACCGGCCCGAGGAGATAGCGGTACTGGGGGTGCCGGACCAGATAGTGGCCGATCCCTTTCCAGAGCAGCAACAATGGGGCAAAAGATCGTTGATATTCCGGACGCACAAAGGAACGTCCCAGCTCCAGACCGGCATGCAGTTCTTTTAGCAGGACCGGTTTCATGGCAAACAGGTTGTTGGTATACAGTCCCTTGTTGCCGACAGCGGAAAGGATGCGGTCGATATGCCCGATACGGTAGGCACCGACCACTTCCTGCTGCTCCTTATGCCAGAGAAAGAGATGGGAATAGCGCTCGTCAAAAGAATCCAGATCACAGCTCTTCCCCGTTCCTTCACCCACTTCGCGAAAAGTCAGTTCCCGCAAGCGGCCGATCTCATTCAAGAGCCAGGGAATCTGCGCAGCGTCAGCGACACAGACGCAGAATTCCTCGTTTTCCACCAATATCTGCCGCGCCGGCAGTTGCCTCATATCCTGCCCCAACAACTCTTTGCTGATAGGCGACAGCAGCGGTGACAACGGCACCGTTTGGGTGTCCCGGGTAGAGGCGGAGCGGTTTCTGACCCCAAGGGCATAGGTCCGCAAGCGCAGATAGTCGGACAGTTCACGGTCGGTCCTGAAATCGCTGTAACAACGGGAGGTGATCACCTGACCAATCATCACCTCTTTGCACCGGCGGCGCTGACTGAGCAGCATCCGCGGCAGCAGGGCCGTACGCAGACGCGGGTGGATCTTGCCCGCCATTTGGAACAGCGGGCCGTTGTGCCCGGAAAAAAAGATCGGCACCACCGGAACATTAGTGCGGCGGATAATCCGCGCGGCGGCATCATTCCACTGGGGATCGACCACTCCGGACTCTTTTGACTGGTGATAGGAGACTTCCCCGGCCGGAAAAATAATCAGCAACTCCCCCTGTTCCAGGGATTTAAGGGCCTGTCGTAGCGGAGCAATATTCGTCCGGGCCGAGCTGTCACCCCCAAAGGGATCAACAGAAATCAGGTGGGAACGCAATGCCGGTAACCGCGCCAGCAGATGGTTGCCCATCACCTTGAAATCAGTACGTATACGGCTGACCAGATCAAACAGGATCAGCCCCTCAACGCCACCATAGGGATGATTGGCAATAACAACACAGGGTCCACTTGCAGGAATACAACCGGCGACATTACCAGCAACAGAATAATCAATATCCAATACTTCCAAAGCCCGGCGCACAAAATCTGCCATCGCTCCGTTGTGTTCTACCTGTCGGTAGAGCCGGTTACAGGCGGTCAATCCGAGAAGCGTTTCGATAGCATGACACCCCAGATGACGTAACCGACGGGATAAAGTGTCAGCATGACATTGCATCAGACTGAAGGGCAACGGACAGAATTGGGAAGACGGCATAGAGAGTTCTCCTTTTTACGGCAGAAGAACAGATGCGGGTTAATCTGCTGTTAAAGGGTTGTGAGTTTTTCGTGTGGAGACCCCAAAGGAAGAATCAAGCAATGTTGCTCGAGTATCACAATGCAACGGCGACATTTTTCCGTCACTCCTAGCCGAAGATTAATCCAACCCTAACCATCATAAAACATTCCGGCTGGCTAAATGCCTGAATACAAACATCAACAGAACAACCTATATTCAAGGCTTGTTAACCCACCATGAACACTTCAGTCATCAACATCAGTTCCAAATTAATCATCTTTGATCTCGATGGCACCCTGGTCAATACCTTCGATGATCTGTTTCTGGCCCTGGAAAGTACACTCCTGGCCCATCAGCTTCCCACCGTGACGCCGGAAACTCTCCTTGACCATATCCATCTGGGGCTGGAAAGCACCGTTCATGCTGTTACTAATGGCGCAGCGACTTCTTCGATGGAGATTGCCCAAACCTACGAAGACCATTATCGCCAACGATATCATTCAAATTCATATCTTTACCCCGGTGTTTTGATGTTACTGCACCAGTGTCAAAAACGCAGGCAGCGCCTGGCCGTGTGTACCAACAAATCAACCAGCGATGCCAATGCCTTGCTGGATGTCCTGGGCATCAAGGAATATTTTAGCATCATCGTCGGCATCGACACCCTCGCAACCTCCAAGCCCGATCCCGCGCCCCTTAACTACATTCTTGACGCATTCAATTGCTCCCCCTCGCAAGCCGTATTCATCGGCGACAGCATTATCGACGCCCAGTGCGCTAAAAATGCCGGGGTTCCTTTTTTACTCCATCGATCCGGCTTTGGCGGCGAAGAAGCCCTCGACTTCGGTTACTACCAGGATTGCTTCGGGTCTTATGCTGAACTGGTTATTGATGAAGAAGCCCCGGGGTAAGGTCAGAAGCAGAAATTCATCCTTGCATAAAATTCATCTCCCTCTGGCACAATCCTAATAGTCGACAGGTAAACAGTCTCTTGCAATCTCAATGTTTACATCTAAGGAGGAAGGGTAATGAACATCAAAGAGATCAAGGAACTGGCACAGCAAAGGGGATTACGCCCCGGACGACTGAAGAAGGACGAACTGATCCGGGCCATTCAGGAGGCCGAGGACAGTGCTCCCTGTTACATGACCAATCAGGTCGATTACTGTGGACAAAGCGACTGTTTGTGGCGCCAAGACTGCCACTGATACTTGCCGACTGAACAGCAGACAAGGGCAATTATGACAAGGAGGGTATAGATGAAACAGCAACAAGCCACGGCCAACATCCCCTTATCGGATCACTACCTCAGTGCGGAACAACTCGATTTTTTTTATCGACTTCTTTCCAGTTGGCGGCAGCAGTTACAAAATGAACACAGTGAAGCCCGCCAGCGTATGCGCTGCCAGAATGTTATCGGCAGCGACATCATCGATCGCAGCATCAAGGAGCACAGTACTACCATGGAAGTGATCAACTACAGTCGCAAGCGATCCCTCCTCGATCAGGTTGAGGCTGCCATGCAACGAATAGAAAATGGTACTTACGGCTACTGTCTTCTGACTGACGAGGAAATCGGACTGGACCGCTTACGTTCCCATCCGGTGGCGACCCTGTCCGTTGAGTCGCAGGAACTGCTTGAACGCCATCGTCACAGGGTTTTGGAATGCTGACATATTCACCCTTTTCGCCTGACGATCCTGATACTGATGACGTAAGCCCCTCTCTGGTTCATCAGATCGAACGTCAGAAACTCTATGACGTTCTTGATTTTGCTGAAAAGTCAGGTGTTCAGTTGGTTTCCACAACAGATTCAGACCTGTCAATACAGACAGTGCTGGACAACTTTGACAATGAATTCCACCTTGCCGGATTGCTGTCAACCTCCGTTACCGTTGTTTATAACGGCCATCAACGCACTGCCTTTCCTACTCAGGATGAGCCGGAACGATCTCTGGCTCTGGTTTGTGCAGACGCGCTGCTGCAGTCTTCAAACAACAAAACCAGAAGTCACATCAGATCATTGCTGCAACCCTAGAGGAGTGGCGTTTGTACTCAACTGAAAACCCCTACTTACTGTTGACTCCCGGACCCTTGACAACGACGGCAAGCGTCAAGGAAGTGATGCTGCGTGACTGGTGTACCTGGGATCGTGACTATAATGATATTGTCCAGCAGATTCGCGCCGAACTGGTGGCCCTGGCAACTCCAGAACCGGGCTATACTGCGGTATTGATGCAGGGCAGCGGGACGTTCTCAGTTGAGGCGACCCTGACCAGTGCAGTTTCGGCTGCGGGCAAGCTGCTGGTTCTGGCCAATGGTGCCTACGGTGTGCGTATCAGTGAGATAGCCCGGCGCATCGGACTGATGTACAGACTGGAAAACTTTGGTGAGGTCTGCCCTGTAGATCCCCAACGCGTCCATCAGATTCTTGCTGACGACTCGGACATCACTCATGTTGCCGTGGTTCACTGTGAAACCACCACTGGTATGCTCAACCCTGTCGCTGCCATTGGTGATGTGGTCAAGCATTTCGACAAAACCTTCATTGTCGATGCCATGAGCAGTTTTGGCGGCATACCAGTGAATATGACGAACCTGCAAGCGGACTTTCTGATCAGCAGTGCCAACAAGTGTATCCAGGGAGTGCCGGGGTTTGGTTTTGTTGTCGCCCGCGCCAGCGCACTCGAACGCTGTGAAGGAAATGCTCGTTCCTTGAGCCTTGACCTCTTCGATCAATGGCGGACCATGGAGCAACAAGGGGGCAAGTGGCGCTTCACCTCACCCACCCATGTGGTGCGGGCTTTTGCCCAAGCCTTGATGGAGTTGAAGCTGGAAGGGATCGAGGGTCGCTACAAGCGTTATGTAGCTAACCAGCACTGTCTGGTGGAGGGTATGCGTCAACTTGGTTTTACGACCCTGCTGCCGGATGAGTTGCACTCCCCGATTATTACCGCATTTCACAGCCCTACTGCCCCGGATTACTCATTCCCGGCCTTTTACAAGGCCCTCAAGCAACAGGGCTTTGTCATCTATCCCGGCAAGGTGACCGATGTGGATACCTTCCGCATCGGCAATATTGGCGATGTCTATCCCGGTGACATCGATCAACTGCTGATCGCGATAGAAAACAGTTACCCTTCTACACGTTGGGGTAACTGCCATGGCGCATAAAAAAATCAATCTGGTGGTATTTGATCTGGCCGGCACCACGGTTGATTACGGCTGTATAGCTCCGGTAGCAGCCTTTATCGAAGGGTTCCGGATGATGGAGGTCCCCATTACCCTGACTCAGGCCCGCGCCCCGATGGGTATGGAAAAACGTGCCCATATCAAGGCAATTGCCGCCCAGCAGGATGTGTCTGATCGCTGGCAGCAGGTGCATGGTCGTGGCGTGACAGAAGCCGATGTTGACGTCATGTACGAAGCATTCACACCACTTCTGCTTGACGTTTTGCCGGGTCACTGTGAATTAATCCCCGGCGTACAGGATACTGTCAACTGGCTTGATCAACAGGGAATCCCCTTTGCCGCAACCACCGGCTACTTCGACAAGGCCGCAGAAATCGTCCTGCAACAAGCGGAAAAGCAGGGCTTTCGTCCCCATGTCGCTGTTGGTGCCACCGAAGTTGCGGCGGGCCGTCCAGCCCCCTGGATGATCTATCGTTGTATGGAAATTCTCGATGTTTATCCGCCATGGAAGGTTCTTAATGTCGGTGACACCGCTGTTGATGTTGCCTCAGGGCGTAATGCCGGAACCTGGAGTGTGGGCGTAGCGGCCAGTGGTAATGAATTGGGGATGAGCCGGGATGAGATCAGGCGGCTCGAAGGACCAGTGCTGTTAAAACGACTGCAACTGGCGCGGCAAACCCTGACCGCCGCCGGAGCCCATTATGTGATTGATACCGTCGCGGACTTGCCGAAGCTCATCGAAAAAATCAACAAGGATCTACTGGCCGGAGAGCGCCCCTGACATTTCCATAGCTAATTCCTATAAATCTCTACTTGTTTCGCCATTTTCGCGTTTTTCCGGCAAATAACCAGCAAATCCCCTCGGCACCCAGCCGCACCAGAATATTCACGCCTACTATGAGCATGCACATGGCAGCCGCCGCTGCGGTATCGCCGGCATCGTCCATGTTAACCACAGCTACCGAAGCGAGGGGCAGGTGGCTGTTATAGAGAAAAATTACCGCTGATACGGTCGCCATGGCGCTGACAAAGTAGTAAGCAGCTATTTCGACGATGGCGGGAAAACAGACCGGCACCGTCACCCGGAAAAACGTCCGGTAAAAGGGTACGGCCATCGATTCGGAAACGATTTCAAACTCCTTGTCAAGCTGGCGCAAGGCGGTGGTTGCGGTGAGAAAGCTGACGGTATAGAAGTGGACAATATTGCTTAATACCAGAATCGCCATGGTACCGTAAATAAAGGTAAAGGGATTGGCAATTTGCAGGTCGATAAAGGGCAGGCTGAAGGTTGGTTTGTTAAAGAAAAATACGTAGGCAATACCGATCACCAGTCCCGGCAGCGCCAGGGGGACGATGGACAATAGATAGGCGCTTTGCCGCAAACGCTGGGCATCCCGGGTTTTTTCAATCAGATAGGCACTGATAAAGGTGATAATGGTGCCGAACAGTGCCGTGTAGGCGGCCATTCGTAAACTGGTGTTGAAAGCCCGAAAACCGCCACCGCCGACCCCTTCAAATCGATAATGCTGCAGCGTCCACAAGTCGGGATAGATTTCCGGATGACTGAAGGCATAGGGCCACATTTTGACGAAGGAACCCATCCCGGCGGTGAAGAGAATTGCCAGAATTGCCAGGGCAATCAGTCCGCACATCAGGGTGTACAGATGGTCGCGCCAGGGCAGGGATACCGGAGTCAGGGGAACACTGCGGGCGGTTAAGGCCGCGTGGGAACGACGTTGAACGATGCGGTCGGCAATAAAGGCCAGCAGGGTTGGTGCCAGCAGAATAATACTGACCGTCGCTCCTAGGCCAAAATTCTGCTGTCCGACCACCTGTTTATAGATATCCACCGCCAGGACGTTAAAATGTCCGCCGACGATCTTGGGTGCGCCGAAATCGGTAAAGGAGAGGGTAAAACAGACGAAAACGGCGCTAAGTAATCCGTACTTGACTCCCGGCAAGGTGACCGTGAAAAAGGTACGAACCCGTCCGGCACCCAGGGACGAAGAGGCCTCGTACAGCCGGGCATCGGTATGGGAGAGGGCAACGCTCAAAATCATCATCGCCGGTGGGAAGGTAAAGGCAATTTCCGCCAGGACAATGCCGGTAAAACCGTACAGGTTGATATCCCAGGCCAGCCACGGTAGTTTGCCGAAAAAACCGGTGGTCACCAGGCCCTGATTTCCGAACAGATAGACCAGGGACAAGCCATAGAGCATGGTCGGAGCAAACAGGGGCAGCATTGCCACCACCCGGAAAAACATCTTCCCGGCCATCCGGGTACGGGTCAGGCCATAGGCATAGATGAAGGCAAGAATAATGGCGACCAGGGTGGTAGTGAATCCCACCAGCAGACTGTTCCAGGTTGATTGGGCCAGATTCGTGTGCCCACTGTGGTCAAGGATCATCTGTCCGGAAGAGACGATCTGACCTGTCAGTAACAGCGCAACAGCGACCGGCAGATACCAGGAGCGAATGGACCCGGCATCTTTGGTGTAGTCGATGAGCATCCGTACCAGCAAAAAACCGGCGAACAGGATCAGCAGCAACGATCCGACGAATTGTTTCTGATCAAGACCACGGATGCCGAAATAGTGCATGAAGTTGGACAGCCCGATGAACCGGGATACGGTGCGTACCGACTCACCAAGGGGGAAAGGACGTCCGTCGATCAACCAGTACCCATCGCTATGACGCACGATCTCAACAGCCTTGATCGCTTCACGTTCAACCTGGCCGGGCAGAATCGCACTACGAACGACAACCTGCTCGATCCGTGAATCGCTGAAAGCTACCAGTAAATGGTCATTATCAACAGCGGCGTCGACCGCTTGACTGTTGATATAGAGTCTCCCCCGCCCCTGCTCTTCCATAAGGAGAATGCTGTGACCAGCGGTTCTGATTTCACCCCGGAATGGATCCCTGGTTTTCTGTTCTTCCGTCGGCTCCTCGATGGCAACCAGCAAATCTACCGTTGTCGCTTTTTCAAATACCTCAGCCAACGGCAGGAGCACGCCGACAACCAGCCACAGACAGGCAATGGCAATCAGTCCTCGTCGAACCCAGCCGTGCACGCCGGCGCGCTGGCGCGTGACCGGCTCAGAAACCAATGGCTTGATGGAGAGTCCTTCGAGATGATCAGGCGGCATCTGGCTGATCCTGCGAACCACCGGCAACGTCGGAAAAAACCAGCAGATGTTTGGGGGGCAGGTACAGTTCGATGTTACGCTGAGAATTCAACTGCAATTGATCGACCGCTTTCGGTTGCAGATCCATCTCCAGCAGATGGGGTGACGGATTACCCTCCTGGGATAAAATCCGCACCATTACCCGTGATACCGAACCACGAAATTCGATCTGTTCGACCTGTGCCTGAAGAGTATTGCTGCTACGCTCTTGTGCTTCCGCTATACGCACATGCTCAGGGCGGATAGCCAGCGTTAACGCTTGAGCTGATCCTGCCGGTTGAGCGGTGTGACGAACATCAAGGGAATAATCGAGAAAGCGCACCCGCTCGTTGTTTAATGGTTGGCAGCGAGGCAGAAAGTTCATCGCCCCGATAAAACCGGCCACAAAGGCGTTGGCAGGAGCAGAATAAATTTGCCGGGGATCGTCAAATTGCATCAAGCGGCCCTGATCCATGACCAGGATGCGATCCGCCATGGTCAGGGCTTCTTCCTGATCATGGGTGACCATAACGGTAGTGACCCCGAGTTTTTCCTGAATACTGCGAATTTCGCCCCGTAATCGGGCGCGCACCCGCGCATCCAGTGCTGAAAGGGGCTCATCCAGCAACAAGAGTGCCGGGTTGGGGGCCAGGGCTCGGGCCAGGGCAACGCGCTGCTGCTGTCCGCCGGAAAGTTGGGCCGGAAACTTTTGCGCCTGATCGCTCAACCCAACCAGATCCAGCATCTGCAGGGCACGCTCACGCCGGGCTGCAGCCGACATCCGTCGCAATCCGTACTGGACATTGTTGATAATGTTGATATTGGGAAACAGGGCATAGGACTGGAAGACAATACCAAGCTGCCGACCGGCGACCGGCTCACTTGAGACATCCCTGCCGTCAATCCACACCGTGCCGCCGTTCTGCTGTTCGAGCCCGGCAATGATGCGCAGCAAGGTGGTTTTGCCGCAACCGCTGGGGCCGAGAATCGAAACGAACTCGCCTTTTTTCACCTGCATACTGACATCATCCAGCGCCGTAAAGGCCCCGAATTGTTTCGTCAAACGGCGCACTTCGAGAAAATATGCAATTTTATCTTTATCTTCCTGGCGCAATTTTTTATGCATAGGACCCCTTTATGTCAGAAAAAAGCGGCGATCGCCGGAAGGCACAGTTCCGAGTATCGCCGCCCATAGCAGGAATAAGGCTATCTCACAGCCGCTCAGGTGAACAAAGGTTAGTCTGAAATTGTCACAGCAACCGAGCCGCTATTCATTGACAGTAACATCCCGTCAGCGCGGCTGACTTTTACCGTCATAACGACGAGTCCATTCGTTGAGAATGCGTTGACGGTTTTTTGCCGCCCATTCGAGATCATTGTTAATCAACACTGACATGGGATCGTTTGGCCAGCCTTTGGGTGCAGCAACCTCGACATCGGTAGCAACGATGGGGTAAACCTTGGCATACAGGGCCATCGCCTCATCACTGATGGCCCAGTCGAGGAAAGTTTTTGCTTCCGGCTTGATACGAGGCTTACGAATCAGGGCATTGGCTTCCACTTCATAGCCGGAGCCTTCCGCCGGAAAAGCAACTGTTACCGGGGCACCCGAATCGCGCTCCCTGAAGCCGCGATAGGCGAAGGAAATACCGACGGGAAATTCCCCCCTGGCCGCCATGCGGGCCGGAGCTGAACCGGAATGGGTATACATGGCAATATTCTGATGGAGTTGATCCAGATATTTCCAGCCTTCGTCTTCACCCATCAACTGTAAAATCGCTGAAACCGTCAGAAATCCTGTTCCTGAAGAAGCAGGATTGGGCATAACCAGAGCATTGCGGTATATCGGCTTGATCAAGTCGGAATAAGACTGGGGCATCGGCATATTTTTCCCCGGCATTTCAATTGTATTGCCGACAATACCGGTAACATAGGCCTTGATTCCCACCCAGCGGGCTTCCTGATTACGCCCATCTTTCATGCCCTCGCGAACCTTTTCGATTCCTTTGGGATTATAACCTGCCAGCATCCCCATCTCGTCTCCGATCAGCAGACTGGTTGCCGCTGTTCCCCAGACCACATCGGCAACGGGATTATCACGTTCCGCCAGCAATTTGGCAGTGATTATCCCCGTGGAGTCACGGATAATATTGAGCTTGATGTTGGGGTGTTTTTTCTGAAAGGCAGGAACGTAGATCGCCAACTCGTCATCTTCCAGAGCAGTGTAGACAGTAATTTCTGCAGTCAACGCTGGTGCTGCCGAAACCATCAGCAGCAAAATCAACAGGGACAGGTACTTTTTAAACATGTAAGGCTCCTTTGACATGAAATATCAGATATAAACAGGGTCCACACGAACCCAACCCGATATAGACTGTACCCGTTGAGTAAGTATCGGATTATGCGACTGTTAGATTTCGGCAAGACAATTCATCAGATCCGGTCACGATGCAGATAAAAATCGACATGGGCTCCGGTAACGGAACTGCGCCCGGTGTAGAAAAAAATCGCGATCCAGACCATCTGTAAAAAGAGGATCGGCAGTGGTTGCCACAGATAGCGAAGACCCTGGATCAGGACGGGCAAACCGTCGCCGGCAGACGAAAAAAGACTGGCGCAGATCAAGGCATAGGGAACCGCCAGCAACCCCATGATCTGATAGACTGTCAGACCTTGGTTACCACGGTGATCGGCGCGGAAAAATTCGGAGAAAACCCGCCACAGTTGGGTCACCAGCAACGTCACCAGGAAGCTCCAGAGAAAATAACCCGTGAGATAAAGTTCGACCCCGATCAGGGCGACAACAACGTACAGCAGCGCTGTCACCATCTGAATCGGCAGTAACGGTTGACCGGCCAGACCATGGGCGTAGCAGGCCTTTCTGGTTTCATCCCGGAAGACCAGACTCCAGCGCCTGAACAGACGCTGCAGGCGCGGACCGCAATCAGCAAGGGGTTTGCCGTAACAGCAGCCAAAGCTGATACAGGCAATTCGTCCCAGCCCTTCCCCCAGGGCGTAGGCACAACTGATAGCAGCAAGAACCGGCAGAACCGGCAGGGGAACACCACTGAGCTTTGCCACCAGCAGAACCACCCCGGGAGCAAATATGATCCCGACAAAGACGGCACCCCCGATGGTAAAGGTATGGGCCTTGCCTTCGACCAGACGAGCGATCAGGCGCGAAGCAGGAACACAGAGACCCAATAGCAACGTCGCGACCATGAGCATCGACGGCAGGGGGACGGCAACACTGCCGAGAAGAACAAAAACCAGCGCCAGTCCGGCAACATAGGCGTTGGCCGTCAGCAATCCGTACCAGGTCAGGTTGGTGCCCTGACAACCACTTCCACTGCCGTTGCGTGTCGGCAGAATTGCCAGCATCTGCCAGCCCTGTCCGGGTAACACCCGAAATCCCCAGACCAGCACCGGTACCGTTAACAGGGCAAGAAACAGGACAAAAAATTCGTTTTCCATGGTGGTATCTCCAGGCTACTGAAGTGTTTCGGTCTGTTCCGGTAGTGCCAGCAACGATCTCACCCTGATATCGGTCTCTACCAGAGGCTGTTTGAATCCGGCAGTAAAGCGGCTGTGCACATCGCAACGTCCCTGGTTGCGCACCAGATCGTCAGCAAAACGAACACGTCCTGATTGAAACAGCAAAATGGTGGTACTGCTGCCGGGGCGAAAACGACTTTTGGGAACCCCCTTGTAAAGAAACATCCCGACCTTGATCGGTTGCGGAGTATGATACTGATCTTCGCAATAATACTGTTCGATATCGCCGACCATCATCGCTACAACTTCAATCATGGCGACCAGACCAACACCGCTGCCGTTGGGCACATCAGTATCAATGACTGTGATCACCCGACGATTTTTTGAAAAGGGAGTTACTTCGGCGACAATGGCACCAGGGTTACAGGAATGAAACTGCCCCTCGACTTGGTAAAAATCGACAACCTTGCCGGCTACGGGGGTGTGATTGTAGTGATATTTTTCCGGTGTCAGTCGCAACAGGGCAAAATCTCCCTGAGTAAAAGCCTCGTGCCAACGGGGACGGTCCCCCAGCAATTCCTCAAAGTCAAAAAAGTGTCCTTTGATTTCGAGAACCGGATGGCTGGAAAGACTGCCCACCAGCGCTTTGGCATCCGCCGGAGAGACGATCGCCTCCTTTTCCTTGGGAAGGGGACGGTAAATCCAGTAACGGATCTGTCGTTCGAACAGCCTGCGTGCCGTATTGAGCCGCTCGGGGGGTTCCAGACATTCGATCATTACCCCTTCCGCAGCCAGCAACGCCCGGGTCTTTCTGGACAGCCTGCTGTTCAGGATCTGGTCATACTGCCACCAGCTCAGAAGGGCCGAGGGGCACGGACTCACAAGGAGTTGAAAAAGCTTGGGAGCTTTTTCTCTTAACGGATGGTAGATCCAGTGAATGATCGGATCACCGATCAGTTCTTCATCACAAACCCGACCACTGTGCCGGTCAATATATTGATGCAGCTGTTGCATAAGAATCCTCCAGATGCTGACGTTGTTGATTGTTGCTGCGATCCCTGTTTTCCAATACCAACAGCACAGAAATCATCCTGTTGATGGCCTGCGGTTGGTGTTCTCCGGAGATAAAACTATCTTGTACCTGCCGCAACAACTGCTCTGCGGACTGACGTCCGAGAATCGTGTTCAGTAACCCTGTCCGCTCTTGCCGGTCAGACAAAGTATTGTGCTGCAGATCTTCCGCCACAAACTGTAAGGCCTGCTCGATATGACGTTGCCTCAAGGTTGTTCGGTAATAACGTTCAGCCTGGCGATTGAATTCTTCTGCTGCCATGCGTAAGGGACGTTTTTTGCTGCTGCCACAGATCGCCGTGACCAGGCGTCCGGCGGCGGAAAAACCTTGAGGATCAAGTAACCGTTGTTCAAGATTTTTCAGTAGATCATAAAATCCGAACATCTCGATCAGATCAGCACCGTCTTCCTGAATGACTCGAAGCAATCCCAGGCAGTATTCACGGTGATAGATGCGCAGATATCCCGGATAGCGACTGCTTGATCGAATCCGCTCGGTTTTTTTGAGAATTTTGAGGAGCAAACGATTGCGGGTTTTTTTGTGGATGAAAAATGTTGGAATTCCGACGGCCATGCCGAAAAAGATTTGCCGCCGTTCGCTTTCAATAATCGGCAGATCGGGGATGTGACGATGATTGAGCTGACCCCGCACCATATACTTGAATATCAGGGCCGTCAGCAGCACTTGCAGATTCGTCGCACCGGCAAGATCCCGGTCGATATCGGGAAACAGACTGTGATGACGACCCTCAAAACCACTGAAACCCATGGAAGCGTAGTCACGTAACTTGAAAAACTGATATAGGGACATCTGTCGATCAAAGATCCCCAGGGAAGTCAGGTCATCGAGAAGTTGCTGCTGGTTTCCCGGCATTCCGCTGTAGGCCGGACTCCGTTCGGTACTTAAAAAACAGATCGGATAATCCAGTACGCGAAAATCGGGAACCAGATCGCCGCGCAGGGAAAATATCCGGCTCAAACCACGGTCGAGCCAGGTTGGACCGAAGGGGGTCAGGGCGCGCCCGAAAACGGCAATATCTGCCTTTTTCTTCCAGCGCCGCCAGATCATGCGTAAATGGGTGTTATCCAACTGATGAGGTAGAAACCCCAGCGCTTTTTCCGGATGAAAACCAGCAAAAGCCAGGCGCAGGGGCGCGGCACTGTAGGTGGTGGCAAACAGGGGGAGAAACACCTCCAGGGATTTGCATACCAGATCACCAACCCATTTCTCCTGGCGGTTGTTGAATCCATGTCGCGGGTCCGCCAGGGCGCTGGTCAGCATGTTGCTGCCCAGGCTGATGTGCACGCCGTTGTTGGCCAGGCTGGTGTTCGAAGTGTTGGGCAATACCACCAGATTGTTGAGGATGATACCGGCTTCCCGCAATCTGGCCACGGTGTTAAGACGGCTGCGGCTTAAGACCTGGTGGCACAGCTCCATATAATGGAACTTGTCTTCACCACGCCGCCACCCTGAGAGACAGGGGCTCATGAACAAGTGGCGGTAAAAAGCATCAGAGATCAGTTCGTTAAGACGCTGCTGACGCTGGGGTGGGTGGGGGGCAAAATAGACCAGCGCTGTTTGACCACCCTCTTTCAGGCCGAACCGGTGATTGGCGTATTCAACCAGCAACTGGGTCAAAAGATAGCGCTTTGCCGTTTCCCGGGCCAGTTGACGCCCCATGCCTCCGGCCGGGGACAAGTGTTCAACGTGAAAAGAGAAAGTTTCTGGTGAGCTGTTGTCGTTAAGAAAATGATCAAGTAGGGAGCTGCCGGTCTGCTGAATCAGATCACCACCATGCTTGCGACGTCCGAGAAAATCAGCCAGCGCCAATTTGATCAGATAACTTACCGGAACCCGGAGACAAGCTTCACCAACCCGACCAACAATGGCAAACCGGTGCAAATCCGTGCGCAGCCCCATAGCCGGGTTGTCTTTATCCTTTAGTAAGTCCTGATTCCAGACCTGTAGTGCTTTGTCACACAGGTGGCGTCTGGAGAATCGCACCCAACTGTTTTCCCAGATGCGTTCATGGTGATCGTCAAGATATTCGCGCAGTAACGCGACGTTTTTTGGGGGACTTTCACCAGACTGGGTACGTCGCTGGAGGTTGGCGTAAAAGTTTGATGCTTCTATTTCCAAAGGCAGGTCAACCCGGTCCCGATCGCCGATCACCACGGCCTGCAGTTCCGTTTCCGAACCGGCAGTAATATCCCCGGCTGAAAAAGGCAAGCTGTCGATCGGACTTTCTGTTGTCAGGCCCAGCAACCCTCTCCAGGCATCTGCTTCGAGGGAGAGTAAAGGAGTAGCGGTAGCCGCTGTTTGTGTCATAGGTGTCACTCTTCAACATGGTGTGGATCCCCCTGGCGAAGAAGACTCTCAAACCATTGTTGCAACCGCATTATTTTTGAATAAGGAATGTGTAAATGGCTGGTTTACATCATCGGGCAAGAGGTCCGGACCTTCTTCGCTGTTCGTCCATTTTTGACCAAAACCTGCTTGCTTATTGCCTGCGACGATCAATAAACAAGGCATTTCCGGGAATTTTTTTGGCCTGTTTTTTAGCTTCCGCCGCCTGGCTGGAAATATCATGATGGCTGTTAATTTTAGTTGAATTACTACCGGGATAGTGGGTCGCCCCAATGGACAGGCTGATAAAATTGTAGCTGACACGATTCCCCTGACGATCCAGAGCCTCGATGCCACCGGCACATTGATGCTCATCGTCATACAGACCGTGAACTTTCCTGGAGAATCGGTCCATAATGCACTGACAACGTTCTTCCCAGTTTTTGCTGCCGAAAATAACAACAAAGTCATCACCGCCGACGTGGCCGATAAAATCCTTTTGCGGATGGCAGCATTCCTTGAGGATAGTGGCCGTCAATCGAATGACCATATCCCCGCGACTATAGCCATAGGTATCGTTGAAGGGTTTGAAATTGTCCAAATCGAAATAGCAGAAGGTAAACTCCCTTTTTTCGGCAAGACACTGCTCCAGTTTTTTCTCAATGGGGACATTTCCCGGTAACAAGGTCAGCGGATTGGCGTAACGGGCATTGCGTATCTGCATCTCGGTGATCTGTTTAAGCAGATCGACCAGGTTACCGATACCGCGATAACGCCCCTTTTCGGTAATAATAAAAATACTGTGGGTTTCGCTCTCCTCGTTGGTAATCATCTGGCTGAGTTGTTCGATGGGCATATCCGTTTCTGCCCTGAGTACATCATGATCGATCAGATCAAGGGCTGCGATTGAATGTCTGCCGAACAGATCACGACCGTAGAGGGTCCCCAGCACATCCCAGACCTGCCGACGGCTGAGAACACCCACAACCACATCATTGTCAACAACCGGCAAACAGCATATTTCCGGGCGTTTCTGCAGCAGATCGCCTGCTACGCTCAACGTCATGTTTGAGGGTACTGTCAACATGGTTTTCATCAGACAAGAAACACTTTTACTGCCCCATTCAAAGTTTTCAGGCAAACGCCCAAGGGGCTGTAAAGCCAGATCGAAAGGCAGGCTGACAGGAGGTGATGACGTGGGTCGACCAAAATAGTAGCCTTGGGCATAGGTGATTCCCAGACGCTGTACGGTATAATATTCCTCTATGGTTTCAACACCTTCAGCGATTGTCAGGCAGCCGGTGCTTTCAGCGATATCCTGGAGATTCTGGATCAGATATTTCTTGTGGGGATCGAGGTTGATCGACTGGATAAAGTACTTGTCGAACTTGACATATTCAGGCTTGAGTTCAGACCAGAGGCGTAAACCGGCATAAGCGGTACCAAGATCATCCAAGGCAACCTGAAATCCGGAACGGCGATAATACTCAAGGGCATTGCGGACCAGATCAATGTCGAAGATCGGAAAATCTTCCGTGAGCTCAATCACCAGCCGGTCACCGTCCAGACCGTGTGTGTCCAGGGACTGCCTGGTAAAACCACGGGGAAAGTCCTGTTGCATCAAGGCCTTGGGGCTGATGTTCAAAAAAAGCTTTCCGGGAAGCTTCAAGCACGAAAAGTACTCAATATTGATATCTCGGCACAGAATCTCCAACTCCACCAGCCGATTCAGCCTGATCGCAGTTTCGAACAACACACCAGGGGGGTGCAAAGGGGAATCGGACGGACCCCGAATCAGGGATTCATAGCCGATAATTTTGCCGGATTGTAAATCAACAATGGGCTGAAAATTGGGCGTCAATCGCCGCCGTTCAATAATGTCATCAAACATTTCGGCGATTTCGGCACTGACGGTGGGAATCGGTGCCCCCATCTGTTGATTGGAAAGGGTGATGTTAATCATCGAGTTCATTGAAATCTTCCTGGCCGGCAATCGTTTTATCGCAATGCACACAAGTCACAGGGCAGGCAGAGCGCATTCAGATCTACCCTGTTGACGGATCGGACCATAGTCAGTATCTGTTACAAACAGGTTAAGATATTATTAGATTTCAACTGTTCTCCCCCCGTCATTTTTTCTTTCTGCACATCCTTTCTTAACAATTTGATCCGATCATGTTTGTCACCACCAGGCACATTCCCAAGACCCTTCCACCGATCAAAGGAGCGCCTCTTGTCAACTAAAGTATTTGTTCTTGATACCAATGTTCTGCTCCACGATGCTGATTCAGTGTACAGTTTTCAGGAACATGAAGTGGTTCTGCCCCTGGGAGTCATCGAGGAACTGGATCGTTTTAAAAAAGATGCCAATGAAAATGGTCGCAACGCCCGGCAGGTTTCGCGTGAACTGGACCGTTTGCGTTTGATCGGCGTTCTCACCAATGGGGGTGTTGAGTTGAAGAATGGTGGGCGACTACGGGTGGTGGTCATGGGCAACGGCATCATTGATCAACTGCCGCAGGAACTGCGCAGCCCCAGCGTTGATCATCAACTGCTGGCCCTGGCTCTGCAGGAACAACAAAAAAACTGTCGTCAGGTGATCCTGGTAACCAAGGACATCAACCTGCGTATCAAGGCCCACGCCGTCGGTATTGCCGCGCAAGACTATGAAACCGACAAGATTGCCCTGGAAGATTTGTACAGTGGGATCAGTGAAATAGATCTGGTCAGCTCCCAGATTGATCAGTTTTTCCGTGATCATCGCCTTCAGACCGACACCACCCTGCTCTCTCCCCATGTGGGGCTGACAATGCAGGCAGTCGACAATGAGCGCCAGAAAGCCATTGGTCGCTATGATCCGCGCCAGGAGGCCGTTCTGCCATTGCAGCCAACCCCGAAAGACGGCTACTGGGGCATTTTACCGCGCAACCTGGAGCAGAAGTTTGCCCTTGAACTGCTGACCCATCCGGAGATTCATCTGGTGACCCTGATTGGTCGCGCCGGTACCGGCAAAACCCTGCTGGCCCTGGCGTCCGGTCTGCACATGGTGACCGAGGCGAATTTGTATAAACGCCTGCTGGTCTCACGTCCGGTTTTTCCCATGGGCCGGGATCTCGGTTTTCTGCCCGGTGACGTCGAGGAAAAACTCTCTCCCTGGATGCAGCCGATCAACGACAATCTGGATCTGCTCCTGACCGATAGCCACGGTCGCAACAAACATCGTCGCCATCAGGATCTGAAAGATCTCGATATCATTTCTGTGGAGCCCCTGACCTATATCCGGGGGCGCTCCATCCCCCGCCAATACATGGTGGTCGATGAAGCACAGAATCTCACCCCCCATGAAGTCAAAACCATCATTACCCGCGCCGGTGAAGGCACTAAAATTGTTCTGACCGGCGATCCGGAACAGATTGACAATCCCTACGTCGATGCCTGCAGCAACGGCCTGACCTACGTGGTTGAACGCTTCCGCGACAGCCCCCTGGCCGGCCATATCCTTCTGTCGCGTGGAGAGCGGTCAGCCCTGGCCAACGCCGCCGGTGAAAGGCTCTAGCAATGTCTGCTGTAAGACAAAACATGCTGGAGCAGACCGTCAAAGTGACCAGCTGGGAGCATTTACAACAGGAGCTGTTTGCCGATTCCTGGAATGAAGATCTGGGACGATTCCGTTCACGCTATGCTTTTCGTGGTTTGTCCAACCTTGACTATCCGCTGGCAACAACCTTGATGCGCCTGGAGGGGAGCTACGCCGGTCTGGAAAAACACCTGTTACGTAATTTCAAGAAATACGCACATCGCAGTATTGTCGAACAGGATTCCCTCTGGCATTGGCTTTCCGTTGCCCAGCATTACGGACTACCGACCCGACTTCTCGATTGGACCTACTCGCCTTACGTCGCGCTCCACTTCGTCACCGCCAATATTGAGCGCTTCGATCTGGATGGAGTCATCTGGGCCGTCAATTACCTGAAAGCTCACCAGCTGTTGCCGGGTAACCTGCGCGACCGACTTCAAACCGAGGGGGCGAATGTTTTCACTGTAGAAATGCTGGCTGAAACCTTGTGCAGCCTGGATGATCTGTCTTCGCCCCTGGCGGGAGATTTTACCCTGTTTTTCGAGCCGCCCTCCATCGATGACCGGATCACCAACCAGTTCGCCTTTTTTTCCGTTATGTCCGATGTGACACAGGTTCTGGATGACTGGTTGAAGCAATATCTCGACCTGTGGCGACGGATCATTATTCCGGCAGAACTCAAATGGGAAATTCGCGACAAGCTGGATCAGGCCAATATCACCGAACGCGTTCTGTTCCCCGGACTGGACGGTCTGGGAAGCTGGCTCAAACGACACTACAGCCCTAAAAAGGGTGGAAATGATTCCTTAAAATAATCTGATTAGCCTCATTTTCCGCCGACACCCTTCTCCTGGGGGAGAAGGTGGCTGAAAGCCGGATGAGGGGGCCTGAAAAGGT
>OBJA01000911.1_pt1 | contig 22959 bp, 23 predicted proteins | sample 1519751 | NCBI WGS metagenome assembly OBJA01 (sample SAMEA3881238, study PRJEB22517) | soil metagenome | biome: lake sediment; feature: soda lake sediment; material: sediment, water from around vicinity | place: India | collected 2013-12-23 | depth 3 m
TCCTTTTTATAATTCATACGGCAGGCATTATTATCCGCTGGTATATTTCAGGCAGGGCACCCTGGAGTAACGGATACGAATCGGTTGTTTATGTGGCATGGGCTGCCATGCTGGCCGGAATAGTTTTTGGTCGAAAATACCCAATGGTTGTGGGAACCGCTGCATTTTTAGCTGGAATTTCGCTGTTTGTTGCACATCTGAGCTGGATGAGTCCTGAAATTACTCCCCTTGTACCGGTATTGAAGTCATATTGGCTCACCATTCATGTATCTATTATTACTGCAAGTTATGGGTTTTTAGGATTAAGTTTCTTCCTGGGAATATTGGTCCTGGTACTGATGGTATTGCGGAAGCAATCGAACGAACATAATGTAAATCTGTTTATCGATCAGCTGACCACAATTAACGAAATGTCGGCAACCGTAGGTTTATACTTTCTCACAATTGGTACTTTCCTTGGCGGTGTCTGGGCCAACGAAAGCTGGGGCCGTTACTGGGGATGGGACCCAAAGGAAACCTGGTCGCTTATCACTATCGTAATTTATTCATTTATAGTACATATGCGACTGATACCTTCCCTTAAGGGAGTATATAATTATACAGTGGCTTCGGTCCTGGGGTTCGCATCAGTAATAATGACCTATTTTGGTGTGAATTATTACCTTTCGGGCCTCCATTCCTATGGCAAGGGAGTAGCCGAGGGAGTAAATCCTGCAGTGCCTGTTAGCTTTGCCCTGCTGATCGGATTAATGATTTGGGCATACGTGAAAGACCTGAAATATGAAAATGAAAAAGAACTTGCTGGATTGGACCCCTGAATTTACCAAAATTTGTATCGGGTGAGAGTTCTCTATAGAATTCTGATGAAGAGTAGTTGGTATATGAAAGGTGAAATTTTATAAATTTTAGAATCGATCATTCTTTTAGTCGATTGTTGTCAATTCAATTGGCTGACATTTAGGTTTTTGCAATAATTTAAAATCAATCTAAATAATAATGTCGTTTTAAATTCTCATTTTATCCGGAATCTGATGACACCTCAAAAGCCTATATTTGACAGTTAGTAAAAATTCTTAACAATGGCTGTAGACGTTACACGTACCTTTGACATTCTGGACAGGTATTTAGAGGAATTTCCGAGGAAAGATGCTTTGGGTGGAAAAAAAGATGGAACCTGGTACACTTACTCAACTGAAGAATATTATGAAAAAGCACACCAGTTTGCATTAGGTTTACTGGCTATGGGCTATGGGAAAGGCGATAAGATTGCCACGGTTACTGCCAACCGGCCCGAATGGAATTTTGCGGATATGGGCATGGCTATGGCAGGCGTGGTGCACGTTCCTATATATCCAACTATTGGAGAAGAAGAATACAGATACATTCTAGAACACTCCGATTCTAAAATGTTGCTTGTTGGGGACAGTAAACTTTACGAAAAGCTGAACCCAATTGCTAAACAATTAACGGGGTTAAAAGATGTTTTTACATTTGAAGAAGTACCTGAGGCCCGAAATTATGAAGAAATCCTGAATCTTGGAGCATCCAAAAAAGAAGAATATTCGGGTGAACTGGAGTCGCTGAAAGATTCGATTGAACCTGGTGATTTATGCACAATAATTTATACTTCAGGCACAACAGGGATACCCAAAGGGGTTATGCTGTCGCAACGAAACCTGGTTTCGAATTTCAGGGCACATGTTAAAATGCACCATCTTGGAAAAGAGCACAGGGTAATCAGTTTTTTACCATTATGCCATGTATACGAGCGCAGCGTCAATTACCATTTCCAATACAAGGGAATGGGGGTTTATTATGTGGGAAATCTGTCGCAGATCGTTGCCGCCATTAAGGAAATAAAGCCCCACATGTTCAATTCAGTCCCCCGACTGCTTGAGAAGGTGTACGATGGTTTTGTTGCTAAGGGGAAGGAGCTTTCGGGCATAAAAAAGGCGCTTTACTTTTGGGCACTGAATCTTGCAAGGCATTTTGAATTCAATAAGAAGTACGGACTGTTGTTGCGGGCAAAAATAAAGATTGCCGACAGGCTGATATATTCAAAATGGCGGGAGGCATTGGGTGGAAATATCATTTATATTGTTTCCGGGGGAGCTGCCTTGCAGCCACGGATTGCGCGGGTGTTGGGAATGGCTGGAATGTTTAACCTGGAAGGATATGGGCTTACTGAAACATCCCCCGTTATAGCAGTGAATAATCCTGTTTCTGGAGAAATGAAAATCGGGACTGTGGGGCCGGTGCTGGAAGGATTTGAAGTGAAAATTGCCCGCGATGGGGAAATTTTGTGCAAAGGGCCCGGGGTAATGATGGGTTATTTTAAAGCCCCCGAAATGACTTCACAGGTGATCGATGAAAATGGCTGGTTTCATACAGGAGATATCGGCGTTTTTGAAGACGATAAATACCTAAAGATTACGGATCGTAAAAAAGAAATTTTCAAGCTTTCTGGCGGAAAATACATTGCTCCTCAAATGATTGAAAATAAGCTGAAAACTTCAAACTTTATTGAACAGGTGATGGTAATCGGCGCCAACGAAAAATTTGCCAGTGCCCTTGTTTCACCCAATTTTCAGTTGCTGCATGACTGGTGTTCGGAAAATAAGCTTCACTATCGCGACAATAGTGAACTTATAAGAATTCCTGAAGTAGTTGAAATGATTCAAAAAGAAGTGAACAAAATCAATAAAACGCTCGGCACTCATGAGCAAATCAACAGGTTCAGGCTGGTACACGAAGAATGGACTCCGCTGACCGGGGAATTATCGCCCACTTTGAAACTTCGGCGAAATATGGTGGCAGTGAAATACCAGCATCTGATTAATGAAATTTATTCACCAGGGAAAAACTAAGCTTTTATATATTGTTTATCTCACTAACCGTCTTGGTTTCAAGGCGGTTTTTTTGTAACTTATTCTGATGGATAGCGACAAATACTGAAATTTTAATTCAACTGTTATGAAATCAGGTTTCTGCATGTTCATGCTGGTCGGTTTATTTTGTTTGTTTACCCTCACCACTTTCTCCCAAACCGGTTATCACCCCGAGGGCGTATTTCTTGGTACCCTGAGACTGGGTGATCAGCAGCTGAGGATTGGAATAACGGTTCATACTGATAATGAAGGTGCTTATACCGCATCGTTAAACAGCATAGATCAGGGCAGTGGCGAAATTAATTTCGATGAGGTGAAAATTCAGGATCCATTTATATACCTGATGTCAAATGCAGGAATTATTATTGAAGGTGAATATAATAGCGATCGATCAAAAATTTCGGGTGAATTCAGACAGGGGCCCTATACCTTTGCTTTGGAATTTGAACGTGTGGACTACCTGCCTTTATACAACAGGCCGCAGGAACCACAAAAGCCCTATCCGTATTTGGAGGAAGAGATTATTTATAAGAACGAAGCAGCAGGTATTCAGCTTGCCGCTACCTTAACGATCCCTAAAGGAAAGGGGCCCTTCCCTGCCGTGGTATTGCTTACCGGATCAGGAGCTCAAAACCGCGATGAAGAAATTGTTGGGCATAAGCCATTCCTTGTTCTGGCCGACTACCTTACCCGGAATGGAATTGCTGTTTTGCGAGCCGATGATCGTGGAATTGGTGGATCAACCGGCGATTTTAATAGTTCCACTACCGGCGATTTTGCTGATGACGGACTGGCAGGGGTCAATGTATTAAAATCGCGCAGTGAAATTATCTCCTCCAGGATTGGTTTAATCGGACACAGTGAAGGAGGAATGATGGCACCCATTGCTGCAACAAGATCTGATGATGTTGCTTTTATTGTACTGTTGGCAGGTCCGGGTTCAAATCTTGGTGAAAATGTGTTGTTTCAACAGCAATACATGTCCAGGAAAAATGGTGCTTCAGATCAATACATTGAAATACAAGCGAAAGTGCATAAGGCCTTTAACGAGATTGCCCGGAAAGAGCTCGCTGAAGATCAGGCTTTACAAGAGGCTAAAGTATTTTATTCCCGATTGAATGAAGATGAAAAGTACATTCTCCGGTGGAATGAGAATCAACTTGCCAGTATGGCCGGTATGGTAATGGAACCTTGGTGGCGGTATGCTCTCAGATACAATCCCGAAGAAACGATCGGTTCGCTTAAAATCCCGGTTCTGGCTTTTCTGGGAGAAAAAGATCAACAAGTTCCTGTAATAATAAACCAAAAAGAGCTTGAAAGAGCCATTGCACTTGGGCACGAGAAAAACCGGTTGTTTGTTGTACCGGGGGTGAACCATCTTTTTCAACGGTGTGAATCAGGCGACCCTTCTGAGTACATCAAAAACGAAGAAACAATGTCGCCTGAAGTAATGGAACTCATAAAGGATTGGATAATAAATTTATAAGCGCCTTATAAAAGTACCCTGCCTGATCCGTAAAGCTGCATCTGACAATGGGAATTATCGCAGGTATCTTGCCTCACCTGGTTAATGGGATTGCTGTCAGCTGGTTGCTGAAATAAATTCGTTGCGTCCGCTTCTTCAGCTGAAAGCAGTTTAGGGCAAGGTTATCAGCTGAGAGCAGGACATTAATCAGAGAAGGGCCCGGTCCCATGGTATTCCTGCAATAATTAGAATAAATGCAATCCCATACCATATGGCTGCAGCTTTATGTTTGTTTATTGAAAGGGTTGCCTTTTTTGATTTTACACGACCTATATGCACAAGTACCAAGGCAATAATCATAATAAGAATATGTTCAACAGCATAAAACCGTAATACTGAATTCTTCATGGCTGCTCCAAAGTCGGCAAATGCGGCTTTGGTAAACGGGCTTACAAAAAAATATAAAATCAGTCCTATTACCAGTTGCAAGTCAACAAACAGGGTGAGCAACAACCCAGAGAGGTTATCTTTTGTTGTCCAGTTTTTTTTTGCCAACCAACCGTGGAATGCAAAAAATAAAGCGGTCAGAATAGCAACAAGTACAAGCCAGCGAAGGAGGTTATGGGTATGCAAAAGTCCGGTATACATAATTATTTGTTTAAAATTATCAGTGAAACATTTAAAACCTGCTTTGGTTGAAGAAACCTTGTTTTTAGGTGTATATTTTATTTAATATTCTTGTTTTTCCTCAGCAAGGGCAAAAATTTCATCCGCTGTCCATATAATTTTCTCGGCCGGTGGTCTCAACGATGCATTTATCATTGCCCTGGCAACAATTGTATCTTTAATCGGGCGGTATTTTTTTAAGAAATACCGTGTAATAATGTTTAAGACCGGTATGCTGACTCTTTCAGCCCACCGGCTTTCCTCCCTTTTGCCCGATAATGCTGAGGGCCGGAGAATTGTAAGTTTTTTGAATCCGATTCCCGATACAGCATCATCGAGTTCTCCTTTAATTCGATTGTAGAACAACCTGGAGCCGGAATCTGCCCCAACGGCCGAAACCAATACATACGCTTCAACGCCGTTTACTTTTGCCTTGAGTGCAAAGTTCAGATTATAGCTAACATCGATCTCGTATTGTTTTTCTTTGCTGCCGGCTTTTTTTAAAGTGGTACCCAAAGCAGAGAAAAGAATGTCTCCTGTTAAATGCCTTTCCCATGTTTCGGGATTCCCAAAATCAACAATTTGCTGTTCCAGTTTCGAATGGGTAATTCCCATATCTTTCCTGACAAATATTCTCACTTTACTGTACCTGTTATTTTCAAGCAAAAGATTCACCAGCTGTTTTCCTACCAGGCCGGTGGCACCTATTACGTTTGCTGTTAACCGTGATTTGTTCTTTTGCGATGTACGGCTGTTCTTCATGTTTTTGGTATTCTTCTTTTATAAAATTATATTTTTTTTCAATCTGATTTCAATGCAGTCCGAGAAATTTGTTTCTGTATCCGGCTCAGAACTTATCGATACTCACAACCACTTATAATTCCTGTCACGTAAAGAGGTATTCTTTTTTAGGGCAGAAATCCTGCAAATTTGCTATTATGAAACAACTACATGAAGCATATGTTCTCAAAATCGAGCCTGAATTAAAACGGATTCCATCCTGATCAGGTTTGGGGGAAATTATCAGGTATGGGGGAGAGTAAAATGAAAAACTGTTCCTTTGGGCTGATTCGGCGTTACCCATATTCTTCCTGCATTTTTTTCAACGAACTCCCTGCAGATAATTAAACCCAATCCGGTTCCTTTTTCTCCAAGCGTTCCTTTTCGGCTAATATTTCCGTCATAGAATATCGATTCCAAATCTTCCTGATTGATGCCTATGCCCGTGTCGGCAATGCTGATTCTTACTTCTTCGTTATGGCGGGAAGCAGAGATTTTGATTTTTCCTCCGGGATGGGTAAATTTAAGAGCATTGTTCAGCAGATTCCGGACAACCGCATTTACCATATCGCGGTCGAATCGCGCTTCAAGTTCGTCCGGAAAACTGCTCTGGAGCTCAATTTCTTTTTGTTGGGCAGAAGTTTCTTTCAGTTCGATGTTTTTTCTCAAAATGCCAGAAAGCTCTTGTCTGACGGGTTTGCTTACAGTATTTTTCATTTGTGAATGTGCCCATGTGAGCAAGTTTTCGAGGAGTTCAAATGTGTTCTCTGCCGAATTTTTAGCCATTAACAGGAGCTCTTTTTTTCGCGCATGCTCAATTCCTGATTCCTCGTCCGAAAGCAGTTCAAGAATTCCCAATACTCCGGCAAACGGACTTCGCAGGTCGTGTGAAATTATTGAAAACAGTTTGTTTTTAGTTTGGTTGATTTTTTCCAACTCAGCGTTGTTGTATAACAATTCTTTGGTGCGGGCATCAATAATTTTTTCAAGCTCTTTTTGGCGAAGCAGAAATATTCTGGAACGTGCGTAAAAAACCAGAAATATCAGTAGTGCCAGAATCACCGTTACAACAATGTAAAACGGGAGAGTATTCCAGAAAGGAGGTTTAACATTCAGTGACAGAGGGGGGTCATAGGGCATCCAGTTCCCGGTTTGGGTTTCGGTTTCAACCCTAAATGTATACCTGCCCGACGGCAGGTTTGTGTAGGTTGCAATTTGTTCATAATCGGTATAATGCCACTGTTTATCAAAGCCTTCCAGTTGATACCTGAATTTAAGGTTTTCTGAATTATTAAAGGCAGGGGAAGCAAACCGTATGCTTACCATCCGGTGCTGATGGTCAAGTTCAAGTGTTTTTTCTTTTCTGAAATCGAACCATACCGGCAATCCATCGATTGTAATTTCGGTGAGAACAGGTACCGGTGCTGTTATCCGGTAGGCCGATGCCTGATTTGCATCGAAAAAATCGATCCCCTCATTTCCGCCAAAGTAAATTATTCCATCACGGGATATTGCTGATGATCTGGCGAAATAACTTGTGGATAAAAGCCCGCTTTTGCGGTTATAGAATTGGATGTCAGTGAATATACCTTTCTGTAGTAGTGAATCCTGCGACCATACAAGCCTTAGGATGCCTGATTTTGTGCTGGCCCATATTTCACCTCTGTTTGTGGATTGTATGTCGGAAATGCTGTATGCCGAATTGTTGGCATTATCTAAAACCGGTATGAAATTATTAATTGCCGGATCATAAACATTGAGTCCGTCATTTGTGCCCGCCCAGATATTTCCTTGGGGATCGCAGAAGACTGTATTAATAAAGTTGCTGTTCAGTGACTGGGGGTTGTTTTCTTCATGGAAATAATTCTCAAAGGCCATGTTCCGGAGGTTCAGTTTTGAAACTCCATAAGCTGTAGCCACCCACAGGTTGTTTTTCTTGTCGATGCATAAATTAAATGACCAGACACTTGAAAGCTTTTCATGCCGATTGTCCGGATTATCGCTGAACAGTTCCATTTTATGCGTTTCAGGATCATAACGTCCCAGCCCCAGTCCGTGATAACTTATCCAAAGGTTGCCATCATTGTCTTCAACGATCCCTCTTATATCGGCAGCCTTTAATTGTTTTTCGAGTGTTTCAGGTACAATGGGTACAATTTCGAATGCTGAAGCTGCAGGATTTAACTTTTGAAGCCCATTGTTCCACCCACCGAACCATATCCGGTTTTTACTGTCGGAGAATATTTTCAAAATCGCACCAGGTTGACCGGTATTATTTTCGGTTCCCGGATAAAATACGGTTTTGGTGGGTGGGTCATAAGTGTGTTTCTCCAGGAAACCAGCTTCATAACCCACCCACATGTTGTTATTATTGTCGAATTCAATGGCTGTAACTTCCGGTAGTAAAAGCTGGTAAGGATTTGAATCCCCTTTGAAAAAATGGCCAAAGGGAGTATTTGGCTGTCCGTAGTCGATACCCTTTAAACCTGAGGAAACCCAAAGATTTTGCTCCCTGTCCGTATATACATAAGTGACGGCTGTACGCCTAAGACTCAGGGGATTTCCCGGTTCTTCGGTGTGCAGTGTGTATTTTCCGGATCCAATATTAAACCTGAAAAGCCCGCTGTTACCTGCCAGCCACACAATCGAATCGTTATCCGTTGTAAAGTGGTGTATAAAATATCCCTGGTTCGAGAAAAGTTCTTTATTTAAATCTTTTTTCAAATCATCATACCAAAAAAAGCCATGGGAAAGGGTGCTGATCAGAAGGAAGTTGTTCCAATATCTTAATTCAGTAATATTCTGAATCTCATCCGAAGTTGGTACAATAGATTGGAATTTGGTTGATTCCAGGGTTCCCGGATCAAAACAAAAGAGGGCTCCGCTCGTAGTAGAAAACCAAATTTTTCCATCCTCCTGGCTGGTCAGCCGGCTCAAATCGTTTGCAGGCAATACACTTTTACCGTTTGGTTTTGCAGTCGCTGAATCGGTATACCAGACTGTTTCCATTGTAGTAGGATCCAGTTTGGCTAACCCTGCATTGGTAGCCATCCATAGTTTTCCGTAGCAATCCTCAGTAATATCGTTTACATCTTCTTTTGCCCATCCTTTGTTAACGCGTCTGAAAAGATCGCCCGAAAAATCAAAGTGTGCCAGTCCGGCAGTGGTACCAACCCACAAGGTTCCCTTTGAGTCGGTGAAAAGATTGATGTTATTGCCAAATGATTCTTCCTGCGAGTCATTTTTCAGGGTGTGGTAACTTTTGAACCTGACACCATCGAAACGATAAAGGCTATTCTCTCCTGCCATCCATATAAATCCTGCTGAATCCTGACTGATAGAATGAATACGTACCTCCGGAAGTCCTTTCTCAATCCCATAATGCTGGAAAGAAATATTTGCCTTTGAATGGAATAGCAATCCAAAAGCAATAAAAACGAAGGTAGTATAAGTTTTCAAGTTTAACATTTGACTTTGGCCCTGTTCTTTTTTAGAATACGGGTAAAAATAATAAAATGATGGTATTGCTCAATTGTAAACCTAAAAAAGATACATTTTTTATTGGGATTGACAGAGTTAAAATTTTCTTAGCTTATGTGATATCTAAATCGATAAAATTATAGGTTTTATTTTGAGTAAAATGTTTATCGACTATCTGCTCTCACAAAAAAATGCCAGCAACCCCTAAATAATGCCTGTAAATGAATTTAACATACTTGCCAATCAATAGACACCCGATGCTGAAGCATTCAGTTAAATAATTTCACCTGACCTGGCAGCAAAGGTGCGGGCATTGTGTGCTTTGATTCTCCGGCAGGGGATTCGCTTATTCAAAATCATTTATACGCCAGACTCAGACATGTGGCGAAGGTGTTTTGGTAATGATGCCTCCAGCAATGCTCTTATAGCCTTGCCTAATATTGCCCATTATAAAAACAACCAAAGAAGAATAAGAATTATCAGTAATCCGGTCCCTATTAAGAACGCAATACCATTGCCTTTACTTAATTCATTCCTGGTTTGTGCCATAACCTTTTTTTTATTATGACGCAGTGGAAAACTAAAGTAACGAAGGGACGTTACAGTTTTTTTGTATCAAGCAATATTGCCTGATCATCGAACAGCAGCAGTTTTCGTTTATAAGCAACATCTCTTATAATTACCTCATAAAGCAGGGTATTCTGACGGGTAATTAAAATGGAATTCATGATCTCGCCCCCTTCCCGGCTTTTTGCAGCAATTGCTTCAGGCAATTCATTTGGCCAAAGATTTTTCTTGTATTCAAGGAGTATCCCCTCAACCGATAACTTGGCGATGTATTCTGTTTCACCAACATAAAAGACGGCTTCATAGCTATGATTTGTAACCTCCCATTCGATGTTTATAGCATTGGGAAAATGTTTGGTGAGTTCATATTGTACTGTTTCAGGTACAGTTTTTTTGTGGCCTTTGAATAGTTTTAAAAATAAATTTTTCATAGTATTACAGGTATTTGATTATAATAAAACTGACGCATGAAATGTAAAAAGTAACCCGATTAATCGTTTCCGAACAGCTCGAAATAAAGATATACCACACGGGCTCTTGCCCTTTTCAGACGCATTTTAACCGCATCTTCGCTGATTGCAAGGCTGGAAGCAATTTGCCGGAGTGAGAGGTTATCCTGGTATTTCATAAACAGGAGCGCCTTTTCTTCCGGGTGAATTTTTTCAAATACTTCCATCAATTTATCATAGCTCAGCTCGTTCAATTCGGTCATCGATTCATCAATAATTTCCGGCAGCTCATTATCCTGGTTCCAGCTGGGATAATGCAGCTGTTTCTTTTTCCGCAGATAATCGATTATCATATTGTAGGAGATTGAGTACAGCCATGATGAAAACATCGATTTACCCTGGTAACTGCTTAGTTTCTCAAAAACCTTGCTCAATATGTCATTTGCAAACTCTTCAGCTCTTGATTTATTCTTCAGAAAGCTGTAACATTTATCTTTTACTTTTGGAAAATACCGGTTATATAAAATGGCATAGAGTTCATTTTTTCCTTCTGCCCTGATTCTTTCAATAAGCTGCTCATCCGATAATTCTTTAAGCTTCAGGTCATTCATATATCTGGCAATTATTTAATATTTCAATTTGGGGTGAAAATTACATTTTTTTTCATTCGGCCTGTTACTTCGTGCCACCGCCCCGTCAAAATAGTGAATTGAATGCGAAAATACATTCAAATAATAATAACCAAAAAGTGTTTAATTATGAAAAGGAATTCTTTTGTTTTAATTTTAATTGTTGTTGCTGCATTCTTTACCAGTTGTGGTAAACTTCCCCAGGCTGAAATCGATGCAGCCAAAGCTTCGCTTGACAGTGCAAAAGTGGCTCAGGCAGACATTTACCTGGAAAATGAATTTTTTGCCCTTCAGGATTCTTTGAATGCCTGTTTGGTTGCTGCCGAATCACAGCAATCAAATATGTTTGCCAACTATGCTGAAGTTAAAGAAAAATTGGCTGCAGTTACCTCCCTGGCCAATGAACTCATTTCTAAAACAGGTGCACGTAAAGAAGAGATAAAAAGCGATCTTGCCTCTGCCCAGCTAGAAATTGAATCATTGTTGAAAGAGAACAATCAACTCCTGGAAATTGCACCTAAAGGAAAAGAAGGGAAGGAAGCCCTTGAAGCAATTAAAGCCGATATCGAAGGGATTAATACTACAGTTTCTGATGTTCCGGTGCTAATCGAGAACGGAGATTTGTTAAATGCACAAACGAAAGTTAAAGCTGCCCAGGAAAAAGCTGTTTCTATCAATACTGAACTTAAAACAGTTCTGGAAAAGTATATGAAAAAAAGCTAGTGGAACGATAAAATTCTAATTTTAAAATGCCGGGGTAAATAGTACCCCGGCTTTTGTATTTGAATAATAAGAATGAAAAATTTGCTTTTCCTGCTTTATTCCCTGGTATCAGTAATACTGCTTATTGGTCTGATTTATTCGTTCTACATTTATGCAACGGTGAAACCGCCTGTCGAAGAAATCGATAAGGCGCGAATTTCAATTGCTGCAGCAAAGGCAAAACTTGCCGGGAAATATGCAGGTGAACCATTAAAAGAAGCAGAGGTATTTTTTGACCAGGCCATGGAAGAATGGAAGCTGCAGAACGACCTCTTTTTTATTTTCAGAAATTACAACCGCACCAGTGAGCTGGCTTTAAATGCATACGACCGGGCAACGACTTCAATAAGATTGGCTGATAAGTCGAGAAACAAAATAAAAGACAGCGCCGCAATCCGGCTGGAAAACCTAAGGCAGAAAATAAATTATTTTGAAAAATATTATAAAAACATAGTACTGCATACTTCCACTGTCAAACTTTTCAGCTCAGGTACTACTTCCTTTACAGAAGCTCAGATCAATTATAAAGCCCACGATTATATGGGGGCATTAAAAAATATTCTGAAAGCGGAAGAGGCTATTACAAAAGCAGAAAAACAGGCCCATCTGAAACTCGCCGAATTTTACAGGAGCTATCCTTTATGGGAAAAAAATGTTCGCCTGGCTTACCAGTTATCGAAAAATGGCCAGACCGTTTTCCTGATCGATAAACTGGATGCGTCGCTTATTATTTTGAAATCCGGAAAGGAATATAAAACCTTCCCGGTTGAATTCGGAAATAACTGGATGAATGATAAAAAGGTTTCGGGTGACAATGCTACACCCGAAGGGGTGTATAAGGTGCAGGATAAAAAAAACATTGCAAGGACAAAATACTACAAGGCGCTGCTGCTTGATTATCCTAACATGGAAGATAAGAAAAGATACAACCAGATGGTACAATCCGGGAAAATTTCAAAAAATACAGGCATTGGTGGTTTGATCGAAATACACGGTGAAGGGGGCAAAGGCATTCACTGGACCGAAGGTTGTATTGCTGTCGACAATGAGGATATGGATGTTGTATTTAGCCAGAGCGTTGTTAATACACCCGTAATTATAGTTGGAGCACGGCAAACATTGGAGGAATATCTAAACTGAAAAATGAAACCGTCAGAAAAATTAATCCGAAGATCCTGGCTGGCTTTCATCATTGCAGCCGGGAGCCTTTTTTATGCATTAACCGTTTTATTTTTTATTCCGGCTTTTAATCATTCCATATATATGAGATCCTTCAACGAAATTTCAGATCCTGTTTCAACACCTTTTTCTGATTTAAAACAACTGACGCAAAGGGCTGAGGTTCTTGAGCGAAACGTAAAGCGTTTTACCACATCGGGAGGTTCATTTCTTATTATTAATACCGCCGACAATACATTCAGGCTTTACCGAAACAACGAAATGGTGGGCAGCGGCCTTTGTTCAACGGGCAGTCTCATCCACCTGGAGGTGGACAGTACCCGCAGCTGGTTATTCGAAACCCCCAGAGGAGTATGGCAGGTAAGAAATAAGATTGTTGATCCGGTATGGCGAAAGCCCGATTGGGCTTTTATAGAGGAAGGGCTTCAGCCTCCTCCTGCTGGTCATTCATCGAGGTATGAAAAAGGAGTTTTGGGGGATTACGCGCTGGATCTGGGAAACGGTTATCTTATACATGGCACCTTATACCAGCGGCTGCTTGGCAGGTCAGTTACTCATGGCTGCATACGTTTAAACGACAACGATCTGGAACTGGTCTATAATACATTAAACCGGGGTTCAAAAGTATACATCTATTAAGTTTTAAAAACGATGTTCCAAAACAAAAAATCGGCTTTGCCGGCTATTTTGTTTGCCGGGGTGGTGCTGGCTCTGGTTTTCCTGCAGGTGCTATATGCATGGAAAGCAGTCAGATCAACCCAATTACAATACGCTGCCACCCAGCAAGTGCAAAGTGACCCCTTGTGGTACCATCCCGAAGGCAACCGGCTGAAAAAAGATATATTATGGTTTGAACAGCTGCTTGTGCTGACTAAAACCGATTCCATTTATCTGGCAATTAATTTGCGCGATAGCCTGGTTCAGCTTGGCCTGAAAGGCATGAACCTGATGGATTCGAAAATTGTGGAACAATATCCTTGCGGTTTTTTAAATGCTGTAACCGAAGAGTTATACCTGCAATTGGCTGTGGCCGGTACTGTTGCTACGGAATCAGCAAACCTGCCCAAAAAACCTGTCAGAAAGGTTGTCGCATTAAATTACCAGGATGATAAAAGCGATCTCCCAAACGATGTGTATGCCTTAAAGCCATTGCGGTGGACTTTTACAACAAACACCAACCTGAGGGTGATTGTTAGCGGGATTCAACAATCGGCTGATTCGTCATTACATGTTAACCCGCTTTATGATATTGCTAAATACCGGCTACAGGAAATAGCCCAACAACCGTTCCCGAAAAAATATACACCCACACTTTACCTGTGGTTAAACGATAATGATGCAAAGGCCATTTACAGGGCAGTTTCTTTAAACAGTAAAATGCTGTTGAAGAGCTGAATGCCATATCTTTGAAATGTTGCCCGTTACAGTGCCTTACAAAATGCAAGGTCCGATTCTGCCCCTGCAGAAAAAAAATGATAATGCGCGTTTAAAAAAAACTCTACCTTTATTTGCTAAGGCTCAGCTCTTCAATTACATTTTCCAGCTTGCGGGCAATTTCAATTGCAATGCTTTGAACGGTGTTGTTCTGTACAGCCATCATCGATGCTATGGGGTCTACGGCAGCTACTTCTATTTCTCCGTTTTCATGCTCCTGAACCACAACACTGCAGGGTAAAAGCACCCCTAAGTTTTTTTCACTCTGAACGGCTTTTAAAGCCGATGCAGGACTGCAGGCTCCCAGAATTACATATTTCTTGAAATCAACATCCAGTTTGGTTTTAAAAATCCCGGCCATATCGATTTCGGCAGGAATTCCAAAACCTTCCTTCTGGAGGCTGTCTTTCACTAAAGTTACTGCTTCCCCGAAATTTTTGTTTTTGATTATTGTACTTTTATAATAGCCCATTTTATTTAGTTTTTTTTACAGAATTACTTAAAGAATCATAACAAAAAATGCATCATTCCGTTCAATGAATTCTTGAAATTAATTCTCTCATATGGGGAGCCTGGGTAAACAATATGCCCACTCCCGCTATGTAACCGAACTTTAATTTAAATGTCATAGCCACTGTAGCTTCAATATAATTTGAAATATGCCTTGCAACGGTGCTATGACGGCTCCTTTGCGCCAAGAGAATGCAGCCAGGCAGGTGTGGTATATTTTTGATGCCTCCTTTGCCCGGCAGACTAAATTACCCTGATGTGAGATATCCTTTTAAGTTAGGTGTGACAGGTATGGCAATGAAAATTAAATATCATAAGGTATGATGTATAAACCTCTGTAGGGCACCTGTTACAGGTCAAAACAAAATAAACATCCCGCGAGTTTTGATTGTTATAAAATGACAATTAACTCTTTTATTATGAAAAGAGCTGCACTCATCGTTGTCCTGACAATTATTTCAATTTTTGTTTACAATTGCCGATATGACAATGAAGAGGAACTGTATGCTGAAACTGATCCGGAGGAAATATGCGATACATTAAATGTTAGATACTCACTGTCGATCCAGCCCATTTTATCAGCTAACTGCTACAGTTGTCATTCCAATACCACATCCGGAGCTTTCGGGTCGGGGATTAATCTTGAATCCCATTCCGGGCTGGTTGAAGTCGCTCACAGCGGCAGGTTGACGGGAGCCATTACACATTCACCCGGTTTTTCTGCAATGCCCCAGGGAGGAACAAAGCTGGATGACTGTTCAATTAACAAAATCAAAGCCTGGATCAAGGAAGGTGCTTTAAATAATTAAAAACAGCCCAGATGAAAAGAGTTTTTCTTTATTTTTTGATTCTGTACCCCTTTCTGTCGGTAAGCCAGACAATGGATGAATTGCTTGAAATGGAGATGTTTTCGGAGGAGAATTATGAAATTGCGGCTTTTAAGGCGACCCGAATCATTAATGGACATTCTGTGGAACAGATGAATGCCAGGCATCTTGATTTCCGCATCTCCCACCGGTTTGGTGAATTAAATGGCGGGCCCTATGAATTATTCGGACTTGATCAGGCGACGATTCATCTAAGCCTGGAATATGGATTGAATGATCTGATAATGTTTGGGATTGGCCGCAGCAATCTGGAAAAGACTTTTGACGGATTTATAAAGATGAAACTGTTGCGGCAGACCCAATCGGGTAAAATACCGCTGTATGTTTCGTATGTCGGATCAGCTGAAATTGTTTCTACCCGATGGGGGAATCCCTCCAGGGATAATAAATTTTCCTCCAGGCTTGCTTATGTTCATCAGTTGCCCATTGCCAGAAAATTCAATTCTGAATTAAGTCTGCAGGTAACCCCTGTTTTGGTGCATAAGAACCTGGTAGCTGCAAGAACCGATGCCAACGATCTGTTTGCACTGGGAATTGGAGGACGTTATAAAGTTTCCAGCCGGGTTTCTGTCAATGCAGAATACTTTTATGCATTCCGGCCTGAAAACAGCTCGTCCTCGTTTCCCAATCCACTGTCGGTAGGGGTTGACATAGAAACCGGAGGACATGTTTTCCAGATTATGCTCACCAACGCACTTGCCATGCGTGAGGTGGGGTTTATCTGGGGAACAAATAATGGAAATTGGACCGACGGTGGAATTCATCTTGGATTCAATATCTCAAGGGTTTTCCCGTTGGGTGGTCAAACACTTTATTAATAAGATACTGCAACATAAAATGAGCATGAGCAATAAAGCACAGCAACCATTCATTGTTAAAACCCTCATGCGAATTAAATATGTTACCGCTGAAAATAAATAATTACAATCATATGAAATCACAATTGATGTTTATCGGTGCGATTCTTTTTTCTGCCGGCCTGTATGCTCAGCAGATGTATTATACAAAATCAGGAACAGTTATCTTCGATTCTTCAACTCCACTGGAAACCATTTATGCACGGAATGATCAGGTTACCTCTTTTCTGAATGCCTCCAGCGGTGAGATAAACTTTGCTGCGCTTGTGCGATCGTTTAAGTTTAAAAATGCCCTGATGGAAGAACATTTTAATGAAAACTTTATCGAGTCGGCAAAGTATCCGAGGGCTGTTTTTAAAGGCAGAATACTCAACTGGGAGGAAATTGATTTGTCAGATGAGGTGGAGCAGGAGGCCGGGGTGGAAGGAGAACTTACCCTGCACGGGGTTACTAAAACAATTCATCCCAGGGCTGTTATACATCCACGGGGTGAATTGATTGAAGGCCGTTGTGAATTTATAGTTTCAGCCGACGATTTTGATATCCGGATTCCGGCGGTAGTCAGGGATAAAATTGCCAAAGAAGTAAAAGTTATTGTGGAAATGAATTATGAACCTTACTGAAATAGGTCATGAAACGTATATATATCATCATTGCAATATTGGTTGTTGTAATTTTAATGGCAGGTGCAGGAGCATACTGGTATGCATTCGTGCGCCCGCATGCAAATATACTGACTGCCAGACCAGCCTATGTTCTTAGTTCATCCCAACTGCTTTCCGAATTTTCGGAGGATGAGGAGGCAGCCAATAAAAAGTATGCAGGTGAGATTGTTGAGGTTGCCGGTAAAATAGCGGATGTTAAAAAGGGGGTCAAACAAACTGCAGTTATCCTTGAGGACCATTTTTCAGGCATTAGTGTTTATCTCGACAGCAGTTTTGTGGTGAATCACCCCGAAACGGTTAATGATCTGGATGCTGAGCAATCAATAACAATACGGGGTCAGTGCGATGGAATGCTGACTGACATTATCATCAGCCGTGCAGTTATAATTGAGTAAACTGCATCTCCATCCAAAAAATAAGAGATTCAAAAAAAGCAAGACCTGAATCTTAATTTTTCTGAATCTCTATTGCCTGGTGTAGTTATTAATTTTTAATCAATTTCATTGTTGTTCTGTCCGTCGTTGATTTTAATTCCAGGAAATAAATTCCTTTTTTCAGGTTCTGTATGTTAAGTTCAATTCTGTTGTTCTGCAACAATGACTCAATTTTTGCAAGTCGTCCTGAAATGTCGTACACCGACAAGGTATAATCCTGTGCGTTTACCTGGTCGGTCTCAATCCAGACCTTGTCGGAAGCCGGATTGGGATACATTTTGAACAAACTGTTTCCCCTGACAGTTGCTGATGTAACAGCAAATATATCTGTAAAATCGGTGTTGTGAACAAATGTCAGGGTGGTGTCGCCCGTTACTTCCTCCAGTACAATTTGCCATGCATGATCGGCAGGCGGAGCATCATACATGCCATTTCCATTATGGTCGGCCCAGAAATTTATGTGATAGGTACCTGTGGGTAAAATGACAAAGGAATGGATACTGAAATCGGCTGTTGTGATTTCTTCCACAATAACAGTATCCAGAACCAAATCATCACCGGCATCAACCACGTAAAGGGTAAAGCTCTGGCCGATGTGCGGATTCATTTCCCTGAACTCAACAGTTAATTTGTTTTTCCACATGATGTCCGTAAAATCGGTGTTGTGTTCAAACACGATTGTTGTATCTCCACTGACACTGTCGAGTTGGAGCCGCCATGCATGATCGGTTGGCGGGACATCGTACATGCCATTCCCGTTGTGGTCGGCCCAGAAATCCACATGATATGAGTTCCCCTGTTCAATCCCTGCAACTTCAACAATAAAGCTGGTGTCGGCAATAAGGTGAACCCGGTTTATCTCCAGGCCCGAGGCGGTGTCGGTAACTGAAAGGTAAAAATCCTGTCCTACATGGGGGTTCATTCCGTTGAATTCAACCGTCAGCAGGTTTTTCCACATGATGTCGGTAAAATCGGTATTGTGCGCAAACATCAGGGTGGTGTCTCCGCTGATGCTGTCGAGTTCTATACGCCAGGCATGATCGGCTGGCGGGGCATCGTACATGCCATTGCCGTTATGGTCGGCCCAGAAATCAACGTTATACGACTTGCCTGATTCAATTCCCGTAACTTCCACTGAAAAATCGACTTCGGCTGTGGTGTGCACACGTCCGATTTCAACACCTGATGATTTTTCAGCTACTGCAAGATAAAAATCCTGCCCCACATGGGGGCTCATGCCGCTGAATTCAACTGCAAGCAGGTATTGCTCCCCGGCAGTTCCATCTCCTTTTACAGTGATGGCGCCGTTCATGCCCTCACTGGCATGTGGATCGCATTGGTACTGATAATTCCCGGTTTCTGTAAAAATATACTGGTATGTCCAGTTGTTTCCTGCGTCGTTTCCAAAAGACTCAGGATTCGAAGGAAAGGTCTCCTGGCTGCCATTCACATTGTGAAAGCCTTGCCCGTTCCTCCACTCAACAGTGTCGCCTGCAGTAATCTCAAGTTCATCTGGGTCGAACTGAAAGTCGCGGACTTCGATTACATGCAACGTTTGACCAAACAGCATGGTGCTGCAAAGAAGTAAAGCTGTGACCGGCAAAAGACGCCCGGAACTGATTTTTTTTAAATAAGTAAATTTTTTTTTCATAATCTCCCTTTTTGCGTGTTTACTGAATGGTTACGTTGAAAAAAAGACAAAGTTGTATTTTATTAAATTTATTTTCAGTAGGGTACGAAGAATTCTCAGGTGTTGCATTTTTATTTTAAACAACGGGAAAAAGTGGAGAGGTATAAAACGAATGCGTGGAAGGAGAATGTCTGAATCTGGGAGATTAATTAAAATGATTAAAAAAGATATTTGAAATGGCTTTTTTATAGTAATAAGTCAAAATAAAATTAAATTTATAAGAAAAAAGTTATAAATTTTTTTTAAATAATGTCAAAATGTATAATTTAGCAAAAAAAAGGATGAAAATATTAAATTGAATAATATGTGTGGAATAGTATGTGCATTTGATTTAAAAACCGGAAGCCAGTTATTGCGGCCGCAGGTTTTGGAGATGTCAAAGAAATTGCGTCACCGCGGACCCGACTGGTCGGGTATTTATTGCGGCGAGAAAGCCGTGATCGCCCACGAACGGCTGGCAATCGTGGACCCTGAATCGGGAGGGCAGCCGCTTTACAGTAAAGACAGGAAACTGATATTGGGGGTGAATGGCGAGATTTACAACCATCGTGAAATCCGTAAGCAGTTTGAAGGGAGCTATGAATTTATGACGGGTTCCGACTGTGAAGTGATTCTTGCGCTGTATCAGAAAAAGAAGGAAAAATTTCTGGACGACCTGAACGGCATTTTTGCCTTCGGGCTTTACGACGAGGCTGAAGATGCCTATCTCATTGCCCGCGATCATATTGGTATTATCCCCCTTTACCAGGGGTGGGATGAATTTGGCAACTATTATGTGGCATCGGAATTGAAGGCCCTTGAAGGATTTTGCAAAAAAATTGCAGAATTTCCCCCCGGACACTTCCTGTACAGTAAAGATGGCGAATTAAAGCGCTGGTATTCCAGGGACTGGATGGATTATGATAATGTAAAGGATAATCCTGCCGATATTGATGAGCTGTCGCAGGCACTTGAAGCGGCCGTACACCGCCAGCTGATGTCGGACGTACCCTACGGTGTGCTGTTGTCAGGAGGTCTTGATTCGTCAATTACTTCCACCCTGGCAAAAAAGTTTGCCCCAAAACGCATCGAGGAGAACGATCAGAAGGATGCCTGGTGGCCACAGCTCCATTCCTTTGTGATCGGTCTGGAGGGATCGCCCGATCTGGCCGCAGCCCGAAAGGTGGCCGATCACATCGGCACCATTCACCATGAAATTCACTATACAATCCAGGAGGGGCTCGATGCCATCCGCGACGTAATATACCACATTGAAACATACGATGTAACTACTGTTCGTGCATCAACACCTATGTATATGATAGCACGGGTAATTCGCTCGATGGGTATTAAAATGGTACTGACCGGTGAAGGAGCTGATGAGATCTTTGGCGGATACCTTTATTTTCATAAGGCACCCAATGCCGAAGAGTTTCATAAGGAAAGTGTAAGGAAAGTTAGCCGCCTGCACCTGTACGATTGCCTGAGGGCAAACAAATCGCTGGCATCGTGGGGTGTTGAAGGCCGTGTTCCATTTCTGGACAAAGAATTTATGGATGTGGCCATGCGGTTTAATCCCGAAGAAAAAATGGCTAAAAACGGACGGATGGAAAAATGGTGCCTGCGCAAAGGATTCGAAAAATACCTGCCTGAAAGTGTCGCCTGGCGGCAAAAAGAACAATTTTCGGATGGTGTGGGCTATGGCTGGATCGATACGCTAAAGCAAATCGCCCGGGAGCAGGTAACCGATGAAATGATGGAAAATGCCCGGTTCCGCTTTCCTGTAAATACGCCCCGGAGTAAGGAAGAATATATGTACCGCGCCATCTACAGCGAACATTTCCCGTCCGATCAGGCAGCGGCATGTGTACCGTCGGTACCGTCAATTGCCTGCAGTACCGGGGAAGCACTGGCATGGGACAAATCATTCCGGAATAATGCCGATCCATCGGGCAGGGCAGTAAACTCGGTTCATTTGCAGGGAACTGTATTTGACGATTTGAATCCAAAACAACCACAGCCTGAAACAATAGGTTAACCTTCTTTTTTGTATAACAGAATTCCAACCCTCCTGATTTGACAAATCAGATCGGGGTTGGAAATCTGAAGAAACAAAACCAAATCACTATTCCATTGTAATAAAAGGTCATCCAGCTGATTTTCAATCCGGAACAGTCCCGATAACGAAAGTTCAGGGGCTATAAGTGTCGGGTCGATATCTGATCCCTGCTGATATCCTCCTTTTGCCCTTGATCCATAACGATAAACGCTTTCAATTTTAGGAAAAGATGTAAGCACCTCTTTAATTATTTCTGCTGTTTGTTCTTCAAGGCCAAACTGCATCTTTACATGATTTTTGTTTATTAAAACAAATTTAAGCCGGAAAGCTGTTGTTGTTTTTATCCTTTATACCGGCTTATTTATTAGTAGTTCAGTCTTCCTTCCATCTCTTTCCTGAATTTCCGGAATAAAGTTAAATAGGACCCCGAAATCTGCTTAACAATTTCTTCAGCTATTTCTTCATTGCAGGTATTGAAGGAACGATTACTGCTCTTAATCATATCCATCCGGATTTCTCCATTATCAATGATCCCACTTTTTAATGCATCACGGGTGGCATCACGTGAACCTGATATTGTTGTATTGCCCTGGAATGAAAAAAAGTCCTTCATGTCATTCCAGGCAAGTTCATGCGTGAAATCAAAGGCATGAATGAGCCCTTGTTTTTCCAGGTCTGAAAGTTCTCTTTCCGCATGGATTTCCACGGCTTTTTTTTGTTGGTTCATTGCCTTCTTATAATTTGAGAAGCGTTATTGCCACCGGATGTCTTCCTCAGTCATATTCTTTTTTTTAATAAAAGCAGTTAATATATCTCCGAAAAAGTATAAAAAGAATTAGTGATTCAAGGGAGTGGTCCAATTGCACCCGATTATTAAATTTATTCTTTAGGGGTAAGAACTTTTAATGAAAGGTAAATTCTTTATCCTGAACATCACCTGGAAATCAGGACAAACAATTTTTTAAGTTGTTAAATGATTTCCTATCTTTCGGGCATAAAAGCAGAATGTCAATTGGCATAATAGTATAGATTCTAAAGGATAATGTAATTTTATGGAAATGAAAAAGCTAATAATTCTTGCAGCAATTTTGGCTGTGTTTGCCTGCAGCCGTAAGCAGGAGGGGTTTGAGATAAAGGTTAATCTTGAAGGGGCAGAAGGAAGTGTATTGCTCGAGCGAAGAGGTGAAACTGCATGGATACCGGTCGATACGGCCGAAATCAACGATGGCCAAGCCGTTTTGAGGGGCCGGGTGTCGTACCCTGAAGACTATTACCTTTCGGTGCTGGGGCAGCGGGCTAAAACAATTGTTTTTGTTGAAAATACCAGGATGGAGGTTGAGGGAAGGGCCGACTCGCTGGGAAAAGTAAAAGTGAAGGGTTCTGATACCCACAATGAGTATGCCCGCGTGAATGATCAGATACAGCAGATCGGAGAGGAGTATATGGCGCTATACGAGGAGGCACGTCAGGCAGCTGCAGCCGGCGACACTGCTAAAGCCCGGCAGATGATGGTGCAGGTAGAGGAGCTTTATAACAGCACCAATACCATTCAGGAGGAATTTGTGCGTAACAATCCGGG
>OBJA01000912.1_pt1 | contig 22939 bp, 18 predicted proteins | sample 1519751 | NCBI WGS metagenome assembly OBJA01 (sample SAMEA3881238, study PRJEB22517) | soil metagenome | biome: lake sediment; feature: soda lake sediment; material: sediment, water from around vicinity | place: India | collected 2013-12-23 | depth 3 m
TGAGCCTGGGTGGCGGGAAAGTCACCGGCCGACCGTCAAAAATCTACCATGTTTTTCGCATCATCCAATACAGTGTATCGGGTAATCCGCCCCCGGCTTTAACGGCAGGGGGACGTAAGGGATTGATTGGGCGGGATCCAGGGTCGCCCCAGTGTGCCCTTGGCCATCGCGGCTTGCGCCGCTCCTGCCGGCTGGACCGCGGGTCGGGGTGGTGTAGGAGCGATGCCAGTCGCGAAAACCCCGGCCCCGTATCGCGGCTTGCGCCGCTCCTACCCCCGCCACTGCCCGCAATGCCAGCTGTAGCCCGGTGCGTTACAGATCCAGCCCCGTGGTGTTGCCGGCCCGGCGCAGGATGCGGAACCAGAGCACGTCCAGCGGGCTGACGAACAGGTGGAACAGCACCAGCACCGCCGCCATGCTGCCCAGTACCCCGGCGAGCACCAGCAGGGTCCTGCGCTTGCCGTGCTTCACCTCGGTGTCGTTGGCCAGGTAGGGGATCACCGCCAGGGGGGCGACCCGCACCGCGTTCATGACCCCCTTCACGCCGCGCACGGAATGGTCCAGGCTCTCGGCCACGGCGGCGTAGCCCAGGCCCGCGCCCAGGGCCAGCACCAGGCTCAGGAAGATGATGGCGGGGCGGTTGGGCTTGATGGGCTCCTCGGGCAGGGCCGCCGGCTCGATGAGGGTGAAGCGCTCGCCGCGGCTCTCCGCCTCCAGCTGGCGCGCCACCTGGGCCTGCATCAGCTTGGCGCTCATCTCCTGGTACTTGTTGGTGGCGTTGGCCAGGTCGCGGTTGAGGGAGCGGTATTCCGCCTCCACCTGCGGGATGGCGGCCAGGCGCTGTTCCAGCTCGGCACGCCGCGCCTCGACGCTGGCGCGCTTGCTGGCCAGGGAGTTGATCTGGTTGTCCACTGCATTGAGCTGGGCCTGCAGGTTGACGTAGGCCGGGTTGTCCGGCGCCCGCTGCGGGGCGGGGTTGCCCGGGTTGCTGCCCGCCTCGGCGATGGCCGCCTCCACGCCCTCGATGGAACGGGTCAGGCGCAGCACATCGGGGTGCTCCTCGGAATAACGTTCGCGCGCCGCCGCCAGTTCGGTGCGCAGGCCGTCGAGCTGCTCCAGCAGCGCGGTGCTGGAATCCACCTCGCCGGTCTCCCGTTCCAGGCCGGCGATCTCGCGCTTGAGGCGGCGCACGTCGGGGTGCTCGGGGGAATAGCGTGCCACCAGGCCGATGTACTGGGTGCGCAGGGCCTTCAGGCGCGCGGCGGGGCTCAGTGCGATGTCGCTGCCGTGGGGCTCGAGCTGCCCCAGCTGGCCCTGCAGGTAGAAGCGACGTTCCTCCTGGGAGCGGAGCTGGTTGGCGATGTCGGTCAGTTCCAGCTCGGTGCGGTCGGCCTGCTGGCGCAGCAGGGGCTGCAGCTCCGGCAGGTTGTCGGCGTGGCGGGTCTTGAACTCGGCGAGCCGCTCCTCCATCCGGGCGATCTGGGCGCTCAGGCGGTTGGCCTCATCGGACAGGAAGGTATAGGTCTCGTCGGCGCGCAGGGTGCGGGCACGGATGTTCTCCTGCAGGTAGAGGGTGGTCAGCTCGTTGGCCACGCGCTGCACCTGCTGCGGGTTCTCGCCATGGAAGGCCAGCGAGAAGGCGATGGTGGCCGCCGTCGGCCGCCCGGTGCGCGGGTCCACCACCCCGGCGCTGATCATGTCGAGCTTGATGTCCTCGCGCATGGTGGCGAGGATCTCCTCGCTGGTCTTGCGCTGCCGGTCATCGGCATAGAGATTGAAGCGCTCGATGATGTCCATCAGGTTCTGGCGCGTCATGACCCGCTGGCTGATGGTCTGGATGCGCTGTGCCGCATAGCTGGTGACGGTGGACTGCACCAGCTCGGCGGGGATCTGCTGTTCCTCGATGAGGATGGTGGCCGCCGAGCGGTAGGTGGGCGGCAGGGCCAGGGCCGTGACCAGGCCGATGATGAAGATCGCCAGGCCGATGCCGAGGATGGACCAGCGGCGGCGCTTGAAGGCGTCGAGGTAGTCCTTGAGGTCTTTGCTCTGTTCTTCCTGCATATGCTGCTCGTGTTGCCTTAGATTAAGCCCAATCGTCGCCTGTAGGAGCGGCCTCTGGCCGCGAATGGTTCGCGGCCAGAGGCCGCTCCTCCTTCAGGATGTTTATTCGCCTACCGCGACACCGCCATGCGCGGCCAGCTGTACCCCAGGCTCACATACACCGCGTGGCTGTCGGCATCGCGGTCGGTGACGTCGCGCTTGATCCGGGTGTAGTGATAACCGGACTTCAGCACCAGGTCCCGGTCCAGGCGCCAGCTCAGGCTGGGCGACAGGCGGTAGCGCTTGGCATCGGCCAGGGTTTCGGTCCCCCCCACGGACTCCGACTGGAGATAGCTAGCGGCCAGGCGCCCCGACACCTGAGCGGTGAAGCGGTGGCCGAACTCGAGGGACAATGAGGTGGTGTCGGTCTCGGTGCCGGTGCTGCTGGGGGTCACGGAGCGCGTCGCGCTGAGGCGGACGTCGCCCCTCTCCAGTTCGCGGTCCAGGTTGAGGTTGTACACCAGGCCGGTGGTGCGGCCCGAGCGGGGTTCCAGTTCCACGTCGTAGATGAAGGGGAAGAAGATTTCAAAGCCCGGCCTGGGCACCGCCACCGGCACCAGGGAGCTGGTGCGCGTGCGGCGGCCACCGACGGAACCGCTCAGGGACCAGGTCTCGGTGAAGGCGTGGCTGGCGCCGATCTGCAGGCTGTCGGTCTTGGACTCGAACTCGCTGGCGGTGTCGTACTCCAGGCGCGAGTGGCTGAGCACGCCGAACAGCTGGGTCTTGGCGCTGAGCTGGTGGCTGAGGGTCAGCGAGGGTGTCCAGTAGTCATAGTCGAGCAGGTTGCCACCGGCGTTGCTGCCGTACTCCACGTCGCGCCAGGACAGCGAGGCTTCCAGGAAGCTGCGCTCACTGAGCATGCTGCGCCCCGCCAGGCGCAGGTTGCGACTGGTGCGGTCCACCTTGTTGGTGACCAGGCCCGTGTCCAGGTCGAGGGATTCGGTCTGCAGGGTGGTGTCGCGGCTGAAGCCGGCGCTGGCGTCGAGGCTGCCGCGCTCGAAACGGCGCTGCAGGCGGGCATCGAGGAAGCGGTCGACGGTGTCGAGCTGGCGCTCACCGGTATAGCGCGTGCCGCGCAGGCGCGCGTTGGCGCCCAGCTCCCAGACCTCCGTGCGCCGCGCCAGGCGCAGGCTCGGCTCCAGGGTGGCGGCCCAGGTGCTGTCGGTGTCGGCGGTGGTCAGGCGAATGTTGTCGTTGTATTCGCCGCGCAACTGGATGGAGGGCTCGGCCACCCACTCGGCGGCCTGCAGGGGCAGGCTCAGGCAGGTCATCAAGGCCAGCCACCCGCGGCTCAGTCGGTTCGGCAGCATAGGAAAAAAGACCCCATATATTTCTGATAGTTATGTTCGCTGCCAATGTCTTGGGGCGGCTTCCACAGGAAGGCCCCCGCCCGGCATGCGACTCCTCACTCCGCCGTCGATGATCCGGGATTTTCCCCGGCCTGTCCAGCGCCTGTCGGGAAATTTTGCGGTTTGGTACGCCTGGGCGCAATCTCCTCGGCCATCTTGTAAAGCATACCATCCATGGTAACATCTGGCTCATGGGGAAGATTCGTAGAGGGAACTACGTTTTTCTGACATGGAAGGGGGATCACTCCCCACGGCATGTTCATGTCTATCAAAAATCCCGGCTCGTGGTGAAGTGGGACCTGGAGCATTGGCAACCGATGGAAGGAAAGGCCGGCCGTCGCCTTTTGCAGCTCATCGAGGAATTGGATAGTGAAGGTGTGTTATGAAGATTCAAAACGTTACCGCAAACAACCGGCGCAATGAATTCTCGGTGGTCACCCGCTCCGGCACGACCTATGTGTTTCCCTATGGCGCGGCCGATCCCCGCCCGGGGGCGGATGATCGCATCGAGGAGGTCTTCGTTGACAAAGAGATCGGAAGTGAAGGCTTTACCTATATCCTGCAATCCGGCAGGGAAGGCACGGTGCCTATGGACCAGGTGCTTGAGTACAACGAAGATCCGAAATACCTGGCCGACCTGCTGACCTACCGGCTTACTCTGGAGGCACGGCGTGGCATGGAAGACTGTGGCTTGAGCCGCCGGCAGGTCGCCAGCCGCTTGAAGACCTCGGTACCCCAGCTGTACCGCTTGCTGGATCCAGCCAACAAAAGCAAATCCATGAACCAGCTGGTTACTCTGCTGCATGTGCTCAATCGGGACGTGGATCTCGTGGTCAGTGAGAAAAAAGCGGCCTGACGGGGCCAGCGGGCAGACCCACCGCCTCTAGGGCACCACCACATCCCCGCCCGCAGCACGATGTTCTGCTCCAGTTTCTCGCCCTTCTCGATATCGAAGTAGGCGAAGGGGCTGCTCATGTGGCTCAAAATGGCCAAACAGGTGAGGTCACCGCAGGGCGAGAAACGCCGCCTGTGGATCATTGCCGAAATCGGTGATGGCCTCGAACCTTGAGCGCAGCAGCTGTTCGATCTCGGCCGTCGAGCAATTTCCTCGCTGAATCCAGATGACCTTGGGCGGAGGCCCGAATACGAAGCTAAATTGATGAAAATCAGAGTCTTTTGATGTGATACAGAAACCCTGATCCCGGGCATGTCGCCAGACCATGTCATCATCGGCGGATTGCAGGCCGAGATCCCGTACATGCAGGGTGCCTGGAAACAGATCATCCAGGCGTTTTACCAGGCGGGGTGACAGGTTTTCGTCGAGCAGAAGCTTCACGCGGCAGGAATGGTGACCATCCGCCGTTCACGGTCCGCGGCGAAGGCGAGGCATGCGCGTATGTCCTCGGCCGTGAGATCAGGGAAATCCGCCAGGATCTCCGATTCGGTCATGCCAGAGGCCAGGTATTCAAGCACGTCATACACGGTGATGCGCAGCCCCCGTATGCAGGGCTTACCGCCGCGCTTGCCGGCTTCGATGGTGATGTAATCCCGATAGTCCATAGGATTGAGCATACGACCGGATCTGCAGGTAGGCAAGTGGCGTGCACCGGGACGAGCGGGCCGGGAAGGGGAAACCATGTCCGCGTCCGCCCACTAGGGCACCACCACCACATCCCCCGCCCGCAGCAGGATGTTCTGCTCCAGCTTCCCGCCTTTCTCGATGTCGCCATCGGCAAGTGAATCGAGCGGGCGGAGGTCCTCAACCCCGGTCAGGATGCTACCGGATCCTTGCCCGCGACCAGTTTTTGTGCATACAATAAATCGACATGGAAATCGTCTTCGATCCGGCCAAGGATGTGGCCAATAAGACCAGGCACGGCGTGAGTCTTGCCGAAGCGTCCTGCTTGGAGTGGGAATCCGCAGTGACCTGGCCGGATACTCGCAGGGAGTATGGTGAAGCGCACATGGCCAACCGGCGCGAGGTGCGTATCTATGCCAAAGCTTAAACCAGGAACCGCCATCCCGTCCCCCGACGAGGATGCCGAGATTACAGCATCTGCAGAGGCTGATCGGGATGCGCGCCCCTTCACTGAAAAAGAGCTGGAGGCAGCAAGGCCGCGTATGAAGGTTGGTCGGCCACCCGCCGCTGTGACCAAGGAGCGCATCACCATCCGCCTGTCACGCGAGGTGGTGGCACGTTTCCGCGCCACGGGTGCCGGTTGGCAGACCCGCATGGACGCGGCGCTCAAGGAGTGGCTGAAGACCCACCGCCCCTAGGGCACCACCACCACATCCCCCGCCCGCAGCACGATGTTCTGCTCCAGCTTCTCGCCCTTCTCGATGTCGCCGTAGGCGAAGGGAATGGCGCTCTGGCGGCCCGCCTCACGGCGCAGGATGCGGATCTTGTTGGCGGCGGCGTAGGGGGTCATGCCGCCGGCCATGGACAGGGCCTGCACCACGTCCACGTTGCGCACCACGGGGAAGTTGCCGGGGCGGTTCACCTTGCCGATCACGTAGATCACGTTGCCGGACAGCTGCTGCACCGCCACCGTGACCACCGGGTCGGGGATGTACTTCTTGAGCTTGTCCGTCACCTCGGCCTGCAGCTGCTCCACCGACTTGCCGCGTGCCTGCACCTGGCCCACCAGGGGGAAGGACAACCCGCCGTCGGGGCGTACGATCACGGCGCGCTTGAGGTCCTCCTCGCGCCACACCGAGATCTCCAGTACGTCGCCGGCCTCGATCAGGTAGGCCTCCTCGGGCGGGGTGGCGGCCAGGGCCGGCAGGGAAACCAGGAGCAGCACCAGGCACAGGGCCAGGCTGCGGAAACTGCGATTGCACATCATGTAATCCATCCTCGCGAAGGCCCCGGCGGGGCTTGTGATTGTTGTAGGTCGGGCTTCAGCCCGACATGGGTGCCAGATCGAGGCAGGCTGTCGGGCTGAAGCCCGACCGACAAGCCCGACCTGCACAGTCGAACCCCGATTCAACCCAATCCGGCTCATGGCGTCAAGCCAGAAAAAAAGCGCGGCCCGAAGGCCGCGCTCTGTCTACCGCTGAAGTCCCGAACGGCTCAGGACAGCCGCCGCCGGTACAGACCCAGACCGGCCAGCAGGGTGCCGATCAGCAGCCAGTCCCCGGCCTTGGTGATCGACACGGGGGTGGAGGCGATGGTACAGCCGCTGCCGGTGCTGGGGTCGCCGATGGTGCTGACCGGGGTCTCGACCTCGCCGGCAACGGCGACGCCGCCCGGATCGCGCACGATGCCATTGGGCAGGCCGTCGGCATCGTTGGGCCCGCCGTCCGCCAGGGTCAGGCGCACGCAGTCGTTTCCGGCGACCAGACCGTCCACATAGTCAGCGGAGGCAATGGCCGGACACACACCGCCGAGACTCATGGCAGAAGCGATGGCGTCGCCGGCGGCTACCGAGAAGTCCCGCCAGGCTCCACCAATCAACTTGCGGTAGGTCGCTCCGGCCGGAATGGCCTCGGACAGAGGCAGCACGACCTGTACGGTGCTGCCGGGGGTTAGGCCGGTCACCGCGAAGTCGAAGCAGCCGCCGATGCAGGTTTCGCTGCTGGCAGTGTCGGCCACACCACCGGCGGCGGTAATCTCCGCCTCGCTGACGAGCACGCCATCGGCGCCCGAGGCAAAGGCGGTATCGCCCAGTTCGAGCTTGCCGTGGCTGGCCACGATGCTGCCGCCGCCCGGGCTGAGCTGCATGATCGTCGGGGTGGCGCCGCTGGCATCCTCGTCGAGGTAGTTCGGGATGCCGTCGTTGTCGTCATCGGCGACATCCTGGCCATTGGCACTGCTGATCACGTTGAGTAGCAGGCTACCCGCGGCGCTGCTGTCGTCGATTGTTACGGAGACGTTGTAGATGCCGGCGGACAGGCCGCTGGGGTCGAAGGTGAATACGGCATCGTCTCCATCGTCCACCTCGGTCGTCAGCAGTGCACCGCTGGAGTCGCTCCAGTCGAAGCTGCTGCCGCTGCTGGCAGTGACCTCAACATCACCCCCGCCGATGATCACGGTGCGGGTGGTATTGCCGCCCTGGACCGCGGTCAGCAGCGGTGCCTGCGCAGCCGCCAACGTATAGGGCGGGGTGAAGTTGATGTTGAAGTTGGCGCTGAAGCCCTCGAAGGGTCCGTCGGCCATGCGGATGCCCGGGAAGCCGTCTCCGTCACCGTCCACCGACACCAGGTTGAACACCTGTCCGGAAACGGGGCCGTTGCCATCGAAGCTGCCATTGATGTTCCAGACAATAGCGACATCGATGTTTTTACTGGTGTTCCAATCAAACAGCATGTGTGCGCCAATCTGGTTTGGTCCCACGGTGAAGCTCAGCGGATTGCCTCGCGAGGTGGTGAGCGAATAATTGCCCGGACCAAATACGCGGATACTGTGAGACTGCCAGGGGAAGCCGAAGAACGGCGTCGGCAGGGCGCTGCCCATGGTCATGTTCACGGTGTTGTCAGCGGTGCTGGTGAGCAAGGTGCCGTCCCAGTTGGAAAAGATGTCGGCTGCACCACCCACGTAGCTGCCAGTCGGATCCAGCATAGTGAAGTTGCTGCCACTGGTGGTGGGGGCTGCCGTGAAGCCACCGCTTGTGGCGCTTGCGACAACAACGCTACGCGTCACCGTGCCGATGTTGTTGTCATTATCGGTGCAGCTGTAGGTAACGGTGTAGCTCCCGGCGGGCGTGCTGGCATCGATGCTTGTGTCCGCGGTTGCCGTCAGCACATCCGGCGTACCGGGCGTGGCAGGGTTGAAATCCTGGCAGGTGGCGCCTGGATCGTCATAACCTTCACCTTCATTCACGGTCGCATTTGCCGCGCCATTGAGGGTGACCACTGGTACCGGGTTGCCTACGATGATCTGGCAGGCAGCAGATCCTGAGTTACCAGCTTGGTCGGTGACACTGTAGGTCAGGTTGAACGTGGCAGCCAGTTCGGTTGCTGTGAACACGGGAACTTCAACCGGTCCCCCTGTAACCACGATGTTATCTGTGAGGTCACCATCCACGATGTCACTGGCAGTTGCGCTCGGCGTGGGGTCCACGAAGCCGGAGTCGCCCATAACCGTGATTGGGCAGGACGCGCTCAGCATGATGCTTGGCGCGGTGGTATCAACCACCTCGACGACACGTGCCGCAGTGGCGGACTCTCCATCGGTATCGGTGCACGCGTACTCCACATCGTGTAGCCCCGGTACATCGCTTACGACATTGATGGTGGTGGTGAGCCCAGTTTCAGTGAGGTCGCCGTCGCCAGGGTTGACTCCATCAGCTGCGAATGCATCGAAACAGGTCGCCCCAGGATCGCTGTAACTGGCCGCTGCTTCGAAGGTCAGCGGGTTGTCGCCGATGATCGTGATCACCGGGGTGGATGCCGCCTGCACGGTAACAGTACGGATCTCCTGAGTCGCTGCATTGCCTGAGTTGTCTGTGCAATCGTAGGTGATCGAATAGTTGCCTGCAGTGTTGATGTCCAGTGCGCTATCATCGATCACGAACAAGCCGGATTCTAGCGTGATTGTGCCATCCACGTCATCGTCGCAGGTTGCCGTCTCAACGAAGGGTTCGCCTATCGCGAGAAATGTCGGGTTGTCGCCTTTCAGGGCTATAACTGGTGGCACTATGTCTGGTGGTATTGGCAGGTCGGCACCTACCAGGTTGAAGTTGGCGCTGAAGCCACCGAAGGGGCCATTGATCATCTTGCCGCCCAGGATGCCATCGCCATCCCAGTCGGTGGAAGTGTAGGTGTTGGCGCTCTCATCCGCATCCCAAACGTTCACAACACCGATGTTGGCGCTGGTAGACCAGTCAAACAGCATGGTGACGCCAACCTGGCCGGCACCGACGGTGAAGTTGTAGGTGTAGGTGCCGCTGGAATCGCTAAATACCCAGCTATGGTCACCGGCGCCGTAGGTGGTGATGGTGTGCGCGGTCCAACTGAAACCAAAAAAGGTCTTGGTGTTGGAGATAGTGCTGCCGATGGTGTCGATGCCGGTAATGGTGGCGGTGACGCTGTTGTCACACTGCGCACCGCCCCAGGAGAAATCGGCTACCGGTGCGCCGTTCGGATCGAACATGCAGAATTCGCCATCGGCCGCCATGGCCTGTTGCCCCGAAAGGCCCCCGCCCAGGATGGCGATCAGCGCCACTGCCAGGGTATTTCTGTTCTTGCCGTGATGGTTGTGCATAATCAACTCCTCCAATGGCGGCACGCTGTTATCATGTAATGAGCGGCGCGCTCTATTATGGCTGTACGAAACAGGTGCGATGGCTGTTCGTTGTTACATTTTGAAGCCGAAACTGATACCCAGGGAGTTCTGCCGCATCGCGATGGATGCGTTCTCACCGACCACGGGCTCACCGGTCGGGCCGAAAGCGGTCGGCCCCTTGATTACATTCTCAAAGGCGTGCATGTAGTTAAAGGACCATTCAACGTTCTGGCTGGGGCGGTAGCTGGCTCCGAGGGTTGCGTGCCATTCCACCGTGGCCGGGGCCAGCATATTGAACAGCACCTGGTCATCGGGGATGGGCGACTTGCCGTAGTTCACCCCGGCGCGGTAGCTCCAGCGGCTGTTGTGGTCGTAATTGAAACCCAGCTTGAACACCGTCTGGTCCTTCCAGCCGAAGCCCATGCCGTCGTTGCCGCCGAGTTTGCAACGGTCAGGATCGATTCCATCGTCCCCAGGGCACAATGGATTCAGGTCGCCGGGATCGAGAACATTGGGGCCGGGGTTGCCGACGGACTTGATGCTGCTGAATTCGATGCGCTGTACATCCGCCGCGATGGTGAGCTTGTCGGTAGGCTTGACCGCGATACCAATGGCATAATGCATCGGGATGTCAAAATCCCCCTGCTCGGCGAACAGGTTGCGGTATTTGTCGAATTCGGTCATGTAGACGCGGGACGCCCAGTTCCACCCGAAGGTCAGGGTGCCATCGCTGAACTTGTGCAGACCGCCAAGGCGGATTCCGCCCCCATAGGACCAATCGTTGCCTTCCCCGCTGACATTCTCGTCGCTAGCGGCGAAACCCAGGTCCTCGAAGGCGCCAAGGCCGAAGGCGCGGAAGGTTTGCACGGCGATGGCTACAGAACCACCAATATAATGGTTCCGGTTCAGTCGATAGGCCACGCTAGGCAGCATCTGCATCTGCATCAGTGATACGCCCACGGTGGTGCTATCGGCGTTGCAGTTGAAGTTGAAGAAGGTGCTGCCCACGCCGCCGCTGGTGTCGCCGTTCACGCAGGTAGGATTGCCCGGTACGGTCTGGTCGTAACGAGTGCCAAGGCCGGCGCCGACAACTGCCATGCCTACGGTGATGTCGCGGTTGAACTTGAAGATTCCGCCCATGTTGGGAATCAGGAACAGGTTGGCTCCACTCCGGGCATCGGTTTGTCCCAGGGCGGCACTGTCATGCTTGACGGCGCGCGGTGGGTGGAAGAGTTCACCCCCCACATCGACGCGCATGGTATCGACCTCGACATCGGCCATGGCTGCCGGGTTGGCCGCGGCGGCCAGACCATCCTGGCCATAGGCAACGCCTGCGCCGCCCATGGCACGCGACTTGGCGCCGAAGCCGATGAGAAAATATCCGTTGGTGGCGGACGCGGATATCGGGAATACGACCGCGGCGGCGACCGCGAGCGCGAGCGCCTTTCGTGGCATTGACTTCATGACTGGCTCCTCCGAACGTTGGTGTTATTATGCCCCCGGATTTTATTGGCTCCCGGTGTGGCTGGCGCGCGCCGAATTATTGACGATACGTGAGTGCGCGCCCGATCTTGCTTGACAGGGAATCCTGAATAGCTGTTGATGGTTTGTCAAGCGTGGAAGCGGAAGCTGGGTGGTTGGTATTTCAACCGATGGTCGGCTGGTGGTTCCTGGATCTGGTGGGGATGGCGAAGAAGAATATCGTATACCGGTCAAAACTCAAGAAGGCCCGCGGGCAGCTGGAGACCGGCCGGCTGGAGGCCGCCGCCGCCCTGCTGGCGCCACTGTCCCGCCAGTTTCCCGCCGCCATGGAGGTCTGGTGGTTGCTCGGCATCGTGGCGGGTAAGCGTGGGGACTACACCGCCGCGGTGGAATGTCTGACACAGGCGGCCGGGATCGAGCCGGCCAACGCCGTGGTGCACTACAACCTGGGCATCGCGTACCGGAATGCGGGACAGGCCGGCGCGGCCATCGGGTCATTTCGGCGCGCTTTGGAGCTGGAAGCGGGCAATGCAGCCGCTGCCGAGTGTCTGGGCCACGCCTGCATGACGCTGGGCGATTATGATCAGGCGATATGGGCCTATGAGCGCGCGGCCGCGCTGACTCCGGGCAAGGCCGAGGTGCATGCCAACCTGGGTGCGCTTCACCAGTTCCGTGGGGCATTGAGCCAGGCCGAGGTCTGCTATCGGCGGGCCATGGCCTGTGGTCCGGATCTGGACGTCGCCTGCAATCTGGCGTCCCTGCTGGTGTCGCAGGGTCGTTGCGCCGACGCGCTGGATCTCTACCGGGAGGCCCTGGCCAGGTTGCCTGGGGATTTCACCCTGCGCTCGAACTATCTGCTGGCGCTGAATTACCTGCCCTCCGCCGATCCGCCTGAGGTGCATGAAGAACATCTGAAGATCAACGATTGCCTGGGTTTGCCCGGCTGGCCGGCCCTGACAACGCCGGATACCGCCGTGTCACGGCGTATCCGCATCGGCTATGTCTCGGCCGATCTTCGCGAGCATTCCGTCGCTTATTTCCTCGAACCCCTGCTGGAAGGGCATGACCGGGCCCGGTTCGAAGTCTGGGTCTATTCCGCCGTCGCCCGTCCCGATGCCGTCACGGCACGGCTACGTGCACAGGTGGAACACTGGGTCGAGATCACCGGGCTGCCGCCCGCGCGGGTGGCCCAGCGGATCGCCGGCGACGGCATCGATATCCTGGTCGATCTCGGCGGCCATACCGCCCACAATTCCCTGCCGGTGTTCGCCCGCAAGCCCGCCCCGGTCCAGGTCACCTACCTCGGCTATCCGAACACCACCGGCCTGCGCGCCATGGACTACCGGCTGGTGGACGCCACGGTGGATCCCCCCGGGCAGGATGACGTCTACTCGGAGCGGCTGGTCCGGCTGCCCGGCTGTTTCCTGTGCTACCGGGGGCCCGGGGATGCGCCGCCGGCGGCCCCGCTGCCCGCCCCCGAAACGGGGCGGCTGACCTTCGGGTCCTTCAATAATCTCGCCAAGATCAACGACAATGTGATCGCCTTGTGGGCCGCGACGGTGCGTGCCGTGCCGGGAGGGCGCCTGCTGGTCAAGAACCCGTCCCTGAGCGATGCGCCCACCCGCGAGCGCTACCGGCGGAAATTCATGGAGGCGGGACTGGCGGCGGCCGATATCGAGCTGCTGGGGCACACCGCCACGCGCCATGCGCATCTGGCCCTGTACGGGCAGGTGGATATCGCCCTCGACACCTTCCCGTACAACGGTACCACCACCACCTGCGAGGCCCTGTGGATGGGGGTGCCGGTACTCACGCTGGCTGGCGGACGCCACGCCTCCCGGGTGGGGATGAGCCTGTTGCAGGCGGCGGGCCTGGATGCCTGGGTGGCCCGCGACGGCGAGGAATTCCTGCGCCTCGCCAGGGAACAGGCCGCCGACCTGGACGCGCTGGCCCGGCTGCGTGCTGGTCTGCGCGAGCGCGTCGCCGCCTCGCCGCTGTGTGACAGCGCCGGTTTCGTGCGCGGCCTGGAGGCGGTCTATCGGGGTTGGGTCCGGCGCGACGGCGGCGCCGACCCTGGGTGCGGTTCAGGCTGACTGGGGAAAGGCCTGGTCTCCGAGCACCTCGATCAGCGGGGTGAGGTGCTTCTCATAGCGTTTCCAGCGGTATTTCGAGTCCTGATACAGGGGTTTGCGCACCTGGTCATAGCTGGCCGTGATCACCAGCCGGTCCGATTCGTGGAAGCGCAGGCAATGTTCGTCCCATTCCAGGCCCGCGAAATCGATCAGGCGGCGCGTCGTCTCACGCGGGTTCCCGACCAGTTCCTCGTATTGCAGGTCCAGGATCTCGATATCGAGGCAGGACTGCCAGTGCGCCATCAGGCGCAGGTATTCCAGGTAGTAGTGGCCCAGGTCCGTCAGCCGGCTCGCATAGTTGTGCACGCGATTGAAACTCTGGAAATAGATCGACAGGCAGGTGTCCAGCGGGTGGCGCCGGCAGTGAATGACGCGCGCCCTGGGAAACAGCAGCGCGATCATGCCGAGATGCATGAAATTCTGCGGCATCTTGTCACTGATGCGTACGGCGTCCCCGTCCATCGCGCGTAGCGGTCGAAGGTAGTCCTGCGCCATCCCGTGCAGAACCTGGCGGTCGAGCTGATCGAGGTTGTCCGGGTAGGGCCTCGGGGCGTCGAGTCGGGTGTGCAGCCCGGATACCAGCCGGTTGATCTCGTCCAGCTCCCCCGCGCCATGGGCCATGGGGTGGCTGGCCAGGATCTGTTCGGTGAGCGAGGTGCCCGAGCGGGGCATGCCGACGATAAATACGGGGAGTTCGGAGTCGATGCCGGAACGGGGCAGGTCGGCCAGGCGTTGTGGCGAGAAATGCTCCATCAGCCGGGTGATCCGTTCGTGATGCGCCGTGGCCTCGAAGTTGAAATTGTTCATGGCGTTGGCGGCATGGTAGTGCCGGAAGGCGGTGTCATGGTCCCCCTGCCGGTCATGGAATTTCCCCAGGGCGTAGTGCAGCGCCTGTGTGTCCGCGGATTCCGTGGGCATGTCCCGCAGCAGCTGCTGCGCGGTGTCCGCGGCCTGCGCGCAGCAATCATAGCGGTGGCAGATGCGCAGCAGCACCGAGAGGATGGTGGGATCCAGCTGCCCGGAGGGCAGGATCCGTTCCTGGAACAGGGCATAGGCCGCGTCGGGGTCGCCGGTGCGTTCGAGCATTTCCATCAACCCGCCCAGTGCGATGACGGAGTCGGGCTGCCGCTCGAGCAGTCGCTCATAGGTCGCGATGGCGGCGGCGCTGTCGCCGTTGCAGTAGTGGCACATGGCCAGTCCGCCCAGGGCGCCGGGCGGCGGCGAGGGCTGATCCACCAGCCGGTGGTACTCGGCAAAGGCCTCCGGCAGCCGGCCCAGTTCCCGCAGGCAGCCGGCGTACTGGAGGCGGGCATCGGTGAGGTCGGGCTTGAGGCGCAAGGCGGCCTCGAAGTGGGGTAGGGCGTCGGTGAAGCGGAAACAGCTGCTCAATGCCATGGCCAGGGCAAAGTGGGCCTCGGCATGGTCGGGTTGGAGTTGAATGGAACGCGTCAGGGGTTCTATGGCCGCTTCGGAATCCCCCGCCAGTTGCAGGGCGTGGCCATGATTGTGCAGCAGGATCGGGTTGTCCGGGGATTGTCGTGAGGCCCGCTCATAACGCTCCGCCGCCGCCTGGTGCCGTCCCAGGGCGCTCAGGGCGTTGGCACTGAAGATCAGGGCATCGGGATGGTGCGGGTGCAGGGCCAATATCTGGTCGCACAGACGCAGGACGGCGGCGAAATCCTGTTGCCGGCCATGCACCGAGGCCAGCAACAGGAGGATCCCAGGGTTGCCGGGAAAGCGACGGTCGGCCTGGCGCAGCAGCTTCCTGGCCTTGTCGAGTTGGTCGGCGGCGATGGCCTTCTGTGCCTTCTGGACGGCCGTGGCGAGGCCACCTTCTGGCGCCTGGGATGTCTTGCGCATGCCCGGGTCTCGAAGTTGGGTGTCTGTACGGACTTCCAAGCATACGCACACCGGCACCCATCAAGCAAGACCCTGAATTTCCATGCAAATCCCTCGGTGTAACCGGGGCGTGCCAGCGTCGAAATGCTTTACAAATTGCCCGGTGCCGGGGTGTGGGGATGATTTCACACGGATAAACAACGGGATAGCCTGGGTGCCTGCGGTGGTGCTCGTGCCTTGGGCGTCGGCAAGGCTTACATTTCGCTGGCCATGGATGCGGTGCTTGGTGGGGCGCTTTTACTAACCCATCGTTTTTCAATTGCTTTTGGTTCGTGGCACGCAGCTTGCTACGGGAGGACTGTGGTCAGAAGGGCGATGTGACAACGACAGAGCGCTGACCCGCTAACAATCCTAACTTTCGAGCTTCGACGATTCCATCGTCCGCTTTCCGAGTTAACTTGGAGGAGTTTACCAAATGAAAAAGACTGCAATCGCTTCTGCTCTGCTTCTGACCATGAGTGCCGGCGCCCAGGCCGCCACGGGTGAGTTTTGCATGTTCGATCCGGGCGGTGCGCCGGTAGCTGATTTCTCTTGGGGTGGTGCACAGTGTGACAACAGCGTCACCGCCACCATCACCGGCATCGGCACCACCGGCAGCACCATCTCCAACACCAAGACCTTCTTTGGCTTCAACTGGACTGCCCACACCATCACCACCTACGGTGCCGGTGACCACTCCTGGGTCTTCAGTGACGCCAATGGCACCTACACCTACAACTTCAGTGTGGGTGCGGGCCAGGTGGGCACCACCATGCTGTTCGACTGGTCGACCAGCGCCAACATCGGCGTCGTGAACGTGTGGGATGCCGACGCCAACGCCATGACCTACACCTCCACCGACTGGGACGGCGATGGCATCCTGGGCGGCAAGATGATCAACGGCCCCTTCGGTGGCTTCAGCGCCAACTTCAACCTGGCCGGCGCCGACCTGCCCATGCCCTCCGAAGTGCCCGTGCCGGCCGCCGTGTGGCTGCTGGGCTCCGGCCTGCTCGGCCTGGTGGGCGTGGCCCGTCGCCGCAAGGCTGCCTGAGACGGTGGTCTGATTGTCGGTAGGTGGGGCGGAACAACAATGACAGCCGCCCCTTCACCTGATCGATGATGGCAAGTGGATGTGGCCGGTGGGGGTGACCCCGCCGGCGCACTCCCGACTACAGGGGGCAATCACCCGAATGGTCGTGGTGCCGTGTTTGCGCTGGCGCTGACACAAGGACACTGGCCATGAGAATCTGGGTGTTGATTCGGGAGCATTCCATGGGCGTCACCTCGGTGAACGCCTTTTTTGTGCCTATAAAGCCATAACTTTTATATGGCTTTTCCCGGAGGAGTGCGCTAATGAGGATTGAGATCAAAAGAACAATGACCGCCTCGGCGATCGCCATTGTGCTGGGCGGCACCGGTGGTGTGGCCATGGCAACGGAATGGGTGACGACCTACGATCCCGCCCTGTACAACGGCACGACGGCGGTCATCACCTTCAATGACTGGGGGTATACCGGACCCGCAGGCGTGGGCGCCAATGACTTCCAGGTGGGAGGCGGTTTCGATGCCGGCAACATCGGCCAGATCCAGCATGTGATCACCAAGGAGCCGGACTGGCTTACGCCGGATCCGCCCCATACCGTCTACGGCGATCTCTACAATACCCCCACCTACAGCAATGCCAACATGGACGGGGGCGTCAATTTCTACAAGTGGGCCTACACCACCCCGGCCGACAGCACCTTCAGCAACATGCAGATCGATAAGGCTGGTAACTACTATATCGCCAAGAGCGATATGTCGTTCGGGTACTACGACTATTTCGAGTATCGAGATACCACGGGTACGAACCCGGATGCGACCCTGGATACCCGCATCAATTTCCAACCTTACACGATTTCGGATGCCATGGGCTGGTGCGGCTCCACCCTGGTCACTGATCCCAATGGCGTGGAGCAGATGGCCGGCCAGGTGACCTTCGACTTCGCCATGGATGTCTATTTCGATTTCGGTGGCGCGCCGAGCTATTCCTCCACTCAGCTGATATCCGGTTTTGTCATGCGCAGTTATGGGGACTACAGCATCGACGTGACCATGCCGAACGGGGACAACATGGTGTACAGCGGCAGTGCCGTTGGCAACAATACCAATCCTACCTCGATTGTACCGGGGGTCGGCGGTGAACTCGATCCGGAGTATCACAACCAAGTGTCCTTCCTGGGTGGTGGTGTGGTTCCCCTGGGAGCCTGGGTCTCGGCCGATTCCTTCAACTCCGATGGCAGCCGCAAGATGCGCGTGGATTACAACCCGACCACCGGCGAGAGTGGACTGGTATGGGATGTCACCCTCGTTGAGGAGGGGACCGAGGGCGCGGTGTGGCACAGCAATTCCTTTGCCGGCTACGGGTTCCTGCTGCGCGCCGACGGCATGCGCTTCCTGGATTACGCGAATCCGGATGGCCATTCCATCTACCTGGACGGTACCAGTGAGGTGCCGCTGCCGGCGGCGGTCTGGCTGTTCGGTTCGGGTCTGTTGGGGCTTGTGGGGCTAGCGCGGCGCAAGGCAGCCTGATTTCCGTTGTCCACTGGTGGTTGGCAAGGGCGGAGCCTGTCCGCCCTTGTCGTCTTCCGCGATGATCGCTCCAGGCCGCCGGCCGGGGCGCAAAAAAGCGGCGGGGCGCGTTCGTACCGAAGCCGCATCCGATGGGCTGGCCACCGGTCCGATCTGAGGCTGCCGTGGTGCAGGGCGGGCACTGGTCTGGAAGCCATGGGGGGAGCCATGTTCACACACATGACGGCGACGGGTTTGCGGGTTTCTGCGCCAGCCTTCCTGGCGTGCGGGCTGGCCTTGCTTGCACTGCTCAGCGGGTGTGCCGGCGTGCAGACCTTCCCCCAGATGGCGCGAGCCGGCGATACCGTGGCGCTGGCGGCGGGTTGGCAGCGGGACTTCGCCCGCGAACAGCTGACCGTGACCATCACGGACGCGGAAGGCGTGGAAACCGTCTATCCGCCGGGCGCTCCCGCCCTGCGCGCGGTGGTGAATCTGTATCCGGATCCCCTATCCAGTCTCCTGATGTCCGACCAGACGGGCCAGGATCTGACGCCCTTCGCCCGCACCTATGCTGACATGGTCAACATCAATTTTACCGGCGGTGATCAGGACTGGTGGCAGACCACGGTATTTATCGACCTGCCGCCGGGGCTCGCCACGGGACCGGCAACGGTAACGATCGACAATGGTTTGGGCAGCAATGCCGTTTCCACGCTGGAGATCATCGCCGGGGACGGCATGCCTGCGATCTTCGATGCCGAACTCAACGGGCCGTTGCAGCCCTACCAGTTGGCCGCGCTGGAGCGGGTGGTGCACTACACCGTGCACTTCAGCGGCACCACGCTGCCCCATGCCATACAGCTCGACCTCGCCCATGACCCCGACGTCACCCTGGGCGGCAATGGCCGTGTCCATGTGGTCAATCCCCGCGGTGATCTCAAGAGCCTGGCCTGGTCCGGCGATGGTGACAGCTTGCGGGTGCTGTTGATGCCGGTCCGTGAGGACATGCTCAGGTCCTTTGCGGATTTCAAGTTCTATGTGGCCGGTGGTGTGAGTGGTCTCGCACCGCTCGCGCTGCAGGCCTTCGACGCCGAAGGGAAGCCGGTGCCGGGGGTCAATGTGGAGGTGACGGCAAGCAACTGAGGAAACGGGTAAGTAGGGGGAGGCATGTACAAATTTAATAATAATGGTGAAGGATGCTGAGGCTGCTGGCCATGGTCATGGCGCTGCTGCTTGCGCCGAGCAGCTCCGGGGTGCCTCTGGAGCGGGCGGGCGTGGTGTTGTCGGATCGCCTGCAGCAGCTCCTGCAGCGCGTCGAGGGGCAGCCAGACCAGCAGATGCAGCCCATGACCCTGGTACTGGAACTGCCCGAAGGCGCCAGCCTGGCAGGGCTGCTGGAGATCCATGGGGCGGAAGCGCGCTACCGGCGTGGCCAGTGGCATGAGATAAGAATTCCCCTGGGGCGCGTGCAGGCCCTGCTGGCGCGGCTCCCGCAGGGAAGCCTCGCCCGCCTGCCCTATCCGCACCAGGCCCTTGGTGTGACCAGCCAGGGCGTGGGAATCACCGGCGGTGGAGACATGCAGTTGCTGGGGCACACCGGCCATGGCCTCACCATCGGCGTCATCGACCTGGGCTTCACCGGCTGGGCGAATTCCCAAAACGCAGGCGAGCTGCCGGCATCCCTCACAATCCAGGATTACACCGGCACCGGCACCGCTGGTACCGACCATGGCACCAACGTGGCGGAGATCGTCCATGACATGGCGCCGGATGCCAGCCTGCGCCTGGCCAAGATCGGCACCGAGGTGCAGCTGGGGCAGGCCGTGGATGACATGGTGACGGCCGGCGTGGACCTGATCGTGCATTCCGTGGCCTGGTTCGGTGTTGCCCATTATGACGGTACGGGGCCGCTGTGCGACATTACGGCCACGGCCACGACCGCCGGGGTGCAGTGGATCAATGCCATGGGCAATCACCGTCTGAAGCATTATTCCGCCACCTTCACCGACACCGTGGGTGATGGGTGGCATGAGTTCCAGGCGGGACAAGGGTACAACAGCATCAGCCTGAACGCGGGTGCCGCGCTGACCCTGGTGCTGAACTGGGATGCCTATCCCAGCACCTCGGTGGATTACGACCTGTACCTCTACAACGGCATTCCCGGCGCTGGCGGGGTCGTGGTTGCCGCCTCCACGAACCAGCAGTCGGGGAAGGGGCCCTTCCGCTATCCCTACCCGGTGGAATTTCTGGACTACACGGCGCCGGTGTCGGGTACCTATTATATTGTTATCAGCAAGGTCACCAGTTCCGACCCTGACCTGCCACTGACGCTGTTTTCCATGGGGCCCAACCTGGCTATCCGGACCTTGGCAGGTAGTATCCTGCAGCCCGCCGACTGTCCCGGCGTGTTCGCCACGGGTGCGGTCAATCTCGACGACGGCCCGGAATCCTTCAGCTCCGAAGGTCCCACCAAGGACGGACGGCCCAAGCCGGAAATCGCCGCGCCCAACCGGGTGCAGACTTCCCGTACTGGCTCCTTTGCCGGCACCTCGGCCGCCGCACCCCACGCCGCCGGCGCCATTGCCCTGCTCAAGACCCAGAACCCCGGGCTCGACAATGAGGCCCTGCTGGATCTGCTCACGACGACTGCCCACGACGTGCATACCGCTGGCTTCGACAGCCGCACCGGTCACGGTCGCATCAGCCTGGATGCCGACCAGGACGGACTCAACCGGGACCAGGAGCTGCTGTATGGTACAGACCCGCTGAGCATGGACAGTGATGGCGATGGCCTGACCGACTGGGAAGAGATCTTCTTGTACGCGACCGATCCGCTGGACCCGGATACCGATGGCGATGGCTTCAAGGATGGTGTCGAGGTGCAGTATGGCAGTGATCCCCTCGATCCTGCAGTCATTCCCGACCTGGTGTTCGGGGATCTCAATGGCGACGGGGTGGTGGATCTTGCGGATGTGCTGTTGATCCGGAGGATTGTGCTGCAAGGGGCAGTGCCTACACCGGCACAGCAGCTGCATGGGGACGTGGCGCCCCTGGTTGATGGCAGGCCACGGCCTGATGGTGTCTTGGACATGGGAGACCTGTTGTTGATACAGCGCAAGCTGTTGCGCGAGGTTTTGTTCTAGTAGTACGCAGTGCGAGTGGTTGGTAGGAACAATGACAATAACCTGGAGGATGATATGAAAAAGGCAATCATCGCGGGACTGCTGCTGACGAGTGTGGGTTCAATCTGCCAGGCGGAGATCCTGGCGCTGAGCGGTACGGCCGTGCTGTACGATCCGGCCGGGAATAGTGTCGGGCTGCCGATTCCGGTCACGGGCGAGTACGACACGGATCAGGCGCGAATCGAGATCGATCCCTGGTTGTTTTTTGGTGCGTATATGTTTAGCCAGATCGAACTGCTGCAGCCGGGCGAGCACACCCACCCGGAAGCGGGCTCGATCACGGTGGGGGCGGATCAGTTGGGTGGCCAGATCCAGACCAGCTGGGCGGCGACTAATCTGACCACCTACGTCGTGTGGGATGTGATCCAGTATGCCGGGGGGATGAGTTTCCGTGCCGTGGACAGTGACGGTGATGGCGTGCCGGGGCATGCCATGATCACCGGACCCTTCCCGGGGTTCAGCCTGGTGTATGAGTTCGATGTGGGTGAGCCGGCGCCCGGCGTCGAGGTGAGCCTGAATGTACCGGGTGGCACGGTGCAGGAATGCAATGCGATTGGTGGCAAGGAGGTTTTCCTGTCTGCTTCTGTAAGCCTGAAGGGTGGAGCCGAACTGGGTTCCATCGACTGGGTGATCAATGGAGAGCCGACCGGGACGGGGCCGTCCATAAGTCCTTTCCTTGCGCTGGGGAGCCATCAGGTCGAAGTGACGGTACACACCACGGATGGTCACAGCGATAGTGCCAATACTGAGGTACAGGTGCGGGATACCGCGCGGCCTGAACTGTCCATATCATTCCATGACACCCGCACCGGGCAGCAGGTGACATCCGTGGATAGTGCCGGCGTCAACTTCATTGAGGTGCGGTTGGATGCCAGCGATGTATGCGATCCGGCGCCGGAAGTGTTGGGTGTGGCCAAGCCGGTGTATGCCATCATCGGCGGGCAGGTAATCCGCATCCAGGGTAAGAACCAGGGCGTTGACCTGCCCACCACGGCCATCGAGGTGTCCGCCACGGCGACCGATGCCAGTGGCAACAAGCAGATCGACCAGTCCATTCTGTCGATTCACCAGTAAGTTAATGAGGGACGGGACCGTTCGCCGGTCCCATCCCTCAATCCGATCTTGCTGGAGGGTAAGCACATGCAAAAGCAACAAAGGCAGTTTGAAGGACGGCCTCAGTGTCTGTGCTGGGGTTCCGTGAGGAGATCGTTGGTATATTCCATGATTTTCCTCATTCTGGCCCTGTTTGGGCAGGGTGCCTGTGCCGCTCTGATTGAACGAGACTGGGCTGCTGCGGGTGACAGAAACGTGCTGTTGGACGCGCACACGGGGCTTGAATGGCTGAAGCTCAGTGTTACTGCGAATCAGTCCTTCAATGATGTGGCCGAGAATCTCGGGCCGGGTGGTGTGTACGATGGATTTCGTTTCGCGACCGAGGTGGAAGTGTTGGCACTTTGGGCCGGGGCCGGGATCACGCATATTGAGCGAGAATGGATGCAAAGTGGAGAGCATGAGGCAATGAAGGCCTTGGTCGATCTCCTGGGCCCGACCACGATGTTCGAGGTGGGCGAGTTCCCGGTCGCCACCCATGCCCTTGGAATGATCGATGCCTGGCCCGAGAGTTCCCCTGATGAACGTTGGGTGATGGAACTGACCTATGCACCCGATGGCCTGACGACCCGGACTTCGGCCCGGCATTACACTTGGAACGTAACGGCTGCTGACATCCACTATTCCAGCTACCTGGTGCGGGAAGTACCGTTGCCCGCGGCATTCTGGTTGCTGGCTTCGGGGATGTCGTTGCTTTTGCTGGGCGGTGGCCGGCGTGGTCAGAGTGGGGTTGGTTGTTAATGGGTTGATCGCGGCTTGCGCTGCTCCTGCACGGTTACATGCGCCGTTTCATTGATCTTGGTAGTGCGAAGCATTGTAGAAAAACCGGGGTCAGAGACCAATTTCCGCTAATATTAGCGGAAATTGGTCTCTGCCCCCGGTTTTTCTACAATGCTTCGCACTACCAAGATCAATGAAACGGCGCATGTA
>OBJA01000913.1_pt1 | contig 22930 bp, 25 predicted proteins | sample 1519751 | NCBI WGS metagenome assembly OBJA01 (sample SAMEA3881238, study PRJEB22517) | soil metagenome | biome: lake sediment; feature: soda lake sediment; material: sediment, water from around vicinity | place: India | collected 2013-12-23 | depth 3 m
CATCTCCCATCTCCCATCTCCCATCTCCCATCTCCCATCTCCCATCTCCCATCCCACATCAAACTTCAGCTATTAGCCTGCGCAGCCCGCTCCTCCGCGACTTTCTTTTTGGCTTCCTGAATACCTTTCCACATCGCAGTGGTGTTGCCCCAACCGGCATAAAAGGCCAGTTGCAGAGCGACTTCTTCCAGCTGGTCGTCGTCCAGTTCATTGTTGAGAATGGCGCCGCGCACCTGTACTTCAACCAGATCAGAACGGCCCAGCATGGCGGTGGCACCGAGGACCAACAGGCGACGGTCGCGGATGGAGAGGTGTGGCCTGTTCCAGATTTCCCCGAACAGGTGGCGCACGGTTTCGCCGGGGAAGGGATAGTCCGCCACCATGGCGGTCATATCGGCAACTCCGGGGCCGTAGACTTCGTCCATCATGGCAAGGCCTTTGGCCAGCAGTTCGTCCTTGGGTTTATCGTTGTGTGACATGGGTCATTCCTCCAGTTTGAGTATGGTTTTAGCGGATTCAGGGGCCAGTTGCGCGGTGGGCAGGCTTACCCCCACGCTGGTGGCAAAATGCAGCCGTATTAAAACCCTTCGTTGTCAGTATTACCACAACCAGGAACGAACAGGGGCCGGGGCTGTGTACAGTTTGACCGACTGGAGAGCCTGGGGGCTTGCTGCTAGAATCGCCCCCTCCCATCCCGGTGCCCCGCCATGCCTGACCAAACCCCGTCGTCCACAACCGCCTCACTGCCCACCGCCGGGCTGGTGCGGCGCCTGATGGCCATGGTTTACGACACCCTCCTGCTATTGGGTGTGGCCTTTGCCTACGGGGTTGTTATCTGGTTATTGCGCAAGCTGGCAGGTTCAGATTTGCTGACCGCCCCGGGGGGAATAACAGGTTCCCTGATCCTGCTCGGCCTGTGGCTGACCCTCGCTGGCTATTATGTGCTGTGCTGGTCGAAACGGGGCCAGACCCTGGGCATGAAATCCTGGCGCCTGATACTGGAAGACGAACGGGGCCGCCACCCCACCACCGCCCAATGCTGGCTGCGCTGCCTGCTGGCGCCGGTGTCTGCAGCGGTGGCGGGATTGGGTTATATCTGGTGCTGGTTCGACAAGCGCCACGGTTGCTGGCACGACCGCTGGACCAACACCAGGGTGCTGGTGCTGCCGAAAGAGAAGAAAGCCAAACCCGCAGCATAATTCTGTTGATAGCTGTTAAACGTTTTCAGTTTTCAGTTAGCGGTCAACTACCAACTGTTAACTGTCCACTGCGACACCCCTCCCTCTCGCCAAAACCCCGGGCGCAGGCAGCGGCCAGGCCATAGCAGGCAGTACCCGCCACCATCACCGCGTACAGTCCCCAGTGCATGGCAATAAGGCCCGCCGCCAGGGCTCCCAGCACACTGGCAAAACCGTTCACCGCCCAGGCCCAGGCAATGGTCGCCGCAGGGCGCGTCTGCAAGTGACGGATTGCCCAGGGCAGGGGCACTCCCATGGGCACCGCCACCAGGGCGATCACCGCCACCACCAGGGCCAAACGCCCCCCCAGGGGCCATGCCGCGCTGATACTGAACAGCCAGTCCATCAGGGGCAGCACCAGTGCGGCGAGGATAGCAACCAGGGCAAACAGCCGGTACAGGGCGGGCCGCGTGAAGCGCCAGCGGTGCAGGCAGGCACTGCCGATGCCGGCCCCTGCCAGGGTCGCCGCCACCGCCGTACTCATGGCCAGGGCGGTGGCGTCGAGCAGCAGCGCAGCTTTCTGCAACAGGCTGATTTCAATCAGCATAAAGCCCAGGCCGATACCGGTGAAATAACCCAATGGCAGAGCGTTGCCCGCCATGGCCGGACGCTGCCGCGCCACGGCAAAGGGCAGGGCCAGCAGCAGTGCCGCCAGCAGCGCGCCCCCCAGCAGGGCGACAATGCCCAGCAGATAGCCCCATTCCAGGTGCTGGCGCCAGTGGGGACCAAGCCCACGCAGTTCATCCAGACCCTGCCAGCGGAAGAAGCGGTAGAAAAACGGCCTGTTGTCGGTGGCGGCGCTGAGGGCAAACAGATAGCCGTCTCGGAATGACTTCGCATCCCCCGAGAGCAGTGTTTGTAGCGGTTGCCGGTAGTCCACATGGGATTGGTGAAAATCACCAGGATTGCCATTATCGAGGCCAGGAGCCACCGTTATATCAAAGCGCCACTGGCGCGCCCAGGAAGCCAGCTCAGCCACTTGCGCTTCTTGCAGGGGCTCCTTGCCAACCAGGACAAGTCCACTCCGCCAGTCCCTCAGCATCGCCAGGTGCTCGACAGGATCGAGGCCCTGCTGGCGCAGCATATCGATGACCATGGCCACCAGGCGCAGGCTTTCCCGGGGCAGGCTGTGGAGGCGCACCTGGGCCGCCAGCACACCCTCGGGTGCAAGCCGGTGAAAGGCGGACTCCAGCCCCTGCAGGGTAAGCAGGTAATCCTCCTGGGCGGCGGCGATACCCGCCTCCGGGCTGGACAGTTGCAGCACAATCACATCCTGCTGTGCATCACTGGACTGCAGGTAGCGGCGTGCAGAGGCGTTGTGGAAACGCAGTTTATCCGGGTAAACAGCCCCCTGCCCCGCTGACCTGAGGCGGCTCAGAATGGCGATCAAATCCCGGTCTGCACTGAGGGCAGTGATGGCGCTGGCCCCCGCTTCGGCCGCCGCCCAGCCATGCCACAGGCTGTCGCTGTCCAGCAACAGCACCCGTGGCCGGGGCGGTGCGACAAGGTAGGGTGCGTAGGCGAGGGTTTCCCGGAAAAAACCCTGCTCCGCAGCTTCCAGCAGCAGGGGCACAGGGCTGTCCCCATCCACAAACAGTTGCCACTGGGGCGGGGCGGAGCGCCCGCTGGCAAGGCTCAGGCCAGGGGCAGCGTGCAATCCCGGACTGCTCAGCACTGTGTGGCGGTGGAGCAGTCCGTCGTCCTGGTACTGGATATGGCTGTGCCGTTCCAGCATCCTCACCGGTAGGGTCTTGTAGGGGGACGGGGCCACAGCGCTGAGACTGTGGGCGGCAAGCGCAACCAGCACCGCCACCACCACAAGGCCGCACAGCACCCTGTGACGCCACCCCAGGGCCAGAGCCACCGCCAGAGGCAGCAGGGCCAGCACCAGCAAGGTGACTTCCAGCCCCGCAGCCCGCACCGCAAAAAGAACCCCCAGGGCGCCGCAGGCACTGCCCAGCAGGTCGAAGGCGTAGACGCGCCCGGCGCTGTCGGGCCACAGCAGGAAACAGATGGTGATAAACAGGCCACCGGCGAAAAAGGGTGGCAGGAACACCAGCCCGTACAGCAACAGGTGAAGCGCCTCACGGTTTTGCCAGGGCAGAGCCAGCATATTGAGGGGCAGTGCCTGGGCCAGACCGGGGCCGAGGGCAATACTGAGGGACAGCAACAGGGCGCAACAGCACAGCCACAGGGACGCACGGCGGCGCAGCTGTTCGGCGCAGAGGGTGGCAATGGCGCCGGCACAGCCAAACCCCAGCAGGGCTATGGCAATAACCAGCTGCGCCAGGTGGAACCAGTGCTGGATGGCGATCACCCGGGCCAGGGCCACCTCGTAGCCCAGCATCGCCAGAGCCACCATAAACAGCCCCGGCAGGGTCCAGCGCAGGGAAGGCGAGTCCCCTGGTACGGCCACGGATCAGCGTTCGCCGGTGAGGGGCACAAAGCGTACCGGCAACAGACTGCGGGTGCTGGTCTCCCCCTCTTCATCCTTGAGCACCAGCATCAGGTGCTGGGCACCCCAGCGCGGCCCCACCGGTATCACCATGCGGCCCCCGGGCTTGAGCTGTTGCACCAGGGGCGGGGGAATATGCTCGGCGGCGGCAGTCACCAGGATGCGGTCAAAGGGGGCATGTTCGGGCCAGCCGTAATAGCCATCCCCCTCCTTTGCAACGATGCGGTCGTAGCCCTGTGACCTGAATTTCTCCGCCACCTCCGCCGCCAGGGGGGCGATAATCTCGATGGTATAGACCTGGTCGGTGATCTCCGCCAGCACCGCCGCCTGGTAACCGGAGCCGGAGCCGATTTCCAGCACCGACATACCCGGCTCCAGCTCCGCCAGCTGGGTCATCAGGGCAACGATATAGGGCTGCGAGATAGTCTGCCCGTGGCCGATGGGCAGGGGCCTGTCCTGGTAGGCGCGGCGCTGCTCGCCAGGGGGAACAAACAGGTGGCGTCTGGTGCTGGCCATGGCCACCAGCACCGCTTCATCCGTCACCCGGGTTTCACCACTGCCATAGCCCTGCAAGGTTTCCACCATGGCCCGGCGCTCGCTACTGCGCTCCTCACTGAGCACGGCAAATGAGGCCAGCAGCAGACACAACCCTGAAAACAACAACCCTGCACGCATGATTTCACTCCCCCTGAAAAAATCTCAGCAAGAAGAAAGGGCCCAACACCCAGTCACCCATTAACTGCCAACTGCCAACTGTTAACTGTTAACTGTTAACTGACAACTCTCAAGCCGCCCGCCGCAGCAACAGCATTCCCACAAGCACACAGACCCCCACCGGCCCCAGCACCGACCACAGGGGTGAAAAGCCGAACACCATACTGGCTGGGCCCAGCAACTCCTGGCTGGTGCTGAAGACAATCCCGGTGACCACACCGGCGAAAATGCGGAACCCCATGGTGGAGTCCCGCAGCGGGCCAAATATAAATGACACGGCGATCAGTACCAGGCTGGCGGTGGTGAGCGGCTGCAATCCCTTGTACCAGAATGCCAGCCAGTGCCGTGCGGCACTCTGCCCCTGGCTCTCCAGGTAGCGGGAATAACTGTAGAGATCGGTAATGGGGAGGGAAGTGGGTTCCAGCATCACCAGGCGCAGCAAATCCGGTGACAGGTTACTTTCCCAGCGGCGGCTGTCCACACGCCCGGTGACCGTGCCCGGCCCTTCGAACCTTGTTGTCAGCACCTCTTCCTCTTGCCAGTGGTCTGCCTGGAACCGGGCCCTGGCGGCAAAGCTGGCTTCCTCAATGTCTCCGGTGTCACTGAAGCTGAAACGGCTGACCCCGAACAATTCGCCGCTGGGCAGAATGACGGCGACATGGACAAATTCGTTGTCCTCCTTGTTCCACATGCCGCTGGCGCTGGCCATGTGTTGCTGGCGACCCTGCAGCAGGGCCTTTCTGCCCTCCGCCAGCTGATCCGTATAGGGCACCAGATACTCACCGATCAGGGTGCCGGCAACAATGACAAGAATAATGGGCTTGAGTACAAAACCGACAATCCGCAGCACCGACACCCCCGATGCCCGCATGACCACCAGCTCGCTGTTGCTGGCCAGCAGGCCAAGCCCCACCAGACAGCCAATCAGGGCAGAGAAGGGGATATTTTGGTAAATGGTGGCGGGCAGGGTGGTGCCCACATAGGCCAGCATTGCCAAAAAGGTGAAATCGGCCCTGATATCCCCCACCCCGTCAATAATCGCAGCCATGGCATTGAGGGTCACCATCACCAGCAGCACAATCAGGATTGAGGACAACACCGTGGAAGAGACATGGCGTGACAACAGGCGCATCAGTGCATTCCTCCGGCAATCGCAGTCTTGTGCAAGCGTCGCCCCAGGGGCCGCCAGCCGCCATTCCACGCCATCAACCCCAGGCCGATGGCGATAAAACCGGCATGGACCCACAGCATGCCCACCCAGGGGGGGATGCTGCCTACTTCGAGGGCACCCCGCGCAGCGTTGAGGGACAGCAGATACAACACATAGAGCAAAATGGCCGGCAGTATCTTGATGAATTTTCCCTGGCGCGGGTTGGTGCGACTGAGGGGCACCGCCAGCAACGCCACCACTATCACCATCAGGGGCAGGGAGAAACGCCACTGCAGGGTGGCGCGATGGCGAGGGTCATCGGAATCCATCAGCTTGCGGGTACTCATGGCCTCGCTTTCTGCCCGCAGCTCCCAGGGTTTTATCGAATCCAGGCGCTGGCCATACTCTTCAAAGCGGGTGAGCTGGAAATCCCCGCGCCCGGGAATACCCTGGACACGCAAGCCATTTTGCAGCACCAGATAGCGCTCGCCGGTCTGCTCCGACTGGCGGGAAAAGCCCTTCTCTGCCACTACCACCACCATACCCTTGCCATCGGATTTTTCGTTGCCCTGGGCGAGAAATACCTCATGCATCTGCGCCTCCTTGCTGATGCGCTCCGCATAGGTGACGCCCTTGCCAGCCCGCAGGCTGTAGAAACGCCCTGCAGTCAGACTTTCGATTTCGCCCCGCTGTTTCTGGGCATTGAACAGCTCCTCGGCCCGGGTAAGGCCCGCCGGACTCACCACCAGGCTGAGCCAGGCCACGATGGCAGCGATCAGCAGGGCGATGACCAGGGTGTAGCGCAGGAAGGTGTTTTCCCCCATGCCACAGGATTGCAGCACTGTCATTTCACTGTCCACATAGAGCTGACCGTAGGCCAGCAAAATGGAGAGGAAAAAAGCCAGGGGCAAAACCAGTTCAAGAAACCCCGGCAGGCGATAGCCAATGAGGGCAAACAGCACGGAAGGGTCGAGTTTTCCCGAGGCCGCTTCAGCCAGGTACTTCACAAAACGGCTGCTGACGATAACCAGCATCAACACCGTACATACAGCAACGGTATTGGCGAGCACATTGCGGGCAAAATAGCGGAAAATAATCACAACAAACGCAAGACCTGGTAGAACGTGCCGGAGTTTCTCAATGGAAACCTCCTGGCTGCATGCCGCTCCGGGGTGCTTGGTCTCTCCCTGAGCATGACTTACACTAGCACGCTGTTGAAAAATGCCATTATCCAGTAATCCCCCCCCTTTGTCTTGAGAGAAAATCATGGATTTCAAAGCCCGCAGCTTCGACCCCGCCACTTTCAAAACCGACTGCCTGGTGCTGCTGCTACCCGCCGTCGGCGATCTCAGCGACACAGCCTCATCCCTTAACCGCGCCACTGGCGGGGTAATCGCCACCCTTCTCAAAAGCGGCGAGCTGGCCAAAAGTGGCAACAGTGTCAGCCTTTATGCCCCGGCAGGGCTGCAGGCAAAAAAGCTGGTCCTGATCAGCAGCGGGGATAAAACCCCCAATGACAGCCAGTTCGCCAAACTGGCAGGCAAGATCGCCAACCTGGTTACCGCAGCAGGGACCAAAACGGCGGCAATTTGTCTTAACGGTGTGTGCCCGGAAAACCGCGACAGTGTCTGGACAGCCCAGCAATTGGGGCGTGCCGCTGGCGAAGCCCTCTATCTGTTTGATCAATACAAATCGAAAAAGGAACAAAACCGCCCGGCCCTGGCCAAAACCGCCCTGCTCTGCGACAACAAGGAAACGGCGCTGCTGAACGCCGCCATCGACAAGGGCTGGGCTGTGGCCAAGGGCATGAACTACGCCCGCGAACTGGGGGACCTGCCCGCCAATATCTGCACCCCCACCTACCTGGCAGACCGCGCACGGGAACTGGCCAGGACCACCCCCAACCTGACGGCGAAAATCCTCAGCGAAAAGCAGATGGAACAACTGAAAATGGGGTCACTGCTATCCGTCACCGCTGGCACCGAGATTCCCGCCCATCTGATCATCATGGAATACAAGGGCGGCGCCCGCGGCGCCGCTCCCGTTGCCCTGGTGGGCAAGGGCGTGACCTTTGATACCGGCGGCATCAGCCTCAAGCCCGGCGCCGGGATGGATGAAATGAAGTACGACATGTGCGGCGCCGCCAGCGTGTTTGGCGCACTGGTCACCGCCGCCGAACTGAAACTCCCCATCAATATCGTGGGGCTGATTCCTGCGGTGGAAAACATGCCCAGCGGCAAGGCCACCAAACCCGGTGACATCGTTACCTCCATGTCCGGCCAGACCATCGAAATCCTCAACACCGACGCCGAAGGCCGCCTGATCCTCTGCGACGCCCTCACCTATGTGGAGCGTTACAAGCCCAGGGCCGTAGTGGATATCGCCACCCTCACCGGCGCCTGTGTGATTGCCCTCGGCAACCACGCCACCGGCCTGTTCAGCAACAATGATGAACTGGCTACCGAACTGCTCAGCTGTGGCGAAGAAAGCGCCGACCGCGCCTGGCGCCTGCCGATCTGGGAAGAGTATGACCAACAATTGAAAAGCAACTTCGCCGATATGGCCAATATCGGCGGCAAAGGTGCGGGAAGTTCCACTGCCGCCTGCTTTCTGGCGCGTTTTGCCAAAAAATATCCCTGGGCGCACCTCGATATCGCCGGTACCGCCTGGAACAGCGGTGCCCAGAAAGGTGCCACTGGCAGACCAGTGCCCATGCTGGTGGAATATCTGTGCCGTCAGGCGGGCTGACGCCAACCTCCCTCTGTGACCCGCATCCACTTCTACCAGATCAGCGGGGGGCTTGAGGCCACCCCGCTGCTGTTGTCGCAGCTGATAACCAACGCCCTCGCCCGTCGCAGGGATATCCTCATCCATGTGAGCGACCAGAATCAGGCAGCCCTGATTGAACCGCGCCTTGCCCAGCTCTGCCCCGCGCCCCTGGCTCTCACGGTGGACGCCTGCCGCCCCGTCACCCTCACCTGCAACCAGGATCCGGGCCATCACCACGGCCTCCTGATCAATCTTGCCGCAGACATCCCACCCTGGTTCAGCCGTTTTGAGCGCATGGCGGAGCTGGTTTATGACCAGCCGGGCCTGGTGGCCGACAAACGGGCCAGTTACCGCTTTTACCGCGACCGGGGTTATCCCTTACACTTTCACGCCCTCACCCAAGTGCAAGACCTGCTGACTATCGACTGATGGACGACTTCTCCAAACCGCCAAGACAAAGCTCTGTGCTGGACCAGTTTGATCTGGACCCGATTGATCAGGCCATGGACGAACAGTGCAGCCAGCGCCAGCAGCCGGTGAAATCCGTCGCACCCCAAACCCGCCACAGCAGACCAAAAGTCGTCGCCATCAGCGCCATACCGGTCATCGACACTGCCATTGCCATCGACAGCGAGGATAGGGACATACTCGATATCCCCATTCTTACCTCACCCTACCGCACCAGCGGGGCCAACAACTTCACAGGCAACACAGCGCAGCCAAGCGCTGTACAGGACGCAAAAGCGAGCTGAACCGCTCCGCTCAGGCCGATTCGCCTCATCACAATCGCTAGTGATGCCAACACTGAATGACACGGGCAACGCTGGTTAGCACAGCCCCCAGCCCGTATAATTTCGCTCTTTTTACCCATTTGCCGACAGCGCGCTGACGGCCATCACGGCGACGACCTCACCATGGAAAAAACTTTCGACCCCCAAGCCATTGAACAGCAGTGGTACCAGACCTGGGAGCAAAACGGCTATTTCAAACCCGCCGGCGATCAGTCAGCTGCGCCCGGCGACCCCTACTGCATCATGATTCCGCCGCCCAATGTCACCGGCAGCCTGCACATGGGGCACGGTTTCAATAACACCATCATGGACAGCCTGATCCGCTACCACCGCATGAAGGGCAACAACACCCTCTGGCAAATGGGTACCGACCACGCCGGTATCGCCACCCAGATGGTGGTGGAGCGCCAGCTTGGGGCCGAAAGCATCACTCGCCACGATCTGGGGCGCGAAAAATTCCTCGACAAAGTCTGGGACTGGAAGGCCGAATCCGGCGGCACCATTACCAGCCAGATCCGCCGCCTGGGCTCCTCCGTCGACTGGAGCCGCGAGCGCTTCACCATGGACCCGGGCCTCTCCAACGCCGTCCGGGAAGTGTTCGTGCGCCTCTACGACGACGGCCTGATCTATCGCGGCAAGCGCCTGGTGAACTGGGATCCGAAATTCAACACCGCCATCTCGGACCTCGAAGTATTGAGCGAAGAAGAACAGGGGTCCATGTGGCACTTCCGCTACCCCATTGAGGGCACCAGTGATTATCTTGTCGTCGCCACCACCCGCCCCGAAACCATGCTGGGCGACACCGCCGTAGCGGTAAATCCCAGCGACGAGCGCTACACCCACCTGATCGGCAAGCAGGTACAGCTGCCCATCACCGGGCGTTTGATTCCGATTATTGCCGACGAGTATGTGGACAAGGACTTCGGCACCGGCTGTGTGAAAATCACCCCCGCCCACGATTTCAACGACTACGAAGTGGGCAAGCGCCACAACCTGCCGCTGATCAACGTGCTCGACCGCAACGCCTGTATTCTCGGCGAATTCACCGTACTCACCTTCGATGCCTACGCCAGCGTGCACGGCGAAAAAGGGCCAGAAGCCTATGCCGGTCTCGACCGCTTCGACGCCCGCAAGAAAATCGTCGAGGAATTCGAGCAGCTGGGCCTTCTGGAAAAAATCGAACCCCACACCCTGAAAGTACCCCGCGGCGACCGCTCCGGCGCCGTGGTAGAGCCCTGGCTTACCGACCAGTGGTACGTGAGCGTGGCAAAACTCGCCAAACCCGCCATCGAGGCGGTGGAAGATGGCCGTATCCAGTTCGTGCCCAAGCAGTACGAAAACATGTACTTCTCATGGATGCGCGATATCCAGGACTGGTGCATCAGCCGCCAGCTGTGGTGGGGCCACCGCATTCCCGCCTGGTACGACAACCACGGCAAGGTCTATGTGGGCCGCGACGAGGCCGAGGTGCGCGCCAAATACAATCTGGCTGCCGACACCGTTCTCAGCCAGGACGACGATGTGCTCGACACCTGGTTCAGCTCCGCTCTGTGGACCTTCTCCACCCTCGGCTGGCCCGACAATACCGATGACCTGAAAACCTTCCACCCCACCGATGTGCTGGTCACCGGCTTCGACATTATTTTCTTCTGGGTGGCGCGCATGATCATGATGACCATGCACTTTATGAAGAACGAGGATGGCACGCCGCAAATCCCCTTCAAGACTGTGTACGTCCACGGCCTGGTGCGGGATTCGCAAGGGCAGAAAATGTCGAAATCCAAAGGCAACGTGCTCGACCCCATCGACCTGATCGACGGCATCGATCTCGAAACTCTCGTGCAAAAACGCACCAGCGGCATGATGCAGCCGCAGCTGGCGAAAAAAATCGAAAAACAAACCCGCAACGAATTTGCCGACGGCATCGCCGCCTACGGCACCGACGCCCTGCGCTTTACCTTCTGTTCACTGGCCTCCACTGGCCGCGATATCAAATTCGATATTGGCCGCATCGAAGGCTACCGCAACTTCTGCAACAAGATCTGGAACGCCGCCCGCTATGTGATGATGAACTGCGAAGAGCAGGATTGCGGGCAGGATGGCAGCAGTGATTACGAGCTGAGCCAGGCAGACCGCTGGATTATCAGCCTGCTGCAACAGACCGAACACACCATCGCCGAAGCCATCGACAGCTACCGCTTCGACCTCGCCGCCCAGGCCCTCTACGAATTCACCTGGAACCAGTATTGCGACTGGTACCTTGAGCTTTCCAAACCCGTACTGTGGGGCGACAGCGCATCCCCTGCCCTGAAAAAAGGCACCCGCCGCACCCTGATCCGGGTGCTCGAAGCCATCCTGCGCATGGCCCACCCGATGATGCCCTTTATCACCGAAGAAATCTGGCAGCGGGTAAAAATCATCGCCGGTAAAAGCGGCGACACCATCATGCTGCAACCCTACCCGGTAGCGGATATGGCCAAGGTCGATAACGACGCCATCGCCAATATCGAATGGGTAAAAACCCTGATTCTCGCCATCCGCAATATTCGCGGCGAAATGAATATCTCCCCCGGCAAGCAACTGCCCACCTTCCTCAAAAACGGCAGCGCCGCCGACCAGCAAAAACTCGAGGCCAACAAACAATTCCTGATGCGCCTTGCCAACCTCGAATCCATCACCTGGCTGCAAACCGGAGAAACCGCCCCCACCTCCGCCACCGCACTGGCAGGTGAGATGGAAATTCTCGTGCCCATGGCAGGCCTGATCAACAAGGAAGCGGAACTCGCCCGCATCGCCAAAGAGATGGAACGCGTTGGCAAAGAAGTCGACAAAATCCACGGCAAACTCGGCAATGCCGCCTTTGTGGACAAGGCGCCGGAAGCGGTAGTGCTGAAAGAAAAGGAAAGGCTGGCGGAGTTTGAGTCGGTGCTGGTGAAGCTGGAGGGGCAGAGGGCGGAGATTGCTTCTTTATAAATCTTGGATCTGAAGTCTGAAGTTGGATGTTTGCAGCCTCTTTTGCTCGCGATAGCTAACGAAAAGACCGTATTCAAGGGTAGGTTGGGTTGACGAAGGAAGCCCAACATCAGGTGGCTACGAACTGGATCATACCCCACTGACAATCCGTCACACAGAATTGCTGGGCTTCCTTTGTCAGCCCAATCGATCGCTGCATGGTGCTTGACTCGGATAACAGTATCTACCAACTAACGGGGCTTATTTGAACTCTGTGATAATTTCAGGGTTTTGCAACCAGCAACTAAATTAGTAATACTCAATTTCAGAAAAGAGATTGCAAAATCGCGATGCACCATAAAGATCAGGGAAAAGTGATAAGTAATTGATGTTCATGCGATTAAGCATTCGCAGACAGGTTTCGCGATCTCGATTCGGTATAAAAATTTTAAGTAAAGCACCACCCTCATAGTCGGACGGAGCATTTTTGGAGACCCAGTCCTCAAGAGACAACGACGTGGGACTACTTGTAAATAACCCTCCTTGACTAACAAGGCGTTGATTTTCATCTGATAGTGGGCTGATAAATTTTACCTCTTCCATGACAGGCGACTGAATCATCGCATATTCGAGTAGGCCAAGTTTGATTTCCCCTAGCTGGTGTCTATGCAGTCTATCTCGCCGCTTCTCTTCTTCCTCCTTAGCCTTTTTGGTAGCCCACTGTTGTACTGAGGGCCGATGCAGTGCATAAATTGCACGCATAGTATTTTTTGCCCCCGCATTTTCGGAAAAGGCAAAGAATGCAGCCACAAAAGGCGAGGTAGTCCAGTCGAGTAAAGGTGTAGCCAATCCGTGATGTTGCCCTAAAGCCCACCAATCATCGTCGGTTTCAAGCCGTGCTGGATTTTCTCCTCGACGCCCACGTACTGCAAACTTGAACTTTTCAAGGTGTATTTTTGTGAAATTATATTGTTTCGTTTTTGAAATTTTTGCTTCACGAATAACACGAGCAAGTGTTGGCTCAAGCGGCCAGCCTGCGAGACGCTGGCCACGCCAAACATAATCTTCATAATTGAGCATCTCGTCATAGACGAAGTTAGCAAATTCCTTCCAAGAGCGTAACTTGACCTCGTGGACGCCGGGGTTAACCAAATTCCAATTCCAGTTCTTTTGTCGCGCCATTGAGCGCCTCTTGGTTATCAGTGAAAAACCACAGTTTCGGTTTCGGGCCAGACTGACGAATAGAGGTGGTCCGCCTCCAATTCCGGCCCTGATTCTACTCAGCCAGCCAATTTTCCAACAATAACCCCGGCACCCGTTCAAATTCCCACAAATTATTGGTCACCAGCGTCAATCCCTCGCTGCGCGCATGGGCGGCGATATGCAGATCGTTGATGCCGATGGACAGCCCGGATTTTTCCAGCACCGCACGGATTGAACCGTAGTGCTGCGCTGCCTTGGCGGTGTAGGGGAGTACTTCCAGGCGACTGGTGAAATCATCAGTCGCTAGATAATTTTCGCTGACCCGGGCGCTTTTGTATGCGCCATTGGTGTCGAGCAGGAACCTCAACATCACAGACTCTCGCGCTCTGACTGATCCTGGCTAGCGCGCTCTGCCATAAAATCATCGCTGACCTGGGGGCCTCTCAGGAAAAAGCTGTCCCAGCTCTGATCCACGGGGGAGATAATGCGCTCGTTGCCCAAGGCGCGAACCTGGACCTTCTTTACACTCTCGGGTAGACGCACATCGGTCGGCAATCGGACCGCCTTAGTGCGGTTATTGATAAAGACGGTTGAGATAGTCATGGCTAAACTCTACTTTGTATATGGCGCAAATATATGGCACCGAGATGGAGACGACAACCCTATAGGCAAGGCAGTCAGGGACAGACCGTCCTTCACTTCAGCAGACGATAATCACTCAAGCGGAACCACTTGCGGGACAGGATGAACCCGGTCACCGGTTCCGGGGAGAGACTGGTGACCTCTTCAGTCATGTTTTTCCGGCAAAAGGCGGTGCAGGTGGCATTTTGCCATACCGTCTTTTCCATCTTTCTTTTCATGGCCGCCATGTATGCAGTCTGAAGATCGAATCTGGCATCGATGGCCTTGATGCTTTTTTCTCGTTTCACGGCGCAAATGGCCTGAACGATGTAATCAGTTGCCACCTCCATATAGGAGATCTGCGAGCTGTGTCCGGTGCCGGTGTTCGGACCATTCACCTTGAAATAGTTGGGGTAACCGGAAACGGTAATGCCCTTGTAGGACACCGCCTCTTTTTCCCACTCACTGTTGAGATTGCGGCCACCCAGCCCTTGCACCTGAAACGTCAGCGCCTGCTTCATGTTCGAATAGGCGTAATATCCCGTGGTATAGACGATGACGTCCAGGGGGATATCCTTGCCATCCTTTGTCTTGATACCCTGGGGCGTGATGCATTCAATTCCGCTGATATCCACATCGACATTATCAAGGGACAACGCGGGGAGATAGGCATTGGTGGGGATGACCCGCCGGCAGCCCAACTCGTAATCGGGCATCATGTGCTGCCGCAGCTTCTCGTCCTTGATGTACTTGTCCAGATGCGCTTTCAACCGTCTCCGGTAGTGGTCCTTCATGAGCCGACTGATTCCCGAGATCCCCGGGTAGCGGCGGAAGGCGATAAACCTGATGTCATAGAAAGCAAAGACGAGCAAACGGATGATGTGCCGTATACCCGGCAGCGTTCGAACAAAACGCTCCACGGCACCGTAATGCCCCGAGCGAGGGTGAATCCACTGCGCCTTGCACATGAACAGTGTCAACAGGGATACCTTGTCGGCAATGGCCGGCACAATCTGAGCGTCAGAACATCCCGAGCCGATCACTCCGATGCGTTTTCCCTCATAGGGGACAGAGTGGTCCCAGTGCCCTGAGTGGAAATTAGCTGACCCGAAGGGCAAGGCGCCGCCGAGTAAAAAACGGAGTTTACACGCAGTAAATGAGTATTTTGAGGCCAAATTTACCAAAAGTAGGCGCTTAGGCGACGACGCCAGACCTAGCGAGCTAGTTTTTAGAGGTTCCCCAAAACCTCTCTGCCTGGTTTAAGCTGTACCAACAGGGCAAAGTCAGTCATGAGAAATGGCCTGACTGCCGGGAATACACCATAACTCATACCATGGGGACACTATGATAGATCTCTACAGTACCGCCGACGGCGCCTCGCCCAATGTTTACAAGATCCTGTTACTGCTTGAAGAACTTGAAATACCCTACCGCATCAATGAGGTGCAGCTACATAAGGGCGAGCAGTTCAATCCTGACTTTCTGAAGATATCCCCCAATAACAAGGTGCCGGCCATTGTCGATCACCAGCCAGTGGATGGTGGCGAACCCATTTCCGTGTTCGAATCCGGCGCCATCATGGTGTATCTTGCCGACAAATACCGTCGCTTTATCCCGCCAGTGGATGAGCCCCGCAAGCGGGTTGAAGTGATGAACTGGGTATTTTGGCAAGTGGCGGGATTGGGGCCTTATCTTGGCCAGTTGTTCCACTTCAATGTCTATGCCAAGGAAAAAATCCCCTACGCCATTACCCGCTACAGCAACGAGGTTGACCGGCTATTTTCGGTGCTGGAAAGGCGTTTGGCCAAATATCCGTGGGTGGGTGGTGAGGAGTATTCGATAGGGGATATGATCTGCTTTTCGTCCACGTACCCATATAACCTTCTGGCTATTGATCCCGGCAAGCTGGTCAATTTTATCGCCTGGCATAATCGCATCAAACAGCGCCCGGCCCATGACAGGGCCTATGATCCCGGCAAATACAAACCTTCCACCATCGGCGCCAGTCAGTATCTTGAGGAGAAAGCCTGGAATATCCTTTTTGCCCAGAATTCCACCTATTTTGACCAACCGCCGGGGGACTGACCCCCTGGCCGGAGATAAACAGATCAATCGTTATTACAAGCCGTGCTGGGTAAAGTCGGGATATTGGATCTTGCCATGGGCGCCGCCATCCACAGGCAGCGAAGCGCCGGTGATATAGCGACTTTGATCACTGGCCAGAAACAGCGCGGCATCCGCCACATCCTGATAAGTGCCCAGCCTGCCGAGCATGGTGGTTTTTTCCATCACCCTGTCAAGGCCTGTAACATCCAGCTCGCTGGGCAGGGTCGAAACATCCGCCTGTTGCGGACGCACTGTACCCACCAGCAATGAATTGCAGCGGATATTATCGTCGGCATAATCGTTGGCTATCTGCCGGGTCACAGCCTCCATGGCGGCTTTGGAAATGGCGTAGGCGCCGATTTTGGGAATGGCCCGCAGTGCCGCCAGGGAGGATATATTGATGATACTGCCGCCCTGTGCCGCCATCATATGGGGCAGCACATATTTGCAGCAGCAGAAAAGGCCATATATCCCAATCTGGATATTGTCGTTGAAGAGCTTGCCCGGCAGCTCGTGAAAACGGCCAACGGCCATTGCCTCACCGTTGGGTCCGGCATTGTTGACCAACACATCAATGGTGCCGAATTCACTGATTGCTGTACCCACTAACGACTTGACCTGGCTCTCGTCGCCCAGATCTGCCTTGACGTAGATTGCGCGGTTGCCGTTGCTGCTCAATTGCGCGGCAAGTGCATGGCCCCGCTCCTGTGAACGACCAGAGATAATCACCGCAGCCCCTTCTGCCGAAAAACGCTCGGCTATTGCCCAGCCAATACCGGAGGTGGACCCGGTGACCAGCACAACTTTTTCGCGGAAGCTGTTCATTATGCGCTTACCTTTTCACTTTATTTTTATTGCAACATTGACAGGCGACGGATGATCGCTTTCAGGGAACCTTGAACGTCAGGGTTTCAGTATCCGGTGGCTGCTGGCAAATCCAGCAACTCATCCACCCCATACAAATGGGCAAGACTGCTCACCTGGGCAGCAAGCCCCGCCACAGTCAATGGCTGCCCTTTTGCAGTAGCCATCCTGTGGGCTGCCAGCAGCAACGCCACGGCGGTGGAATCACAGCTCTCAATGCCGTTGCAGTCCAGGGTGACGGGCTGGCCTTTGTCAGCCGAATGGGCCATCTCTCTGAAGGCAGTTTCGAGCTTGCGGTAGAGATCCGCTGCGGTGCCGCTGTTTACCGCACCCCCAAGTCTCAGGATGGCGCCTTCCCGATGAAGGATTGCAGAACTCATTCTATGGTCACACCCAGATTATCGTTTTTCATATCGGCTATCAGCCCGTCTATTCCGGCGCGGCTGATGCCGTCATTGAACGTCCCCCTGTAGGTGATGACCAGACTGATGCCATCCACCACCACGTCGATCACCTGCCAGCGTTCATTGCGGTTTTCCATGCGCAGCAGCAGATCCACCGGTTGGCCGCTGGAGGAACTTACCCGCACCTTGACAGTGGTGCTGCGTTCATTGCCTTTCTGCTTGCCCTGCACGGCGATCTGCTCGTTGCGGAAAGTAAACATGGAGTTGGCGTAGGTGCGGGCCAGCAACTGGCGAAACTCTTTGGTGATGGCAGCCTTCTGGGCGGCGCTGGCGGTGCCCCAGTGTTTACCCATGGCAAGCTGGGTCATGCGGTTGAAGTTGAAATGGGGCGCCATTCGTTCCAGCACCATGGCCTGGAGCTTGTCCTTGTCCTGGCTGTAGACCGCCTCGTTGGTTTTCATATCCGCCAGCACCTGATCCACGGTGAGCTCCACCAGACTGAGGGGATCGTTGGGCACAGCATGGGCACCGGCACTCAGTGCGCCCATTAAAACCACCAGCCAAATTGCGCATGTTTGTCTGAACGTTTGCATATCATTTCCTGTCAGGGTTAACGCAATGGATGAACTCTCAGGTCAGCGCGCGCTGCCTTCCTCTTTTGCCTTGCTGAAGAGCATTTCGCCAATCAGGGTTTCCAGTACGATGGCGGAGGATGTCAGCCACACCACATCCCCCTCCTGCAAAACCTCTTCGTCGCTGCCGCTTTGCAGGCCGATGTACTGCTCCCCCAGCAGGCCAGAGGTGAGAATGCTCATGGAAGAATCGGTGCTGAACTGGTATTCCTGCCTGATGGCCAGTGTCACCACAGCCTTGTGCAGATCGCTGTCATAGCTGATGCCCGTTACCCTGCCCACCGTCACACCGGCGCTCTTCACTGGCGCCCGCACCTTGAGGCCGCCGATATTGTCGAACTCCGCCGAGACTGTGTAGACCTCCCCCCCCTGCATTTGGGTGAGATTGGCAACCCGCAGGGCGATAAACACAGTGGCCACAATACCCATAACCACAAACAGGCCCACCCAGAAATCAAGCATCCGGCGATTCATTTAAATACCCCTGAACATCAACGCTGTGAGAACAAAATCCAGACCCAGCACCACCAGCGCGGATTTGACCACGGTCTGGGTGGTGGCGAGGGAAACCCCCTCGGCGGTGGGAGTGGCGTGAAAACCCTGGTACACCGCGATAAACATGATGGCCACAGCAAAAAAGATACTTTTGATAATGCCGTTGACCACATCGATACGAAAATCCACGGCGGACTGCATCTGCGACCAGAACGTCCCGGCATCCACCCCCAGCAAATGCACAGCTACCAGGTAGCCGCCAAAAATACCGGTAATATTGAAAATGGAGGTGAGTAGCGGCACGGAAATTACCCCGGCCCAGAAGCGTGGCGCCACCACCCGCGATACCGGCTGAATGGCCATCATTTCCATGGCGCTCAACTGCTCGGTGGTTTTCATCAGACCGATTTCCGCCGTCACAGCGGAGCCTGCACGGCTCGAAATCAACAGGGCGGCAAGGACCGGACCCAATTCCCGCACCAGGGACAAAGCCACCACCATGCCGACAATATCCCCGGAACCAAAGCGCTCCAGGGTGTCGTACATCTGCAACCCCAGCACCAGCCCCACAAACAGGCCCGACACCAGGATAATCACCAGGGACAGCACGCCGATAAAATACATCTCCCGCACCACCAGCCCTGGTCGGCGCAGGCAGATGGCCGAGGATGCCAGGACAGTGAAGAAAAAACGCGCAGCCACCCCCAGGCCCATGAGGTTGCCGGTCACGACGGCCCCCAGCTTGCGGATGACATCAACAAACAGCGTTACCAGCGACACAAGGACTCCTTTGAAAAACGCTTCAGACACAGACTGTTTAGTGACTCAGGTTTCTGGCCACGGCGGATGCTGGCGGCCCCTGCATGCCAAAGGCGCTGCGCCCACCGTCCACCGGCAGCAGCACCCCGGTGATCATCGCCGCCTCATCGCTGGCCAGCCAGAGAATGGTATTGGCCTGCTCGCAAGGCTCCACGGGGCGGGCAATGGCCTGCTGACCGGCGCACATTTCGATAATCTCATCTTCACTGAAATTGTTGCGCAGCATCGGCGTTGCGGTAATACCCGGCAAAATGGCATTGACGCGAATGTTGTAACGGGCGTAATCCGCAGCGGCAAAACGGGTGAGGTGGTTGAGACCCGCCTTGGCAATACCGTAGGCCAGGGTGGCGTGTTTTTCCGCCGCCATGGACGCCATGGAAGAGACATTGACGATGGCGCCGCCGCCGTGGGCCATCATATGGGTAAGCTGGTGTTTCATCAGATGGAAAATGCTGCCGAGGGAAATGGCCATGGTGGCATCGTAGGCTTCGTCGCTGGTGTTGTGCACGGTGCTGCCCGGCACATCCTCGCGGTGGGCGCCGCCCAGCACATTGGCGGCCACATGCAGGCCGCCAAAATCGGCAATGGCTTGCGCCACGGTTTTTTCCACCTGCGCCGCATCGGTACAGTCGCAATGCAGGTACACAGCGCGACCGCCCGCCGCCCGCAGACGCTCCACCAGGGCAAGACCAGCGCCATCCTGGATGTCGGCAACCACCACCTGCGCCCCTTCGCGGGCAAAGGCCTCACTGGTAGCGGCGCCTATGCCGCTGGCGCCTCCGGCCACCATCACTACTTTATTTTCAAAGCGTTTCATATCTGTGACTCTTTATGGTTTTGGTTAACCACTGAAATTGCCGCGTTCACGCCGGGTCCATCAACATGGCGCTGTAATCCTCCGCCGGGTAGTGAAACGCCACGGGGCCGTCGGCCCTGGCATCCACAAACTGGCGCACAAAGGGGTCCGTTGAGTGGTGGATATCCTCCACCGAGCCTTCGGCAATCACCGCGCCTTCAGAAATCAGGTAGATGTAATCCACGATTTTTAGGGACTCCTGCACATCGTGGGTGACCACAATGGACGTGGCGCCGAGGGCATCGTTGAGGGTGCGAATCAGGCGACCGATAATGGCCAGTGAAATAGGGTCAAGCCCCGCAAAGGGTTCGTCGTACATGATCAGCATGGGATCGAGGGCAACGGCGCGGGCCAGGGCCACCCGCCGCGCCATACCGCCGGAAAGCTCCGAGGGCATCAGGTTCCAGGCGCCCCGCAACCCCACCGCATGGAGTTTCATCAGGGTAAGATCGCGGATCATGGCTTCCGGCAGATCGGTGTGTTCGCGCATCTGAAAGGCCACATTGTCGAACACGTTCATATCGGTAAACAGCGCACCCATCTGGAACAGCATGCCCATCTTGCGGCGCAGCTGTAAAAGCCCTTTGGACGAAAGACTGGGCACCGACTGACCATCCACCACCACATCGCCGGTGGTTGGCTTGAGTTGCCCGCCAATCAGGCGCAGCAGGGTGGTTTTGCCGCAACCGCTGCTGCCCATAATGGCCACCACCTTCCCGCGCGGCACCCGCAGGTTGATAGTGCGCAGGATCTGACGATCCTCATAGGCAAAGGTGACATCGCGAATATTGACCAGATCATCGGACACGGGGGCAAAATCCTGGGGTGGCAATGGCGGCATCTGCGATTGCAAATGTGCTCACAGCATAACCAGAGTTGCCCGACAATGTAAGCGGGTGTCTTTTGTCCCAAATCAAATACGGTTGACGATGGCCCTCTTTGACATGAACTGACACAGCCCTTTTTTGCCGGTGAAGGAGTGACTGAGAGGGTGCGCCTGGATATACAGGAACCCGGTCAGCGCGCTGTCCAGCCGCCATCCACCGGCAGGATATGGCCGGTAACCATGGCCGCGTCGTCGGAACACAGCCAGAGCATGGCGGCGGCCTGTTCTGAAGGGTCGATCAGTCGCTTGATGGCATGGCCTTCTAACAGGCGGTTGATCACCCTGTTGCCCATCTCTTCGCCACCCTTGAAATAGGCGGCGGTGGGGGTCACACCGGGGGCGATACAGTTAACCCGCACGCCGCGCTCGGCATAGGTGAGCGCGGCAAATTTTGTCAGCTGCACCACGCCGGCCTTGGCTGCGGCATAGGCCGCGCCGGACTCCGGTACATAGAGCAGTGCCGCCAGGGAAGTGACATTCACTATGGCACCGCCGCCGTGTTCGATCATATGGGCAATTTCGTGCTTCATGCACAGGTAGGTACTTTTCAGACTGACTGCGATAGTGCCGTCCCAGCCCGCCGTGGTCTGGGCGTGGAACTCGGGGCCGTAGGCATCGCCCACCACATCCCCAACAATATTGGCGGCCACGTTGATAGCGCCGAGGGTTTCCACGGTTTTGCGCACCAGCGCTTGCACTTCTTCTTCACTGGTGCAGTCAGCACGCAGAAAGTGAGCTTCAGTTCCGGCTGCGCGCAATTTTTCAACCATCGCCTCGCCACCGGCAACGTTGATGTCAGAGAGCATCAAGCGCGCCCCTTCCCGGGCAAAAGCCTCGGCGGTGGCAGCGCCAATACCTGCCGCTGCGGCGGTGACCAGCACCGCTTTGTCCTGATAACGACCAGCCATTTTATTCCTCCAGTTTTGTTATAGATTGTTGTCGTCTTGGTTATAGCTTGTTAGGGTCTTGATTATAGATTGTTAGCGCCATTAAAAAATGCGGTGGGGCTGCACGATAAAAACACTGGAGCGGCTGAAATCCACAAATCTGGCTTCATCCTCAATGAGCATTTTTTGCGCGGCAATAAACTCTGCCGACAGCTGGCTGCCCACATCCATATCTTCCATGCGGTCCATCCACACCTCGGTGATGCCGTCGTAGGGTTCCAGACTCATACCGCGGTCGATGCGAAATGGTTCCAGCAAAGGGGCATCGATGGTGTGATTTTGCACATAGCCACGCATGGGGGGGGCCAGGCCCTTGGCGCGCACACTGGACGCCAGTGGCGCGTGCTTTTCCAGCCAGTAGCGCTGGAATTCCTCGCGGCTCATACCGGGGCGGCGATGCACGCAGATAATCATCTTGAAGCCTGGCTCTTGTGGGCCTGATTCTTTGGTAACAGGTTCCTTGAAAATTTCATGGGCCTTCACCATAAACACCCGGGATCTGGCCAGGTCGGCAAATTTAATCTCGTCCTCCACCAGCATCTGCTGGGCGGCGATCAGTTCTGCGGACACAGTGTCGCCCATATCGAGATCCTCGATGCGGTCGAGCCACACCTCGGTAATGCCGTCGTAGGGTTCCACATTCATACCGCGCTGGTGGCGAAAGGCTTCCACCGAGGGCACATCGAGGCTGTGATTCTGCACATAGCCGGTCATGGGGGGTGCCAGACCACGGGCGCGCACACTGGATGCCAGGGGTGCATGGTTTTCCAGCCAGTAGCGCTGGAACTCCGCGCGGGATAATTCCGGGCGACGGCGCACGCAGATAATCATTTTTATTTTGGCGGGATGGGTTTGATGTAAACCGGTTACTGCCGTCATTTGCCCTATACCTTTGACGTTGCTTTTATAATCATTGCCCCTGGTAATCTTTCAACAGGGTATTGCCGTATTTTGTTGGGCTTCGTTCCTCAGCCCAACCTTGTATGTTGAAAACCAACAAAGTGATAGCGTTCTACACCAGTTGCCGG
>OBJA01000914.1_pt1 | contig 22928 bp, 18 predicted proteins | sample 1519751 | NCBI WGS metagenome assembly OBJA01 (sample SAMEA3881238, study PRJEB22517) | soil metagenome | biome: lake sediment; feature: soda lake sediment; material: sediment, water from around vicinity | place: India | collected 2013-12-23 | depth 3 m
CTCTCCTTTGTTTTGATGACTTCATCAAAACAAAGGAGAGCGTTATTGGCTCTGGTCCAGTTGTAGATTGCTTCGATGAAGCTGTCGTCGGCCTTTACCATCCCTATCCTGTGGGGGATAGGGTCAACGAGGACGCATGCGATCTCGCCAGCATATTTATCGAGGATATTAAGTGTGCGTTCAGTGTCATTGAACGGGAAGATGACCACATTGTCCAGAATACCCTGAGGGGTGCCGGCAACGTGGGCTACACTGTTAGGGCTGTCGATGTCGCCCCAGTTGTCGGGAGAGGCACTCTGGCTAACCTCGGCACTGTCGTAGCTGCCGTGATAGCCTCCTTCAGCCTTTGCAATCTTTGGCTTGCCGGTAAAGGCCCGGGCAGCCTTTATCATTGCCATAACGGCCTCTGTGCCGGAGTTTACAAAACGTATCTTCTCAAACCCCGGAACCCTGTTTACCATAAGCTCGGCATACTCAACCTCCACCTCGGTGCCAACAGTGAAGGCGGTACCTCTGCGAACCTGTTCGCAGACCGCCTCAACGATCCTGGGATGTGCATGCCCGTGCACCATTGCTGCAATATTGTTCGCAAAATCAACACGGGTGACACCGCTTATGTCAGTGATATACGGGCCCTCTGCTGAAGCCACATATGCCGGAAATGGTTGCCGTAAAAGTACATTTCTGGAGACTCCTGCCGGAATAACTTCACATGCCCGGCGATATATCTCATCCTCACGCTTTTTTTCTGAACTATGATTTGATTGATCCATGATGCTGGTTATTTTGAAGATTTTATCAATAGCTGCTCAAGACAGCCTCTGTATTTTTCTGCAAAAACTCCATGTCAACTCCCGGTGCCATCTCTTTCACAAACAGCCCCCTGTCTGTCACATCCAGGATTGCAAAGTTGGTGTATATGCGATTGACTATCCCTTTACCTGTGAGTGGATAACTGCACTCTTTGACAATCTTTGGCTTACCTGTCTTGGTGTTATGCTGTGTGATGACCAGGATTGTTTTTACACCTGCCACAAGGTCCATGGCACCACCTACGGCAGGTATAGCATCGGCATCACCTGTTGACCAGTTTGCAAGGTCACCGGTTCCAGAGACCTGCAATGCACCAAGTACACAAATGTCGATATGCTTCCCACGGATCATAGTGAAGCTGTCTGCATGGTGGAAATAGCATGCTCCCGGAATCGCTGTTACATATTTTTTTCCGGCATTGATAAGTTCAGGGTCTTCCTGTCCGGGTTCTGGTGCCTGCCCCATACCAAGCAAACCGTTTTCGGTATGGTAGATTACCTCTCTGCCTTCAGGCACAAACCCTGCAACAAGCTCCGGAATACCGATCCCCAGATTTACATATGAGCCATCAGGAATGTCTTCTGCTACTTTCTGAGCCATCTCGTTCACACTCCATCCAATCTTTTTGTTCTCCTGTGTATTTACCATGGATACCTCCTGTTTTCTGATACCAGTAGAGATTCATCAGCGGGATTGGGGATATGGACGACCTTTTTTACGAAGATACCGGGTGTGACAACTGTCTCCGGGTCGAGATCGCCCAAATCTGCTATTTCTCTGGCCTGTACGATGGTTGTGTCGGCAGCCGTGCACATCACAGGACCGAAATTTCTTGCGGTCTTGTTATATATCAGATTGCCGTACCTGTCGGCTGCCTTGCATTTCACGAGGGCGAAATCCGCTCTTATGGCATGTTCCATAACATACTCCTGTCCATCGAAAATCCTCGACTCTTTGTTCTTTGCTAAGGGGGTGCTGACCGAAGTGGGTGTGAAGAATGCCGGAATTCCGGCACCGCCGGCTCTTATTCGTTCAGCAAGGGTACCTTGCGGGACAAGTTCCAGCTCAATCTCGCCCTTGCGGTAAAGCTCAGGGAAGACAACCGAGTTTGTGCTTCGCGGGAATGAACACACCATCTTCCTCACCTGCCTGTTGGCAATAAGGGCTGCAAGACCAACCTGCCCGCTGCCTGTATTGTTACTCACGATGGTAAGCTCTTTAGCACCGTGGTCGATCAAAGCATGGATAAGTTCAATAGGACTGCCTGCCTCTCCAAAACCACTTATCAGTATTGTTGAACCATCGAAAATGTCAGAAACCGCCTCATGAACAGAAGTTGCAATCTTGTTGATCATATTGGTAATGGTTTATAGCTGACTTTCTATCTTAAGCTGCCTGTCGAGAGATCTGTGAAGGCTCTCTTCTATCTCAGCAAGTTCATCCTCGTAGAAATACTTTTCTGTGTCGAAAGGTTTAAGCTTTTCTATTGTGTTCTCCTGGTCATCATATTTGGCAAGATATACTTTATCGAGCCATTCCATATTACGACCCTCATTGAACTTGAGCGCGAATGCTTTTTTGCCGCCCACCTCAACAGTGCCCAAAAGTGATATTTTTCCTGCTGACGACGTCATTGTGATGTATCTTGAGGGCCTGTTTATTGATGCCAGTGAACGGTAAACCTTGCTGAAAACCTGATTGATGACTGCAAGCGGTGCCGTGAAATAGTGGTGTTCGCCTGTGGGTCTTGCGCAGTACATAGAGTGGAATCCTACGCCCAGCATAGCCAGCACGTTGCCAAGGTCTATCCAGTTCTGTGCCGACCTGTCGATGTCGAACTCCCCGTGCTCATTACTGAAAAGACTTATATGGTGCATGATAGGGCTCTGGCTCTTCACTGTAACACCATAATTCTTAAGTCTCCTTATTGCTGCAATCGTCGTAGGATTGATAATCTCGCGGGGCGTTGAGAAGTGTGACATGAAACAGACCTGAATGCCGTTGGCGGTTAGGTCCCTGAAAAGCTCAAGTATCGGCACATATTTTTCTGAGAGGATGAGCTCCGGTTGATAGGTTAACACCCTGGTGCCAAGTCTCAGGGTTTTGATATGAAGCAGTCCGGAATCCTGAATGATAGGGTCGGTGTACTCTTTCAGCCTTTGGTATGTGATGAATCCGGCATCACCACCTGTGATAAGAATATCACTTACCTCCTTGTGCTTTTTCAGGTAATGATGTATTTGGCTTACATCATCCTGTACGAACATATCTTCGTCGCCCCTTACCTGAGCATGGCGGAAACAGTAGCTGCAGAAGGCAAAACAGTTCTGTGTCTGCTTGTCGAATATCAACTGGCATGGGGGGTACTTATGCTGGCTGCCTTCCAGTATTTCCAGATGCCCTTCTTCGTTAAGGTACCAGGGCTTGTTGAGCTTTTGCTTCCCGTCGTGAGGGTTTGTCTTTTCCTGATGATCTGCAACAACCTGCCTGCGCTCCTCATCACTCTTTGCCTCAACATACTTCCTTGTTGTCTCAGCATCAATCATTCCAGGCTGCGGAAAGACCAGCTGAAAGACCGAATCCTTGGCGAAGTTGTGCCAGTTGATAGTGTTGAGTGCATGCCTGGTAACCATAAAACGGTAAACATCAATGAAGAACTCCCGCTCTTTGATGTATCCGATGTCAATACCGTTTGATTTGAGAATAGCCACAATCTCCCTGAACCCTTCAAGGCCGGAGTAGCGTACTTTGTCGTTAAACATGAATCCGTCGAGCTCTTTCAAACCCGAGTGCTGAGGGTAGGTGGCATGGAGCCTGTTGAGAAGCCCCTGCGGTAGAAGGTTTTCAGCTTCTATGGTTTTCTGTATATCTTCAGGATAATGATATCGTTCGTACATCTTGGCAATGTCTTCCTGTGTGATCTGCAAGGTTCCTTCTTGTGTCTTCATCTTGAAATTTATAAGTCTGGTTTGCGTTTGATTGTGAATTATTTTGCAAAGTAAGCACAAAAAAATGACTTGAAAAAAGGTGATTTAGAGTTAGCATTTGATAATTTTTGTGTTATTTACCTGATTCTTCTCATCTTTGCATCAATATAAAAAAGCATGGACAGGATAAAGCAGATAATAGGGAAATCGGTTGAACTGAAGCTAAGTATTCTTGAAGACGAGGAACTGCTTGCCCATATTGAAGAGGTGGCAATACAGATGATTGAGTGTTTCAGGTCAGGAGGCCGGGTATTTTTATGCGGCAATGGGGGCAGTGCTGCCGATGCCCAGCATATAGCAGCAGAGCTTTCCGGCAGGTTCCGGCATGACCGAGAACCATTGCCCGCCGAGGCGCTTCATGCCAACACATCCTATCTCACAGCAGTAGCCAACGATTACGGCTTTGAGGAGGTCTATGCGAGGCTGCTGAAAGGGCAGGGGAGACGTGGCGATATGTTGATAGGGTTCAGCACCTCAGGCAACTCCCCGAATATGGTGAAAGTGTTTGCGGCCGCAAAAGAGACGGGCATAACTGCCGTTGCCCTCACCGGCAGCAGCGGCGGAGAGCTTAAACCGCTGGCAGATATACTGATTAACATACCTTGTGATGATACTCCACGCATTCAGGAGGCACATATCATGATCGCTCATATCATCTGTGAGATCGTGGAGGAGGAGATGTTTGCGGGGTAGGAGGGGTGCTTGTGATTTTCACGCGCCACATGTAGTAATGAAAAACAAGGGAACCCATGACAGAGATTGACACCAACATCACCAGAACCCTTTTCCTCGACAGGGATGGAGTGATCAACGAGCGAATCGTTGATGGTTATGTAACCTCCTGGGATGAGTTCAGGTTTCTTCCGGGTGTAATGGAAGCTATTGCTGCGCTATCAGAACATTTCAACAGAATAGTTGTAGTCACAAATCAACAGGGTGTAGGGAGAGGCTTGATGAGTGCTGCCGACCTTGACGAGATACACAACAGAATGGTCGAAGAGATAAGCAACCACAAAGGCAGGATTGATGCTGTGTTTACATGTACCGACACTGTTGATAAACCCCGGAACTGCCGTAAGCCGGCAGTGTCAATGGGGCTTTGGGCAAGGAAGAGGTTTCCTGAGATCAGGTTCAGAAACTCTGTGATGCTCGGGGATATGGAGTCTGACATGAGGTTCGCCGGTAAACTTGGAATGAAGCGCGTTTTTGTTGATGGCGGAGATCCGGAAGCGTTCCCGGGAACGCATGGCTGTGATCTCAGGGTAGAATCCTTGAAAGCCTTTGCCGGCTGCAGCGAGTTTATAAATATGATGTGAAAGTTCTTAGTTGAAGATATAATACTACTTATTGATTATGAAGAGAGGATTGTTGTTGATAGTAATGGTTTTGACAGGGCTTGTTTTTATTCAGAAGGCCACCGGCCAGAATGATACGCTGAACCAGTATGATAAAAACGGCAAGATGCATGGATACTGGAAGAGGGTAAAGAATGATACGTTGATGTATGAGGGGCGGTTTGAGCATGGTGCTCCCACAGGGCTCTTCATATACTATTACGGGAACAAAAGCATAAAGTCAACTGTTCTCTATTCTGACAAGGGCAAGGTGGCACGGACCATTCTCTACCATCCGTCAGGTGCCATGATGGCAGCAGGCAAATATGTTGACCAGAAGAAGGACAGCACCTGGAGGTACTATAATGAGTATGAGATAATGGTCTCTTCCGAAGAGTATGTATCGGGCAAAGGCCATGGCATATGGAAAAAGTACAACATGGAAGGGAAGGTGATAGAGGAGGTTACTTATAAGGATGGGGTAAAGGAGGGTGATTGGATTCAGTACTTCGACAATGGTAAGGTGAAGTTAAAGGCTACTTACCGGAACAACCTGCTGGAGGGTAATTTCCTGTTGTATTACAGTAGCGGTGTGTTTTGTGTGTCGGGCAGGTATGAGAAATCGCTTCCTGTAGGCACCTGGGTATTTTACAACACCAAAGGAGAAGTAGAGCGGAAGGATATCTATAAAGATGGTCGTAGGATAAGTACGGAACAAATACTTCCCGTTGTGATGCCAGACACGGAGGAGAGCCGCAGGGAGGTAGATGCTTTCAGGAGGCAGTTGAGGAACTGGGGGATTGAGATGTGAGGAAGGCAAAAGTGATTCGAGAAGTAAAAGCTAAAGTAAGAAAGTGTAATTATGTCAAGGGGTAAGGTTTTGGTTGCGATGAGTGGTGGAGTTGACAGTTCGGTTGCGGCTGTATTGTTGGCGCAGGAGGGGTACAGCCTTGTGGGTGTGACGATGAAGGTGTGGGACTATGCGGGGGTTGGTGTTAAGGGCAAGGAGACCGGCTGTTGCAGCCTGGACTCTATCAACGATGCAAGGAAGATTGCCGACAGCATAGGTTTTCCGCATTATGTGATTGATCTGAGGGATATTTTCAGGAAAAAGATCATAGATAACTTTATAAGTGAATATCTGAGAGGGAGGACACCAAACCCATGCGTGCTCTGCAACTCATTTGTGAAGTGGGAGGCTCTCTTACAGAAGGCAGATCAGCTTGGTTGCGACTATATTGCTACCGGACACTATGCGAAGATCCATGAATCTGAAGGCCGGTATGTTATCTCAAAAGGATCTGATGATTTAAAGGATCAATCGTATGTGCTCTGGGGAATAAGTCAGGAGAACCTTGCCAGGACTTTACTTCCACTGGGAAACTATACCAAACCGGAAATACGGCAAATTGCCTCAAAACATGGGTTTAAGTCCATAGCAAACAAATCGGAGAGTTATGAGATCTGCTTTGTGCCGGATAACGATTACCGCGGTTTCCTGATGAGAAGCGTTGAGGGTATCGAAAACGAGCTCGAAGGGGGTGATGTGGTGGATACCAGTGGGAAAGTGCTCGGAAAGCACAGGGGATATCCATTTTATACTATCGGTCAGAGGAAAGGTCTTGATATTGCTCTTGGAAAGCCTGCATATGTAAGCAATATTGACCCTGAGAACAACAGGGTGACCCTGGGCTTCAGAGAGGATCTCCTCTCAACACATGCAACAGTAAAGCAGGTTAACATGGTTAAATATGGAAGGGTTCCTTTGGAAGGTTTAAAGGTTACTGGCAAAGTCAGATATCATGATCAGGGAACACCATGTACTATTACGCCTTTTGGTGATGACACTCTGATGGCTGTTTTCGACAAACCCGTATCAGCAATAACACCCGGACAGAGTGCTGTTTTTTATCAGGATGATGATATTATTGCAGGCGGTATTATTGAGTGTTGAAAAATATGTATTTTTGGCAATACTTAATTATCACCACCATGAGCAGATCTAAGCTGATTCTCAGTATCATTATTGTTTTTGCTTTGCAGACAGGAGTGCCCTCAGTTGTAATGGCCCAGAAGGTTACAATGAAATTTATGGTCTCACTCACAGACAAGGATAGTACCCCATATCTTACAACCCATCCGGAAGCATTTTTGAGTGAACGTGCAATTGAAAGAAGGAGCAAGTTCGGCATACCGGTTACAGAGCAGGATTTGCCGGTTTATCCTGGTTATCTTGATTCCCTGCATAATAGTGGTGTTAAGGTTCTCTCTGCATCGAAGTGGTTGAATGCTGCTCTGATTGAGGTTAATGATTCAGCAGATGCCATGAATCTGTTAATCCTGCCCTTTGTGAACTCTGTTGACCTTTTGTATATCAAGGATTCAACCAAACAGGGGAAGATAATTCAAAATGACAAGATGCTGTATGAGATTGCACCTGCCCTCATGTCAGTATTGAAGGGAAAATCGGCAAAGAGCCCCCGGGAATCTTCAGGGATTATTAACTATGGATTTTCATTTGCCCAGGTCAATATGCTTGGGGCAAACTATCTTCATCAGATAGGTTATACGGGAGATTCAATTGTCATAGCTGTTCTTGATGCCGGATTCTCAATGACAGATTTTCTTCCTGTTTTTGATTCATTGCGATATCATAACAGGATATTGAGCACACGTAATTTCGCAAATCCCGGGGAGACTGTATATGGCAGTTCTCAACATGGCACGATGGTTTTATCAACAATGGGAGGGAATCTTCCTGGTGTGATTGTAGGCACAGCGCCTCATGCTTCATACCATTTGTTGCTTTCAGAGGATGTGACAAGCGAGTTTCCTGTGGAGGAGTTTTACTGGTGTCAGGCGGCGGAGTATGCCGACAGTGCAGGTGCTGACATGATCAACTCCTCTTTGGGATACACGACCTATGATCATCCTGTATTGAGTCACACCTATGCAAGTATGGACGGAAAAACGACACTTTCAGCGAGAGCGGCCACGATAGCTTCTTCACGTGGGATGCTTGTTTCTGCAAGTGCCGGCAACGGTGGTGGTGGTTCATGGCATTACATCTGCTCACCCGGTGATGCAGACTCAATACTAACCGTCGGGGCTGTCGATGTGTCAGGACAGTATGCGCCTTTCAGCTCTACAGGCCCTTCCTTCGACGGAAGGGTTAAACCGGACGTGGCTGCCGTTGGCTTTGGTGCTACAATATCCTCCTCAGGCGGTGGAGCAACCTTCGGAAACGGAACCTCTTTCTCATCCCCGATAATGTGCGGCGCCGTTGCATGCCTCTGGCAGGCAAACCCAAACATGTCAAATATGGAAATTATCGAAGCCGTAAGAAAAAGTGCTCATCAGTTCACCTTTCCGGATACGTTGCTTGGTTATGGAATACCTAACCTTGCCGTTGCGCACCTGTTGCTTGGAGGACAGAAATTTCCCGATATCACTGAAGAAAAAGAGATCAGGGTTGCCCCGAATCCGTTCTATGACTATATGCTTGTTACCTTCTATGCTACCGACACACAAAACATACTGGTTGAGCTATATGATTTGAGAGGAAGAATATATCATTCAAGGACCGTCAGAAAAAGTAGCGGCCTTAATGTGATAAATCTTGGAGACCTGAATAAGCTGACCTCTGGAGCCTACATCCTGAAAATCGTTGATGGCAGCAATGTAATCACAAAAAAAGTTATCAGGAGATAAGGCTTCAACCTATGTTAAAACAAACTAAATTCCATCATAAATGAATCGTTGTCTTACGCTTAGTCTGCTGCTGCTGGCAGCACTCTTCAATGTCAAAGGGCAACCATTGTCAGGAGTCTATACCATTGGTGGTGTTGGTGCCGATTATCAGACAATCTCTGCCGCCGCAACACATCTTGGTGCTTCCGGCATCAATGGTCCGGTCGTTTTCAATATTGCTCCAGGTACATACATTGAAAATGTAGTCATTGGCCCCGTGCAGGGAACCTCTGCAGCAAACACTATCACCTTTCAGTCAACAACTACCGACAGTACGGATGTAATAATCACACATCCATCAGGCACCACCAGCCTCGATAATTATGTTGTCAGGTTCAATGGAGCTTCATATACCTCACTGCGCTATGTTACCCTGATGCGGAACGATACAAATGCCTATAGCCAGGTGGTTGACATTATGAATGGCTCACACCACATCAATTTATATCACAATAGGATAATCGGAACGCAGGCCAACAGTTCCGCAACTTTTAAAAGCCTGCTTTATGCTCCTAATCAAAGCTCAATGAGCAACATAGTTCTTGATGGCAACAGGTTCGAGAATGGTTCCTATGGAGCATATCTCATCGGAATAGGCGCACTGATCTGTTGCATTGATCAGGGAAATATGGTTATCAACAACCACTTTGTAAACCAGTATCATGCTGCAATCATGCTCTCATATCAGTGGGGGCCACTCATAGAGAACAACATAATTGAAAGCAGTTCACCTGCCAATGGTTTTGGACTCTATACCTTTTATGCTGATAATGGGCTTAGGATAACGAAAAACAGAGTCTCGCTGGTTAATGGAAAAGGCATCTACGTGCATAATACCAACCTTGCAGGTCTGCCTGTAAATCTGATTGCAAACAATTTCGTTGCAGTAGGAGGCACCTCGGCAGCAGATGGGATAATGCTTGATAACTCCAGGTGGTGCAACGTATTATTTAACAGCGTCCATATCTATAATTCAAGCACCGGCAGCTCTGCTTTTAAGGTCAATGGCATCCTTGCAGAGTACAATGAGCTATATAATAATGTACTCGCAAATTCCGGTGGGGGTTTTTCTGCCTATGTCGCGGGTAATACTGTCAACCCTCTGATTTCAGGAAACTACAATAACTTCTTCGTGACAGGTTCATTCACAGGATTCTGGCAGTCGGCAGGCAACCAGGCAACACTCGTTGACTACCGTACCAGCTCGGGTATGGAGCAACAGTCAGTTGCCATTAACCCTATGTTCGTCTCCAACACTGACCTGCACAGCAGGTCTCCTCATATGAACAATCTCGGTTCTGTCAGTTACCCGACTTCAACACCTGCCATCACCCATGATATTGATGGTGATCTCCGCTGTAATGTTACGCCTGATATCGGTGCAGATGAATACTCGGCAGGAGACCTGGAAATACTTGCAGTTGATACGCTATACAGTCTTTGCGAAGGCGGTGAGCCGGCCATAAAGGTAACGGTTGTGAATACTCTGCCTTACGATTTCAATGATACCCTGAACATATACTATCAGTTCGGTAGCCTTCCGGTTGACACTTACTGGTGCCATCTTAGTATACCGCCAGATGATACGATTGTGGTCTATTTGTCAGGCAACTCAAAGATTCCTGTTGCAGGTAGCTACACCCTGAAGATATTCCACGACTACTACTGGGATATCGACAGGAGTAACGATACGATAAGTGTAAATGTCACTGTTAGTGCACCACTGATTGTTGACCTGGGCGGAGATTTTATTCTTTGCACGAATGAGAGCAGGATCCTGGCAGCGCCAGGAAATTTCACTTCCTACCGTTGGCATGACAATTCCACAGATTCAACCTGGCTGGCAAACGGAGTACAAATGATTCCCGGTATCCACACTGTCTGGCTAATAGCCAAAGATTTTCATCAATGTACCGGCACCGATAGTATTATGGTTACTGTGCATCCGCATCCTGAACCTGTAATCACTATCGATCCCTCTTTTACTGGTGTTATCGCCGGTGACACAGTGACTGTCATTTGCAGCAAACTCTTCACGATAATACGGTGCGGACAGTTCAATAGCTATCTCTGGAGCAACAGCACATCGGATTCAGTGATCCAGATCATGCCAGACACCTATTCGATCGGAATGTATCAGATTGACGTGACGGTTACCAACGATTACAATTGCCAGGGAATTGATTCAATAAGGTTTTATGTCGATGAGTGTGAAAGTGTGGAGGAGCTCATTCAGGAAGTATGCTACAGGATATATCCCAACCCTTCTGCGACCGGGATTTTTAACATTGAGTTTTATGAAGGCACCCCTGTTAAATTTTTAAGAATTTTTAACACTACAGGAAGAACTGTAGGTGAGATTGTTTTAGTCTCTGATATTGAAAGGAGTATAACAATTGACATCAGTGGGTTTCCAAAGGGTATATACCTACTGCAGATGTTATCAGGAGAGCGTTACATCACTGAAAAGCTGATTTTACGTTAATGTTAATCTGAAAAAGATTGTGATTCAATACATCTAAATTTTTATATCTTTGCGCCTTGGCCATTAATAAACATCTCGGGAAAGTTGTGAACAGAAATCTGATCAAATTATTTATCGTCCTGGTAATAGGATTCATTACAATTCTGGTGTTTTCATCACTCTCAGCTCAGACAAGGCCTGTAACAAAAGAACCTGTCAATCACTTCGTATATATTGACGAGGACAATCCAGCCGATTCGTTGTATGACGGCTTGTGGCATCAGGATCAGATTCCTTACGCATCGCGTGACAGCATTAGGAATATGCTTATTGATACTTCATTTCACATGGTTCTTCCACTTGTTGGCAGGGGTGTAGGCACATTTGTAAATCCATGGGAGGGGAGGGTCACCTCGCGGTTTGGCCCGCGAAGGTATAGGTATCATTATGGTATTGATATCAACCTGAACACCGGGGATACTGTTGTGGCTGCCTTCTGCGGTAAAGTGAGGATGGCAAAGTATCATTACGGCTACGGCAATATGATAGTTATTCGTCATCACAACGGTCTGGAAACAGTTTACGGGCATCTGTCCAAAATGCTTGTTGATACAAATCAGAATGTGAAAGCCGGTGACATCATTGGCCTTGGTGGAAATACAGGGCGCTCATACGGGGCACACCTTCATTTTGAGACCCGTTATCTTGGCGTGCCTTTCAACCCTGAGTTTGTAATCGATTATGATGAGTGGAAGCTCAAATCCGATACACTTGTTCTCACTGCAGAAACATTCCGTCATCTGGGAGGGCGTAGCAGCGGCACCTCCTCTTCTGCTACTCCGGGTGTAGCTCAATATCACAGAGTAAGGCAGGGCGAGAACCTTTCTGTTATTGCCAAAAGGTATGGTACCTCGGTTAACAGACTTTGCCAGCTCAACAACATCTCCCAGACCACAACCCTGCAGATAGGAAGAACTCTCAGGGTAAGATAATTTTTTCATTCCTGCCTTTTTATTACCAATATTTATTTACTTTTGCTTTCGATTGAAGGTGTCCGTACAATGAAATCATTCATTGCCGGCAAGAGGGAATCAGGTGAGAAACCTGGACAGTACCCGCTGCTGTGAGCTCCGGAAACCATGGTCCAGACTGCCACTGTTAACTGAATATTAATGGGAAGGCGGACCAGCACATGGAGAGCAAGTCAGAAGACCTGCCTTTGATCAGCAAACTATTCAGGCTTTCGGGTTAAAAGCTGAGGATAGGCATCGTAATACGATTCCCTTTCTCCATTTTTTACACCTTAAATCCTGAGCTAAAACTTACAGGAGTGAAAAGGCTGTATTATTCTCTGCTGGTTTTTTGTCTGGGCTGCATTTTGCCTATGGAGAGGAGTTGTATTGCGCAAACTGATACAACTCTCCTTGAAAGGTTCTATGTGAGGGAGCTTGCAGGAAACGGTCTTCAACCATTTCACCACGATGAATTTGACACTTTATTGCTTAAAGGCGCCAGAAGCGCATCTCTTGCTGATATACTTGCTCAGACATCACCATTATCACTTAAATATTATGGCCCGGGGCAACTTGCCTCTGCAAATTTCCGGGGTACATCTGCTTCACAGACAATGGTAGTGTGGAACGGCATACGCATCAATAATCCCATGATGATGCAGAGTGACCTTGGAGCCATACCTGCAGCAATCATCGGATCAGGATCCATTGTTTATGGGCCGGGTACTCTTGGCTTTACGGCCGGAGCTTTTGGCGCAGTGATAGATCTTCAAACGTCCCTGTCCAACAAGGCAGAAAACAGCATAGAGATCGAACAAACTACCGGTAGCTTTGGCTTTAGTTTTTTTCAGGCTATGCTGGAACTTCATAACGGAAAAATGAACAGCAGGACCCTCTTTTATCGCGACATGTCAGAAAATGACTTTCCATATCCCGATAACTTCACATCATCTCGGCCATACAATATTGAGAGAAGAGAAGGTGCATCATGGCTCAGGCATGGATTGATGCAGACATTCTCAATGCTGAATGATAACGGAGCGTCAGGAGATTTGATTATCTGGGCAAATCAGAAGCAAACAAACCTGCCCTATCCCATTCACCAGCAGCAAGGCCGGTATTCACAATCACAAGCCGAAGATGATCTTCGTATTTTGTTGCAAGGCAGAAAGAGGTATGACAATATGCTTATTGAGGCACACAGTGCCTTTCAGATGGGATCAATGCATTATCTGGAGAGCCGTTCAAAAACTGATGCATCGCATCAGACACAAAACTACCAGCAGGCAATCACCCTGAGAGGCTTCACCAGCGGGCTTATCTGGCGTACCTCCGCCGACTATGAGTTGCAGAGGGTTATCACATCTGAATATGAAGGAGAAAAAACCCGGCACATCTTTGCTGCATTCGGAGAGTTGCGCAACCCTGCCGGCAGCAAATATCTTTTTGGTGTAGTTGCACGAAGTGAGTTTGTTCCTGGGTACGGTCTTGCTCTGATGCCATCGGGTTTACTGGGCTACAGGCCGGGCAGAGAAGGTAAACATCTTGTTAAAGCAACCATCACACGTAACAGGCAACTTCCCGGATTTAATGACCTCTACTGGATTCCCGGAGGCAACAGTGGCCTGCTGCCCGAAACAATGATCGCTGCAGAATTGAGTTATGAAAGGCCCGGAATCCAGGCCGGGGCTTTTGTGCTGTCGCCAAAAGTCCTGCTCTTCCGACAAAGGGTAGAGAACAAGATCATGTGGCTGCCTGATACAGGGGCTTTCTGGAGTGCAAATAATATCGGACTGGTAAAGATCACCGGTGCTGAAGCCGCAATTGTTACATCCGCAAATCTGCGAAGAGCATCAATTAAGATTGCTATAAGATACAGCTTTGTATCTGCCGAAAGATTTAGTGAAAATAATGAATCCGTTGTGAGGCAGCTTATTTATCAACCTTACCATACTTCATCATTTAATACACAGATATCAAACAAACGGGCAGGTACAATTGTCTGGGAGTCCACATATACCGGAATCAGGTATACAAATGCTGATAATACTGCATATATGCCGGGGCATACCTTATCCAACATATATTATGTTTCACCGTGCATAAAGTCAGAATATTTCGTTACAGATCTTTTTATCAGCCTCTTCAATCTGTTTGATGCAAAATATCAGGCTATTGCCTGGTATCCCATGCCCGGCCGTTACTTCAGAGCAGGTGTAAGCTTCAAATTCAAATCCTAATCATTAATTCCAAACTGTTATGAAAAGTACTTTATCAACGAAAAAAATGTTGCAGGTAAGCATGGTTTTGCTGGCAATTGCTATGATTATTTTTGTGTTACCCTCCTGTGAAAAGGATTTTGGTGAGCAGAAGGAGAAATCGGTTTATCAGTCGGCCGATGGAGTGTTTGTTGTCAATGAAGGCCATTTTATGGCAGGCAACGGAGATGTTACCTTCTATAACAGATCTGACAAGTCAGTAAGTGACAATTTATTTTTCAGTGTAAATAGTCGTACACCGGGAGATATACCTCAATCTATGGCATTTACGGAACAATTTGCATACCTGATTGTGAATAATTCCAACAGTATTGAGGTTATTGACTTGCTCGATTTTAAGGTAAAAAATACAATAACAGGCTTTGATATGCCGAGGCAGATGGCTATCTCAGGTAATAAAGGGTATGTTTCACAACTGGGCAGCACAAAAATTGCAGTTATTGATCTTATAAGCAATACCATATCCGGATATATAGAAGCTCATAAATCGGCTGATTGTATGAAAATACAAGGCGACCGACTGTTCGTTGCAAATTGGTCATCATTCTATATTGATAAGCCCAACAATACCATAATGGTAATTGACCTTACGACAGAAGGCCTGATAGACTCTGTTGTTGTAACAAAGGAACCGAATAGCATGGTGATTGACAGGAACGGGAAACTGTGGGTTTTATCGAGCGGTGGATTCATGGGAGAGGAGTACCCTGCGCTTCATCGCATAAACCCAACAACTCTGAGCGTGGAAATAGTGATACAGTTTCCCACAAAGAGCAGTTATCCTACACAGTTGACAGTTGGTGATGATGGCGAAAAGCTGTACTACATTGACTATGATGTTTATCGTATAAGCATCAATGATTCGGAAGTTCCGATGAGCAAGTTTATTAATGCTGAAGGGCGTTCTTTTTATGGTTTGGGTTCAGATCCTCAGAACGGAGAAGTCTATGTTACTGATGCAAAGGACTATCAGCAGAGAGGCAGGATTTACCGTTATAGTAGTAATGGAGATTTGACGGACTCATTTGATGCAGGTATAAACCCTTCCGGGATCTATTTTTACAGAAGATAAATCAGTTATCTTTGGCGAAAGTTTAATTGGCAGATCTTAAAAAGTATACATATATGCAACAGAGGATCGAACTTACCCATGAGGAGATGATGTCATTTTCTACGGAGGTTAATGGCCATAAGATTATTTTGGACGCCGATGAATCAGTAGGAGGCAACAACCGGGGTCCACGGCCAAAGCCGTTTATGCTGGTGGCGCTTGCGGGATGTACAGCTATGGATGTAATATCTATTCTCCGGAAGATGAAGGTTGAGCCTGAAGGATTCAGAGTGGGAGTTGAGGCTGACCTTAGTGACGAACACCCGAAGGTCTATACCCGGTTTCACATAACTTATCTGTTAAAAGGCAAAGGCCTGGAGCCCGCAAAGGTTGAAAAGGCAGTAGCTCTGTCGCAGGAGAAGTACTGCGGGGTAAGTGCCATGTGCAGGCAGGTTGCTGAGATCACCCATGAGATAAAAATTGAGGAGTGATCTGGTTAAAACAGAACCGTGTGAAGATTTTGTTGACGGATCAGCGAAATGAATTCAGCGGTGATCATCGCAGTGGCCCCCCATACGATAGTGTCATGAAAGACATAAGCCGGAACATCCAGGAACCTGAACTCGGGTGATGGAGGCAGTTGTTTGATGCAATCGGGGGCAAGTAATGCTTTGAGCGGTATCTCTACAATACCGGAAACCTCGGCAGGATCAGGAGTAAATGATGGATCAGGGTTGGTGACGGCAACAAATGGGTGAACCATATAGTTGCTGGGAGGAATGTAGAGTGGAGTAAGAGCTCCGGCAACTTTAATGTTGTTGATTGAAATACCGATTTCTTCTTCGGTCTCACGTAATGCCGTGTGCCGATGATCATTGTCGCCTTCCTCATATCTGCCACCAGGAAATGCCATCTGTCCGCTATGTATCCCGGGGTATTCAGGCCGGCGAATATATAGTGTTGTGATATCTCCGTCACGTAGATATAGCAGAATTATCACACTGCTTTGTATTGGATTTTTTCCCGGATTCACTATCACCTCACGTATAGAACCCATTGGTGCCATCACAAGTTGCGACTGTATGCCGGGTAAAGGTCCTATCAGGGCCTCATGAAAAAAATTGAATACTGTTCTCGTTGATTGCTCAAGTGTTGTTTCCTGCATCTGTTTACCTCTTCCCATAGTTAAGCATCGATAATCTTACCGTAACAAAGGTAGAACCTATTTTCTAACTGAGATAAATTGCTGCCAATTTTTACACATGCTTGCTTATAAAAAAAAAAAGAAGTGTATATTTGCTCAGTACATAGAAGTTAAAATCAGTAGTAAACAAAACTTAAAGTATTATGAAAATCAAGGGTATTCTGGCTGTTATTCTCACGGCTCTTTTTAGTATAGTAGTATTGCTGAACTACAGTTGCGACAAGGATAAGGATAAGGATGATGATGATGACAAGGTTCCTACAACTGTCACAGATATTGACGGCAATGTTTACAGTGTTATCCAGATTGGTGAGCAGATCTGGATGGGAGAAAACCTGAGAGTTACCAAATTGACGAATGGAAATCCTATACCTCTGTTTGAGCCTGACACACAATGGGTACAGGCAGATACAATGGGTTATTGCTGGTATGAGAATGATCCTTCTCATGCTGCAACATATGGGGCTCTCTACAATTATTTTGCTGTAGAGACAAGGAAACTTTGTCCGGAAGGCTGGAGGATGCCGACTGATGCAGAATGGACAAAACTGACAGATCTTTACGGAGGTGAAATTTCAGCCGGTGGGGCACTTAAGGGAACAACAAACTGGGACAGCCCCAACACTGGTGCCACAAATGAATCCGGCTTCAATGCCATGCCGGGAGGGATGAGGTTCAACTATCCGGGGAACTTCTACTACATGGGTAGTTTTGCAAACTACTGGACAGGCACAGTGTTTTCATCAAGCCACGCCTGGTATCGCCGGCTAAGACACAACTATGCAACAATTCTACGTGCCAATATTGACAAATTTTACGGCTTCTCCGTGAGGTGCGTCAAAGACACTGAATAATAATTCAGTTTATTTCTGGCTGGCTTAATTAATTATTATCATCATCCCTCTTTTTCTCTTTCGATGTGGCAACGTCCCTGATGAGTGAGAAAAGGAGGCTACCTGATATCGCACCCAGAAAATAGATCAGTACAAGAGCGACAAACACAGGTATTTCGACCTTCCAATTGATAAACTTAATCTCCAGTAAACTGAAGTTCTGTATCAGGAAGATCAGTAAAACAACCACTATCAGTATCAGCAAAAACTGTTTAAGAAACTTTTTCATCTGACTTATTATTAGAGTTTGACTCTGGTGATTATCATTCCGGAGGGCTGGGTATTTTGGTTTGTTTATACCTTGCTAAATTGGCGATTTTTTTTGAAAAATCAAAATTTCATCCGATTTATCGGTAAAATCCGTGTGACACTACACACTACTAACTACAAACTAACCCCTGAATTTTTCTTTAACCACTAAAGCCACAAAGGTTCACTAAGGACCACAAAAGAATTTTACCATGTGCTTTCTGCAAACCGTATAGAACTTCATTGCAATTATCAATGAGCCACTTTTACCTTTTGCCTTTTGCCTTGCTTAATTCTCCCTTAAAACATACTCGTCATACTCCAGCTCAAAGCGGAGTTTGTGCTTCGACTCCTCCTGGGCGAGGGAGATGAACACACTCTTCATCTGGTTGTCAGGGGCACGGTCGGCGAGTGCTGAATATAGCTTGAAGGCCGCCTTCTCCTTTTTCATTGCAACTACCAGTGCATCCTGATAGCTCATGTCTGGTGTCACCTTTACGTTAACAACATAATCTGCGATCTTCAGGTCAGCGATCTTCTCGACAGGTGTGTTGTAAGTACCTTCCTCCTTAATCTTTGACAACCGTGCCTTATGGGCAATCTCCTCGTTGGCAAACTCCTCGAAGATCCTGCGCATATCATCTGTCTGTGCCTGTCCTGCCAGTGCTGTATAGAACTCCACAGCCTGCTGCTCTTCATTCATAGCGAAGTCCAGAATATCATTGATTGATTCAAACTCTTTCATCATAATTCCAATTTTTTGTTGATACTAATTCTAAAATCCAATAATAGAATCCGTTTTTCTACAAGACTAAAACCTCTCATTAAGGTTATTGTTCATTTCATCAGATATCAGCTTCGTAACAATATCACAGCCATTGCGGAACAATGTACCACTGCTATCTGTCTCATGCCACTGGAATGTTGATTTCTCCTTTATTTCAGGCAGCAATTTTATCGCTTCATCGAGTATCTCCACAGGGTCTGGATTATTCTCAATTCCAAACTCCTTCAGAAGCCTGCAAAGTATCTCAAGGGATGTCAACTCGGGTATTGGGCTTACCTGCTGTTGGAAATTCTGCAGAAACCTCTGCGTGTTGGTAAAGGTGCCGTCCATCTCGAGCGGCAATGTAGCAGGCAGGATGATATCAGCCATCTGAGCTGTTTCTGTCATGAAGTAATCTGATACAACCTTGAACGGGACAGCCTCCAGCCATCTTGTAACCTTCTCCTTGTCAATTGCTGTTCCCATGGGATCTTCACCAAAGACAAGCATGTTTCTGATGCTGTTGTTTTCGAACTGTGTGGTCAGGCATCTCGACTCTTCATTGAGATCACCGCAATTCCATAGCTGGGCAATCTTTTTCCTGTGACCGGCATTCTCAACGGGAACGGTACCAGGGAGCAAGCGAAGGTTCACACCCATATCAAACAGACCCTGGGCATTGTTTTTCTCTCTGAGGGCTATTACCCCGGCAGCGTGTTTGCCGGGTTTGCCGCAAAGCAGGGCGAGGTTTCTGATCTCCAGAGCTGCTGAAGCTGTCACCTCTTCCAGCGAATAGATAATTATGCTCTCGTGATCAATGTTATAGTTGATTCCGATGTGTTCAAGACAATCCTGGCTGCATCCTCCGGCTTGTGTAAGAAGCCGGTCATAATCTTCGAACAGCAATGCTTCACGGTACTCTTCAAACCCTTCGCAGTTGGTTTCAATATAGAACTGGTTCTGCTTACCCTGGGAGAGCATAAAATGGTTTACTGCCTTGAAAAAGCTGTAATATGACTTTACCTGATGCACCTTGTCAACTTTTTCAGCGAGCTCTTTCCCGTCGCCGGTTGTAATAAGCTCAACCGGTATGTTGTCTCTGAATTTTTTGCTGAACACCAAGTGGTTGACCAGAGGATTCAACCTGTTAAGGTTATCGCCGACAAGGATTATCCTTTTAGCATCACGGATCTCCAGAAATGGGACACTATCTCTTGTGACCGATTCAAAGCCTTTACCTCTTCCCAGGTACAGGAAGCTGTGAACGTTGTTGGTCTTCACACCTGCCCTGGCTAGTTTCTGTACCATGTAGAGCTCTTCGTTGGAGAGGCGCCCGCCGGCCATGAAAGCCGAATCAAAAGGTTCGTGGCTTTTCAGCCTGTCTGTGATTGTCTTTAATGCCTCATCATAGCTCACCGGAGAAAAGCTTCCGTTACCCTTCACCATAGGTTGAGTGATGCGTCCTTTGTCGTTGAGGTATTTGTAGCCAAATTTGGCAAAGGTGCTGATATTTCCTTCAGGGTTGATGTCAGAAGCAACCCCCTCTGTTCTCATCACGAATCCGTCTTTATGCATTAGCTTGATCATGAAACCCTCTCCACCGAAAGGGTCTATCGTTGTCATCTCTTCAAAGTTAACAGGGCCTGGCTTGAAGGGGACATTTTCAGAAATAGCTGCTGTCGGGCAGGCAGAGATGCACATGCCGCATGATTCGCATGTTGTTTCCAGGAGTGATTTCCCCATTGAAGGAGCCACATAGGTCTGAAAACCCCGGTTTATCAGTCCCAATGCCGAAGCTCCTACTACCTCCTTGCAAATTCTGATACATCGTGAACAGAGGATGCATTTGTTGTTGTCAATTTCAATATATGGATGTGAGAAGTCCACCTCGTAAGTTTTAAACTCACCTTCAAAATGGTTCTGTTCTGCATTATAGGTTGTGGCATGCTTCTTCAGGTCACACGTGAAATACTCCACGCAACCACATTCAAGGCACCTGGCGGTTTCTGTTTTGGCAACATCTTCATCAGCATATCCCAGCTCTACCTCATTGAAGTTATACCTTTCTTCAGGATCAAGAACCGGCATCTCCTGCCTCAACTGGCGGGCATACAAACCTTGATACTCCTCAGGCTTCTGTTCCCTGAAGTTATCCCGTTTGCTTATAAATTCGAAAGGTTCCGGAGTGAGAACCTCACCTTTGAGGTACTGGTCGCAGCTTCTGGAAGCTACTTTTGCCTGAGCAATAGCTTCTATGAGGGTAGCAGGGCCTGTTACCCCATCACCGGCAGCAAAGACACCTGGAATGCCGGTCTGCAGAGTATGCTTGTCGGCATCAATATCTCCCCAGCGGTTGATCTTCAGCTCTCCTTCAGTGGCGTATTCGTTGATATCATTGATGAAGTTAACATCTGTCTTCTGCCCGATAGCAGCCAGTATGATATCTACCTCAACGTCAAATTCAGAACCTTCCATTGGCACCGGCCTGCGACGTCCGGAGGCGTCCGGCTCGCCAAGTTCCATCCTGATAAGAGTCATCGACTTCAGTTTGCCATTCTCATCCTTATTGATCTTTGTCGGATTGGTAAGAAACATGTATTCCACTCCCTCCAGCTTTGATTCATGTATCTCGATGGGATTGGCAGGCATCTCCTTTTCCGTACGGCGATAAACCACCATCACCTTATCGGCACCGCAGCGTATTGAGGTCCTGCAGCAATCCATTGCTGTGTTTCCGCCACCCACAACTGCGACGGTTTTGCCTTTGAAGTCGTATTTCTGACCTGTTACCTCCATATTTTTCAGGAAGATGATTCCCGGATAAACGCCATCAGCATCGTCGCCCTCACAACCGACGCTGGTGCCTACCTGTGAGCCTATCGTCAGTATGACCGCGTCATACTTGTCTTTCAGCTCCCTGTAACTCAGGTTGTCGCCCAGCTTGCTGTTGTAATGGATATTTGCCCCCAGTTCGGTTATGTTGTCAACCTCTTTCTGGAGCAGGTCGTTTGGCAGGCGGTACTCAGGAATGCCATACCTGAGCCATCCCCCGGCAGCGGGAGCAGCTTCAAAGATGTCGCACTGGTGTCCTTTTGTCTGCAGGAAGTACGCAGCAGAGAGTCCACCGGGGCCTCCACCAATGATCGCAACCCTTTTTCCCGTTGATGGGGCTATCTCAGGCACAAACTTATCGCCCGACTCCAGGTCCTGGTCTGCAGCAAAACGTTTGAGGTAATCAATACCCACGGCAGCACCCTCATCGAGCAGGTTCCTGCGGCATGCCACCTCGCAAGGCCTTACGCATACCCTGCCGCAAATTGCAGGAAGAGGATTTACCTCCTTTATCAACTCTACAGCCTCTTTGTACAGACCCTTTTCTATAAGAGAGATGTAGCCTTGTACATCAACACCGGCAGGACAGGTCTGTTTGCATGGGGCAACACAGTCAGCATAATGGTTGCTGAGCAAAAGGTCAAGAGCAATTTTCCTTGCGCGTTTTACACGATCGTTTTCCGTCTCTATACGCATACCCTCAGCAATACGTGTTGAGCATGCAGGTTGCAGCGTCCGTATGCCCTCAACCTCAACAACGCATACATAACAGGATGAATAGGGCTCTATGCGCGGGTCATTGCACAATGTCGGTATCTCTATGCCATAGCGCTTTGCCGCCTGAAGTATGGTGTCGCTCTTCAAGCCCTTTGCCGGTTTACCATTCAGGATAATATTCAATTCTTCCATCGTTTTCTGTTTTCTTGATAATAATAGATCAACAACTCTTTAAGTAAGACTTATAGCTTCAAACTTGCATCTGCTGTAACAGTCGCCGCATTTGATACACTTATCCTGATGGATGAAGTGTACCTCCTTCTTGTTTCCTGTGATTGCATCAACAGGACATTTTCTGGCGCATACGGTACAGCCTGTACATTTTTCTTCAATGATTTCATAAGTAAGAAGGTTTTTGCAAACCTTGGCGGGGCATTTTTTCTGATTTATATGTGCTTCATACTCATCCCTGAAATACTTTATTGTTGTAAGTACGGGGTTTGGAGCTGTCTGCCCGCGTCTGCATAGGGAGCTGTCTTTTATCTGGTGCGACAGCTCTTCCAGCGTTTCAATATC
>OBJA01000915.1_pt1 | contig 22926 bp, 25 predicted proteins | sample 1519751 | NCBI WGS metagenome assembly OBJA01 (sample SAMEA3881238, study PRJEB22517) | soil metagenome | biome: lake sediment; feature: soda lake sediment; material: sediment, water from around vicinity | place: India | collected 2013-12-23 | depth 3 m
CCCGATCCCATCATGGAACCCGCTGCGATCAGGTTGTCGTAATCGATGGGTGTATCCAGAAACTCTTTTGTAAGGCACCCCCCCGATGGCCCTCCTGTTTGCACCGACTTAAACTCCTTGCCGTCTTTAATCCCACCACCTATGTCATAAATCACCTCGCGCAGGGTTGTGCCCATAGGCACCTCAATCAGGCCAACATTGTTTATTTTTCCTGCCAGGGCAAAAACTTTTGTTCCTTTTGAATTCTCTGTCCCTATCCCACTGAACCAGGCTGCCCCTTTATTAATGATTACAGGCACGTTTGCAAACGTTTCCACATTGTTCACATTTGTTGGTTTCCCCAGATATCCTGAGACTGATGGGAATGGAGGTTTAAATGTAGGTTCGCCCCGCAACCCTTCCATCGAATGAATCAGTGCAGTTTCCTCTCCACAGACAAAAGCTCCTGCTCCCAACCGGATATCGATCTCGAAATTAAACCCGGTCCCCAGTATGTTTTCTCCAAGCAATCCATAATCCCTTGCGTGCCCCAGAGCTATTTTCAAACGCTCGATAGCCAGCGGATATTCGGCCCTGATATATACAAGGCCTTTATCTGCACCGATACAGTAGCCACAAATGGCCATAGCTTCAATAACCGAATGCGGGTCACCTTCAAGAATGGACCGGTCCATAAAAGCTCCGGGATCGCCCTCATCGGCATTGCATACAACATATTTCTGAGTGGCTTCCGCCTGGCGTGTAATTTCCCATTTCAGTCCGGTAGGAAAACCACCGCCCCCACGTCCACGAAGCCCCGAATCTTTGATTTCCTGAATGACCTCTTGCGGAGTATGTTGGGTTAAACATTTGCCCAATGCCATGTAACCATCCCGGGAGATGTATTCCTGAATGCTTTCGGGATTGATAAAACCACAATTGCGCAGCGCAATGCGCAGTTGTTTTTTATAAAAATCCATGTTTTTCGATTCATTGATCTGTTTTTTCGTTACAGGATCTTTATATAGCAGCCTCGAAACCGGACGTCCTTTTACAAGGTGCTCCTTAACAATCTCCTGGGCGTCGCCGGGTTTAACCTCAACATAAAATGTATTGTCGGGCAGCACTTTTACAATGGGTCCTTTTTCACAAAATCCAAAGCAGCCGGTAAAAACCACCTGCACCTCATCGTCCATACCCATCTCATCGATCCAGTACTTTAATGATCTTTTCAATTCATCACTCTCTGCAGCCTTACAGCCTGTACCGCCGCATATCAGCAAATGCATTTTATAATCGGTCATAGTAATCAGCTTGAAAAATTAGTTAATCATCGATTGTTTTAAAGCTTATAGGTATTACACCATCCACCAGTTCTCCCCTTTTTATATAAACATCAATTATCTCTTCAGCCTTTTCTTTATTTACATAGCCAAAGACCACCGGCTCTTTACCGGCAAGAATTACCTCAACGGTTGGTTCTGCATAACAATAACCCATACAGCCGGTTTGTGTCACAACAGCATCAATGGCCTGCTGCTCGAGTTCATCGATAAAATACTTCATTGTTTCTTTTGCTCCCGAAGCGATTCCACATGTTGCCATTCCTACTTTTACCTGAACCAACTGTTCGGGATGATCGCTTTTTTCCCTTAGCTGTATTTTGGATTGTACCTCTTCCTTTATTTTTAAAAGGTCTGCCAGTGTTTTTATTTTAGTCATAGTTGCAAATTTTTTATTTACTTGACTTTATTTCTTCCAGATTATTTTTAATCAGGTCAATTATTGCTTTTTTTATATCAGCCTGCTGTATCGGCACCCCGCCCAGCATCTGCTTAAGTTCAGCAGAATCCAACAAAAAGGTTCCCTCAGGTGTCTGATGACGATACACCACCCTGATATCCGGATTACTCTGAAGAATCAGGTACAGGGTATCCCATAGATCACCGGCAGGAGGACGGTCGAGGTGCGACAGCTGAAATACGGCTTTCACGCGGGTCCCTTTGCCCACCTCGGAATCGATGGCAAACGAGCCGTTGGCTGCCAGTGCATTAAATTTTAGCAACGACAGTCCCATACCTACTTTTCGGGTTGTCCGTGATGTAAAGAACGGATTGGTTGCCTGCTGCACAACATCCTTGCTCATTCCACTACCATTGTCATTGAAATGAATTTCATAAAAATCAGAAACATTATCTTCAACAACTATGATTTCAATCAATGTTGCTTTTGCCCGCACCGAATTTTCAACGATATCCAGCACATGATCTGAAATTGTTTTCATTCCAGCTTACAGTATCTGTTGTCCTGTTGATTCAATGCACGTCTGATTTCTGAGAAGCTGATTTCATGCATTCCAAAAATTGTGTAAATGTCGCCAATTTGTTTTAAATAGTGGGCATCCGAATTGCGCAGAAGGGTGGTTTTATATTGTAAAACATATTGTTCTACAACATGTTTTTGGGATGCATGCCTTGAAATACCCAAAGCATCGAATTTTAACCCCGCAGGAATAAAACCCAGCTGACTGAAAATTCCATTTGCCGGCCGATCGACATGTGCCGGTATAAACAATCCGTTTAATTCAGCCACCTTTTGCTGAACGGCACTGATACCAACCTTCAATGCTGCCGGTAAATAATAAGGCACCAACTCCACAATGTTTTCTTTTTCATCAACAACAGGTTGGTATCCAAAATCACCGTCGGAATGAGGTATCTGAATGATGTGTTCCTCGATGTACTTCTGGAAATTATCCAATTGCTCTGGAAACTCAAAAAACACGAGGCAATGCACTTCCTCTCTTGTAGTAATTTCAGCCCCTGTCAAGGTGAAAATTCCTTGTGCTTCGCCCATTTTTTTAACCAGCCCTGCATTTCTTGTTGAGTTATGATCGGTAATTCCAATAATATCAAGGCCGCTATCCCTGGCTTTTGCCACAATATTTTGGGGAGTCATCTCCAGATCGGCGCAGGGCGACAACAGGGTGTGAATATGCAGATCGGCCCTGAATGTTTTCATGTTATCCTGTTTTAATCGTTTTACCTTGATTGGTATCGTTCCCCCAATCGCGATCGGTATAAAGCTTTCCTGCCATCTGAAATGTAGTTAAACCGGTACCCAGTAACGGGATTCCTTCTTCCTGGCTGTGGGCAAGGGTATCTTTATCAGGTTCCAGGCCTTTTACAAGAACAACTGCGGCCAGATCGACCAACGATGCGATGGCCATCACATTCTGATGTGTTTGCAAGGTGATCCAGACTTCATTCTCAGCAGCATTGCCCATCACATCACTTAATAAATCGGAAACATAACAACCCTTGATTTCTTTCTCAAGCCCCTCATGGCCAGCAAAAACTTTCAGGTTGTATTTTTTTACCAGTTCAGAAACCTTCATTTCTACCTCCTTTTTTATTACAATCGGCTTCAAAGCGTTTTATTCCCCAGATCCGCTCCAGGTTTTTGTTTGCTTTCTCCGGTTTGATTTTTTGCATACTGATGTATTTTTCCTGAAGAAATATACAGTCAGTCATACGTGACTTTCCCTGAACCATATCTTCGGCAAGGGCATGGCAGTTTGGAGCACCACAGGCACCACAGTCAATTCCAGGCAACTGGCACAGGATGTTGTTTACTTTTTTCATTTTCTCCAGAGCCCTGATCCGGTTTTCATCAAGGACAAAGGCAGGTTTAGGTTCGATCTCATCAGTAACAAGCTGTTCCAATATTGCTTCCTTTTCCTGAAAATCGTGCAGGATTTGGCAAGCCCCGCGATAGGTTGCTGCCCGTTTCTGGAGTCGTTCCACAGTAAGAAACCGGTTTCCGGTAAGCAGAATGCCTCCGGCACATCCCTGGTTGCACGACTTTAATTCAAGGAAATCGAGCTTTGGCACATCGTCGTTTTCCAGCCTCTCCAAAAATTTAACTACATTATGAATCCCGTCAATGGCCATCGATCTTTTTTGAAACCATGACGATTCACCCCGGGGCAAACTCCACAATATGCCTTCATGGCTCAAATTTCTTCTGTATTCCGAAGTGTTTATTGTTTCCTGGGCCGGAATCAGCTTCATGAGGCGGTTGTATAAATCTTTCATATTTATGATGCCCGTCACTATTGATTCCTTTTCAGCTACGGGTTGATTGAAAGCAGCCATTTTTGCCGAACAGGGTGTCACATAAAAAATCCCGATTTCATCTTCAGGAGCACCACTTTTTATAAGCTGCCTGATGGCAAAGTGGGCGGCCAGATCGTGGGGAGCTTTTCGCCTGGAGATATTTCCGGCAAGCGACGGGTATTTGCATTGAATCAATCGCACAATTGCAGGGCAAAATGACGATATAAGCGGTCCTTCATCAACCTCACAGGCCGATTGCCTGATGGATTCCATAAGCCACGAGGCAGGTTGTTCCACTTCAAAGATATGGGTAAACCCCAGTCTTAATAGCCCTTCATATATCCGCCCCTCTGAATATATTTCCGGAAACTGCCCTATAAATACGGATGGGAACAATACTACCCGATATTTAAATCGTTCAATTTGAGATAACTCATCCTGTTCAACATAAAAAGCATCAACCGGACAGGCACGCATGCAATTGCCACAGTCGACACACCTCTTGTCATCAATCACGGCTGTCCCACCAACCACGCGGATGGCTTCAGTCGGACAAATCTGCATACAATGGGTGCATCCAAAGCATTTTTCTGCGTCCACTTTTATTGCATGGTATTTTGTTCTCATTTTCATGAATAAAAACACCTGAATTTTAATATTGTCCCCTCTCCCACCTGGCTTTCAATATTCAGCTCATCGGTATTTTTTTCAATATTCGACAACCCCATTCCAGCACCAAAACCCATTTCCCTCACCTCTTTTGAAGCAGTAGAATAACCGGGTTGCATTGCCATCTGAATATCTTCGATTCCCGGCCCTTTGTCGGAGATTACCACCTGGATGCTGTTTTCCTCAATCATTGCAACAACCTGGCCCTCATACGCATGTGCTGCAACATTTACTTCACCCTCATAAACTGCCACCACAATCCGCTTAATAACCCGGGCATTCACATTGAGTTGCTTCAACACCTTTTTTATCTGGCTGGAGGCTCTTCCCGCATTTGAAAAATCACCTCCTGAAATATGAAAAACCAATTCAACTGCCATTAATATACTTCCTTTAATCCGTTCGAATAAAGTATTCCACTCGCTTTATATATGGAATAGGGTGTTTCCATGAGGATTAGCCCGTTCTCTTCTGAAAGTTCAATCATTTCAGGAGTTGCCTGTTTGCCGCGGGCAAGCAGAACAGCATTTATATCTGCCATTTCAGCTGTACGTATCAGCTGAAGGTTGGATAAACCGGTAATTAAAAGGATATTGTCTTCATCAAGGGTTAACACATCGCTCATTAAATCCGAACTAAATGCTTTTTTGAGATCGTCGTTGGACGTTATATTACCGGCAACGAGCCGGGCAGCCACTAAATGTAAAATTTCATTAATTTTCACGGCGGGTAATTGGTTTTTAAACGATTTTACAACAAATATACTGTAAGTTTCAATTCAGATGCTGACAAATATCTTAAATAAAATAAAAATCAACTGCCATAAATTTTAAATTCATTAATTTACCGGCTGAAAAGAAATCGTTCAAACTAACAAAATAAGCTATGATCTACGACAAGAAATCGTTTTTACCTGGAAATATTGAAGATCCGGAATTTTATCAGAAGGTATTTGATGCCTTGCCTATCCCAATTTTTTACAGAGATCTGAACGGAGTTTACCAAATGTGTAATAAGGCACATGAGGAGTTTTCAGGACGAATGAAAGCACAGATAATAGGCCAGTCGGTTTATGATGTGCATACACGGCATATGGCAGAAATTTATCATCAACGCGACCAGGAATTACTTGCCAAACCCAACATCCAGATATATGAAACCCAGGTTAAGCAGCATGATGGCTCCCGCCTGAATGTCGTAATTAATAAAGCTGTCATCCGCAACAATGAAGGAGAAATAGTGGGCATCGTGGGATCGATAAATGATGTTACAAAACTGAAGAAAACAGAAAAGCGGCTCGAAAAGGCACAGGAATCGATGGAGGTTTCCTCCCACATGATGCACAAAATTAACGTAGGCATTTTAATGATTGATGAAACCCATAAAGTGGTGGACTCAAATGAAAGTTTTGCACGACTGATGGGTGAAGATACATTGGAGTTATTTGACACGATACCCGGGCTGAAAGGCGCAGAAGTGAAAGAACTGGTACCTGAAGTTGTTTTCAGGATGCTGTCAGGCATCCTTTCCTCGGGTGAAGAAATCCTTGAACGTGATATTAAGTACAAGGATAAACTGCTTCATGTATCGGTTGTAACATTATACCGTCAAAAAGTGGTAGGGGCAGTATTTCGCGATATGTCGGCCCCGCTTCTGGTACGTGATGAAATTATCAACAGGGCATACCGGATCAAGGAGCAAAACATTGAAACGGTTCAAAAAATTGCTCACTTGCTGGGGGAAAATGCAGCTGAAACGGAGGAGTTGCTGAATTCAATAATTGAATCGCACAGGTATGGTAACGACAAATAATCAGAACTATCACATCGAAATCGACGTTCAGCAGAAACGCCCAAAAGGAGAAATAGCCTGCGGCGATGTTTTCATGTCGGATGTATTCAGGGAGGAAGGACGTTCCATCCTTGTGCTGAGCGATGGAATTGGCCATGGAATCAAGGCAAGTGTTCTTGCCCAGCTTACCGCAACAATGGCACTGAAATATGCCCGGTTTCATACAAAGCCTGAAATTTTTTCCCGTATTATCATGGAAGCTCTTCCAAAAAGCAGCGACGGAAAGGAGAGTTATGCCACCTTTACAATAATTGAACTTGAAGCCGACGGGCAGGTACGCATAATCAACTACGACAATCCTCCGGTGCTTATAATCCGCAATGGAAACCAGTTTCAACCCAGGGAATATGAATTGGAAGTCCGCGGACGTGAAAACGTTGGCAAGGTATTGCGCTGTCGCGAATTTATTGCCCGCAAAGAAGACCGGATGGTATTCCTGACCGATGGGGTTGTACAGGCCGGACTGGGAAATAAACGTTTTCCCCTGGGATGGGGAATTGCAAATATTTACGATTTTTCCTTGAATCAGGTAAACCGCATGCCCGATATTTCAGCAGCCAAACTTGCACGCAAAATAATAAACCAGGCCTCGATGAACGACGATTTCGAAGTCAAGGACGATACCACTTGCGGCGTCATCTACTTCAGGGAACCCCGAAAATTTATGCTTATAACTGGTCCTCCGTTTTATAAAATCAAGGACAGTGACTTTGCCGACAGGATTAAAAACTTTAAAGGAAAAAAAATTATCTGCGGGGGCACCACTGCCGAAATCATTGCCCGTGAACTGGATATTAAAGTGCAGATACAGCATGGCGCAAAAATTCCCGGCACATTGCCTCCTCCCGCACAGATGGAAGGTTTTGAAATGGTTACCGAAGGCATTCTTACCCTGGGCAAGGTTGAAGAGATTCTGGAAACCTACAACAGCGACAGCCGCCTTCAGGACAGCCCTGCCGAAAAGGTGGCCCGCCTGCTGCTGCAGCACGACAGCATTGAAATAATTTTGGGAACACGAATCAACTGGGCACACCAGGACCCCGAGCAGCCCCTGGAACTGGAGCTAAGAAAAATTGTGGTGAAACGTATTGTAAAAATACTTGTAAATAAATTTTTTAAACATGTGGAGATGGAGTACCTGTAAACAAAAAAACTACTGCCGAAGCAGTAGTTTTTTAAAGCGCCCATAATTCACCATTTCTGGTTTTTCTTAAAATCTAAGTTGAAAAAAGGTTTAATTCCCACTTGGTTCCAGTAAAAATTAATAACACAACAAAGTAAGGTAAAATTCCGAAACTAACTGTAAATCAAAATACTGAAAACAATGGTTATCATTACCTATTATGGGCAACTTATTTACTGACCGAATCAGTAAATGCATAAGTGAAATTTCTTTGTGGATCAGACAAAAGCGCCGGTTTCAGCTATCTCATTTTTCCTGTTTACACCATTGGGTATTTTTTAAATACCTCTTCCGACTTCATTAAAATGTCGACATATTGTCCCCGCTGGTAAACAAACGGATCTTTGAGATTTTTACGTGATAACTTACCTTTGAATTCATCGATGGATTTATATCCGTGTTCATCCATCCAATTGTTCAAATCGATCAGCATATCGGAAACCACCTCGGGTTTATTTTTATAGAGGGTGCTTACAATCTGTACAGCATCGGCGCCAGCCAGAATCAGCTTAATAACATCTTTGGCATTATAAATTCCACGGGAGGCACAGATACTGCCATCGAGGTTTCCATAAAGCACACCCGCAAAACGAAGTGCCAGAAGATGATCCTTTCGGGCACTCAAATTCCATGGGAAATAAAAGGATTCAATGTCGATATCAATATCCGGATTGAAAAATCGGTTGAACAGAACATATCCGTCTGCTCCGGCTTCGTCGATCCGTTTAATGAAATTCAGGGGATTTGTATAAAAAAGACTGATCTTAACGCTTACCGGAATCTTTACAGCCTGTTTCACCGACTCCACTATCTGGCTTTGCTCCAAAAGATGTCCCGGTTCTTCGAAATAGCCTGGTGAAGCAAAAAGATTCAATTCCAGGGCATCGACACCCGTTTTCTCAAGTTCTTTTGCGTATTCAATCCATGTCGATTCGTAGATGGCATTCAAACTGGCTATTACCGGAGTGCTTACTTTCTTTTTCAACTTTTCGATATTATACAAGTGCTCGCGCGGACCTGCATGTTCAATACGCGGAAAAATTGTTTCCATTTCTGCATGCCGGTATTTATACTGTTCCAGATCTTCTGTCATCTGAAGGCTCTCAAGTTGAATCTGCTCTTCAAATAACGATTTATATACGATTGCACCAATGCCTGCTTCCTCCAGCTGTTCAATCATACCTGGCTGCATCACCAGATTGCAGGAACCCAAAATCAGGGGATTTTTCAGTTTTATACCCAGGTAGGTTGTTGATAGATCTGCCATATTAACTGTTTTAATTGATTTTATTAATTTATTACAGAACAAAATCGGTATATAGAAAGTTTGCTCAAATTCATGATTTTAATTAACCAGGTATTTTTATGACACTGACAGAGTAGTTCAATCAACCGGCAGTAAGGTTTGCAACTATATCCAATTTGAAATAAAAAAGTATTAAAAATACCTCACTAACACAGGTAAAAAGCAGAATTCGCCACCCCGATGGCCCTAATCGATTAATCTTTCAACCACCGGCAAAAGATTATCAAATGACAAAGGCTTTGAAATAAAATCAGTGCATCCTGCCTCAAAAGCTTTTTCTTTAACGGTATTGAAAGCATAGGAGGTCTGAACTACAATTGGAATTTCCTGATCGATTTTCCTTATCTCTTCTGTTGCAGTGAATCCATCCATCACAGGCATCTGGATATCCATTAAAATCAGGGAGATGTTGTTACAGCTTTTAAAATAATTAACGGCTTCCTCCCCATTATTAGCCCTGATAATTCCATATTCTTTTGATTCCAACAAGGCTTTTATAACAAAGAAATTAAAATCATTATCCTCAGCGATGAGTATGTTTTTCATATATCCTTATAATTCTGCTTAACAAGTTAATGATAACTGAACGCCGGTCAAAAGGTTTAAATAAATTCTTATTAACATCTTTTAAACCGTCTGCAGATAATAAAAATGAACAGTATTTATCAGACTTACAATAACCTATGTTTTCATCTGAATTACAACATTCCGTAAAAATTAAAAGCCGTTCGCTCAATCCTGTCGGCCCCCTGGTATTGACCTTCTATGGCGGTACTCTCCCTGTTTTAGCATGGCATATTAAAAAAAAATGAATGAGTGGTAGGGTATTTATTTTAATAAGGCTATATAAAGAAAGTGTTAAGGGAATATTTATTTTTCACGTAACTCTTAGGGTAGAATGGTTTTCATTTTTATGGAAGCCATTCTTTTATTAAAATGGGATGAAACAGCAAAATTGTAAACATGTTAATTAATCGTATACAAATAAAAGCTGGGTATGAATTCTACACTTGTTGTTGCTTTTCATCATTGTAAAAAGCTGCCTGTCCAAAAGCAATAAACAGTAAATAAGAGTATTAAACAAAATATACTACGCTGGCACTAGTGTTGGTTTTAACAACTTAGTAAAAAAAATATTCATTTATGATACACGATATTTCTGCAAAAGTAAAATTAAACAACGGCGTAGAAATGCCAGGGCTTGGACTTGGTGTTCTGCGGCTAAAGGAAGGAGGGGAAGTTGAGAAAGCGGTACAGGTGGCGCTTGAAAATGGGTATCGGCTAATTGATAATGCTGCCATCTATCACAATGAAAAAGGAGTTGGGAAAGGTCTTAGGGCCAGCGGCATTCCCAGGGAAGAACTTTTTTTAAGCTCAAAAGTTGCCAACGACCAGCAGGGATATCACAACACATTTAAAGCCTTTCAAAGAAGCCTCGACTGGCTGCAGACCGATTACCTGGATTTATACCTTATTCATTGGCCAAAAGCAGATATATCGCTTGAAACCTGGAAAGCAATGGAGGAGTTGTATGAAAAGGGCAAAGTCCGGGCAATAGGAGTAAGCAATTTCTGGGTGCATCACCTCGAGTATTTTCTTCCAAAGATAAACATTGTTCCTGCTGTCAATCAGGTAGAATTTCATCCTGAAATGACCCAGACCGAACTGCTTGATTTTTGTAAATTGCACAACATCCGGGTGGAGGCCTGGAGCCCAGTCATGCAAGGAAAAGTACTTGAAATACCATTGTTGAAGAGAATCGCAAAAAAATATGGAAAAACACCCGTGCAGGTAGTGCTTCGATGGGATCTTCAAAAAGGGGTAATTCCAATTCCACGATCTGGAAAACCTTCAGAGATTATCGAAAACACACAGCTTTTTGATTTTGAACTCAGCCAAGCTGATATGGCTGAAATTGAAAGCCTGAACCGTAATAAACGCATATTTCCATACTACGACCGAATACCATTTTTACTAAAGGCGCTCATTAACAACAAACGCAAGCTCCCTGTTATTAATGAGCTGGCAGAGGCAACTGTTTATAAAACTAAGAACAGGATAAAAAGGTTGTTCGATCCACCCCAGGTACGTCCGAGTGCAGTGGTTCAAAGAAAGCCGGGGAACCGCAGACTCTGATTACTGCGGGTGTTAAGCTCTGTAAAAAATGCTCCTGTTCCAGGTAAAAGCAATCAGTGGAGGAATAAAAAAAGTTTGCAGCAGAATCTATTTATTCAAACCGGATAAACATCCCGTTAAAATTGATAATCATTGTATCGAATTTTTTAATCAGATCCTGTCCGATATTTCCGTAAACAGTTTCGCTTTCTCTTATCTTTTCCTTGAGCAGACTTATGTTTTCAAGTTTTACAGGCTTCCCACTCACGTTAAAGGTGTGATCAATAGTATAGCCTTCAAACTCCATTCTGCCACCTGCCCCGCCGAAGCTCATTTTGGCAAGCTGGTAGTTTTCATCAATTTCCTTTTGATATTCCCTGTAGAAGCTGTGGTATAACATTGTATGGTCGGCCCCGGTATCAAAGGTATAATGCCTGCCATCAATATAAATTAAGGGCGTTAACTGGCTCATTGCCATATTCGGATCAAATGGGAATGAAGATCCCTCAGGAGAAATAATAAAGTCGCCGTTTTTTTGACTGATTCTGATTTCCTTTAAGGCTTCAATAACAGAATAGCCAAGGATTCCGTAAATCTGGTAATCGATCTGCGGAAAAGAAAGTGCTTCATCCGGCATAACCAGGAAAACAACATTACATAGAGTAATATTACCCATCCTTAGCGAATCACAAACAGCCAATTGTGCCGGAACCTGGGTTCCGGTAATGGCACCAACTTTTATATCAACAGGTATTAATGACATGCCAGATTGTTTAGCAACCGAAACAGAAGTTGTCGACAGGTTAGCACCTGTGTCAAAAATAAAATCCAGTGAATCCTGATTCGCATGCACTTTTAAGGTATTAAGCCCGGCCTTGTCTTTTACCATCCTGAGAGTTGTCAGTTTAACATCAGCCTTTTGTGCAGGGGTATTTTCCAAAGCAGTCCAGATTGTATGACTATTTCTGTAGTTGGCAGTTTGTTCATCGTTCAGGTACTTATTATATTCACTTAAGATGGCCACAATTGTATGTTTTGCCTCTCTGTATTTATACTGTTTCACATTATTATCGTACTTTGTTTCGAACAATTTAAATATAAGTGAATCGGGGATGGAACGCTTGCGCAGCATTAATTCCTCAATGATCTCTTCTGATGATTGAAGTTTGTTAAAAGCATTGTACAGAACAGCTTCAACATATTTCCGATATGGCCCTGATAATTCATTCCTGTTTATTTCAAACAGTTCTTTTGCTTTGAAGTAATTATCTTGTTCAAGCAGTCCCTCGATTTCATTAAACACCGCTGTATTGTTTGTATTACAGGAAATCAATATTACCGGCACCCAGAAAAAGATTATTCTTTGTAATTTCTTCATTCTGCTTTACTTAAATGATACTATTGTTTAATAAAGTAAGAAAATGCAGAGCTTTCAGGTTAAGAAACAAACAAGCTGCAAATAAAACCGGTTCAGATTCCTGACAACCTTATATATAAAATGGCAGACTGTGTGGCAGTTCTTCAAAGCCAAAGTCCCGGCTCACCCTACCACCACATAGCCTGCCATTACTCCAGTTTTAATGTCGTCCTGCTACTTATTTAAGGTACAACCAATGATTCGTTGTATTAGGCATGAACGACCTTAAACGACTATTCAACAGGTCTTATGAGATTCATCAATTCCCTGTCGTGATTATTAACAATTTTACATTCATTGTCAAAATACATTGTAGCACCGTTTTCCGCAGTATATGTTTCCCATGCGGGCAGCACCCCTTCCACATTGGGATTACCGGTTTTTACGAAATTAATCCATGCGGAACTCATCTTATCGGCCAGGCTCCAGGCTTCTTCCGTATTGCCCGTCCAGTCTTGTCTCAGGTCAACGGTATTGAAAGCCAAAGGAATATCAAGGCCATGAAATGAACCTTTCGATGCATTATCAACCTGACTTTTCCAGGCCAGCAAATAAACATACAAGGGGGCATCTGCCTCTTTTGCCCTGGCATCAGCAGTCCGGATTGTAAAAGGCCTGAACGTATTATCAATTGACACAAGGTCCTGTGGTGTAAAATCGGGATAAGCTTTTGCGAACAGCTCTACATACCGATCGGTTTTGTCTCCGTATTCTTTGGCCAGGCGTTCTCTGGCCTGTTCCAATGTCATGTTTTTATCGCCATAAAAGGTAGGCATCAACTCATTCAGGGTGGTACCTATAAGCAGTGGAACATCGTTTGAGATATCGGCAAACCCGGGACTGAAAGGTTGCTGAAGCAAAACAACACCATCGGCCGAAGGTGCAAACCCCGACATTGTTGGCGATCCGGGTCTTCTTCGGCCAAAAAGTTCTGTAACGGCATCATTTCCCGCTTTAACCAGATCCGTATAATCAACCGTGTTCAGTTTCCCGACTTCATTTGGTGTAAGTCCTAATTTATCGAGTACAGCCAAACCCAGGGCTTGTGATGTTTCTTTTGTCATTGTATTGAGCAGGGTTCCGCTTTGAATAATCGCCTTGTGAAACAACCCCCTGGCCGCAGGCATACACATGAGTGTGCCCACTTTTCCGCCACCTCCCGATTCACCTACAATGGTAACATCGGATGGATTTCCTCCAAAATTTTCAATGTTTTCGCCTATCCACTCAAGGGCCTTCACAATGTCGAGCATACCTACGTTTGCTGACTGCGCATATTCGGGACCACATGCCGACAGATCAAGAAACCCCAGGATGTTCAGCCGGTGATTTACCGATACCATTACAACATCCCCCTTTTTTGCCAGCGCTTCACCATAAGTCATGGGATCGTTGCTGCTTCCTGTATGAAATCCGCCTCCATGCAACCACAGCATGACAGGACGCCGTTTACCGTCGTTTATTCCCTGGGTCCATACATTTAAGCTGAAAAGATCGCTTTCGTTCTGGGTGGAATCGGGAATCCAGGCAACCACTTGCCGGGCTACCGGCCCAAAATCCCTGCATACACGAATTCCTTCCCAGGCTTCAGGATCCCGGGGAGGCATAAACCGTTCGGCTTTAGCATAGGGAATCCCTTTAAAGGAATATACATTATCGCTAAAACTGCCCGATACATCACCATGGGTGGTTTCAACAACCGGCTCCTGACTGGAGTTTATCTTTTGGCTGCATGCCCCAAAACATAACCCGAATAAAGAAAAAAACAGAAAGTTTGTGAATAGCCTCATCGTATACATTTTTGGTTATTTTAAGATTTCCCAAAAATAATTATAAATTCAATTTATCCTAGTTGATTATAGTGAGCGTGCATATAATCCTCTGCCGGTAAAATTTGCTGCCGGTTTTAAAACACCCGATTAATTCTGCTTGGAACTCAACAACCGAAATTATCAGGGAATGCCATTGTGTACAACAAAAAATTCGATCAATAATTTCGTTAACGGCACTGGAAAGGACAAAATCTTTATATTATGGTGCCCCAACGATGGTTCTGATGTTTATTATTTCTCAATGAATGTAAAGCCCTGTAGTTGCCAAAAGCCAATTAGATTACCCCATCTGACAATCAATTTTTGCCCTTGCTTTCTTCGCCAATCCTTCCCAATATCCAAATGACATTTTAAACCCATCCCTTTCCTTGTATGATGGCAATATCTGCACTCTAATGGCTGCAATCCTGTCCCAAACAATTCACATAATCCATCATGATAGAACGTACAGCCATTCTGGGAGAATATTTGCAAAGCATAGTTCGATTCATTTCCTTTGAATGCCGGAGACAATACACCAAAATGATGCTTTAGCGAAATTTCAAGCATCATCCGGTTAGCCATACCCGATTCAATAGCCTTTTCAGCTTCAGAAACCGTCCACCAGCCAGGTCGCAAACAATAATTTTTACAGATTTCGCATGAACATGGTTCTGACGGTTGGTACCTTTTATTCAAATTCATTTTTGTATTCTAAAACAATGAAAATTACAAATGAATTGATGTATTGCTATTTGTTCGTTATTAACTTCTCTCTCTCTCTTTTATTTATAAATAATTTTCTGGCCGGATTTTTTTTACTTGCCCTTTATCAAAACCAGCACAAAAACCTTTCGTGCATGAAAAGCTCACACACGAAAGGAATTTTATTGTTTTCATCTATTCAAACCTGCAGCATGAAAGGGTTTCCCTGTTCAGATCTTCTTTCCGATGTAAAACATATTCCCGTAATAAGCTTTGTATTTAGAATACAGCTCTGCTTCATACCTCATGGCAGCCACAAATTCTTCTATGGCTTTGTTCCCTTTGTACTTTTTCAAAAAGTATTCTCGTCGCAAAGTTTGCCACGAATAATAAGCAGTCCAAACGGTCTCGGGCAAAATAAATGCGGCAACAGGAAGGTAACCTGCTTTTTGCATTTGAAAAACCTTGTTCGCAATGGTATCCATTTCAGGGTAGGCTTTTTGCCAGAAATCCTGAATTTCTTTGGGTCGCTCTTCGCTAAACCAGGTATTTTCAGTAACAGCAATATATCCGCCCTGTTTCAGAAATTTTCTCCATTCGCTCAGGCCACGTTCAAATCCAATATTGTATATCGCTCCTTCCGACCAAATCAGGTCCAGTTCTGCCTCCTCAAACGGAAGATTTTCCATATTTCCTACAATGCCCTTAACCCGATCCTGCAGATTTTTGATCCGGGTGTTTTTGTTGAATTGATCTATAAAACCGGGCCAGGAATCAACACCTGTAATGTTACAGGGAGTGTTTTCACCCAGCACCATTGTCTGACCGCCTGTGCCGCATCCTACATCGGCAATTTTAGAACTCTCAGTCAGACCTTTTATAAAACTCAATGCCTTAAGTGTTTCTTCCGGACTTCCGGGACCCTGACGTTCTGAATCTGAAAAAAATTCATATATAACAGCCAGGTCAAATTCATGGATTGTATGTTGTTCTATGTCCATTTTTTTTTATTTGTTGCATGCACCATTGGCACAACTACGCCATATAGATTGCACGCTGATTAAAAACTCAATAATTTCAACAGGAAACTGCTCCCGGAAAGAATTTTCCGTGAACAAATGAAGATACAACCTATACAGAAAGTACAGATTGTTTACAGAACCCTATCCAAATTTATAAACATCCGTTTGTTTTAATTCGGTACAAGTTTATGAAAAAACAATAACATCTGAAAATTTTATTCATTTATTTTTCAGGCAGCAGCAGGCATCGAATTCTTACTTCCATATGCCCAAAATGGCTCCCATTACCGTAAAAACAACAATACCAAAGCCCACCGTATTTTTCCACAAATTCATTTAGTTCCGGAAATTCAGCTACACAAGCTTTGCAGTTGATAAACCAGGTTTTTAGAATTATCGTTTTTCCTTTTGTATTTTCGTTGGTGTAGATGTTTCCTTTCAGGTCAGTAAATGTAAATTGGGGAAGTGGCGTTCCTTCCATTTCATATAAACCATAGATTCTGGTTGATTCATTTTTTATTGTACTTCCAATACTTTTGTTTGCATTAGCGTCAAGCTTATACAGTTTATATACTTCTACTTTATTGTCCGATTTTATTTTTAGAGGGATGTAATTGCCGGTTGTTAATTTCTCTAAAAATTGTTTTTTGTCAATCGTGTCCGACTGTTCGTTTAAACCCGCAAAATCTGATGATAAAGAAATGTTATCTGAATAGTAAATCCACCACTTCCTGAAATCAGATGTAAGTTCACCGATATAGACGTTGGGTTCAAGCGTTTCAACTATTTCTGTTAACTGAGTTCTTTTTGATTTTTCGTTGCAGGAAAAAACAAAAATTGACAGCAGAAAAATCGTAATTACTTTTAGTTTTTTCATTTTTGTTAAAATTATGCACACTAACGGAACCAGATGCAGTTGCCGACTGCGGGCGGTTTTCCTGTCGGCTGCACGGCCGTCTGGAACTCCTCTAATTGTGTAAAAGAAAACACCTTTTTGAGTGTTTTTATACGGATCGATTGTCTGTTCGGTTTGTTTTGAAAGGACATATCTGACGGCTTTCTCAAATTGTTTTTTTTTTGTCGCAAATTCATTTCTATTTCTGATTTTGAAACCCGCTATTGTTATCTATACCATTTAAGCGGTTCGACTTTCTGTTTTTGTCATTTTAGTTTCAGCATCAATTGAAAAGCCAAATCCGAAGCTACCCATTCTTCTATTATTTTTTCTTTGTCAAAACGAGAAACTACTAATTCATACCATTTAACTTTTTGATTTGAGGCAGAAATTCCTTTCAAGCTGGACTTATGAGTGCCGCTTAATGTTCTTTGCCAGGTCAATAAATTGTCAGCTTGAGATAGAACTTCAATTTTGACAATTTTAATGTCAGGAATTGCAGTCCGCAATTGTTTCGCAAATTGCTTTATAAATTTATGACCCTTGTATGTCTTTTCACCGGAATGTGCTATATAGTCGGTTGAAAAGGCAGAGTCAACTATGTTCAGATTTCCTTGCCCTATGAGTTGGTCTGCAATGTTCTTTATTTGTTCAAGCCTGTCCATATACTTTGTTTAATAGTGTAGTTCTCTTTTAAGCCGACCGTTAACGGTTGGTACTTGTCGTCGTTGCGGATTTCGGAAAGCCTGCCCGTACAGGCGGGGGTTCCTGTCCGCCAGCTGGCGAAAATGGAACTGCGAAACGGGAATCCCTGCCTGTTATGGGGCGTTTTTAAATTTCTTCGGGTTTTATTCCAAGCATGAATAAAGTTTCTTTCTCTGTCCCGCAACCTAGTTTCTTTGCTTTTTTAAAATCTTCTATTGCCGAATCTTTGCTGAAAGGTGGCTTTTTCTCAGGAGTTCCTTCTTCCTTCTTGGCATTGTAAATGGAACATTGTCCAATTAATTCAGCTTTGGCAATTCCTCTTTGCTTGTAAGCATTTCCATTCTCCGTATCAAGTTTAATTGATTTGTCAAATTCTTTAATGGCTTCCATATATTCTTTTGACTTAAGATACTCCATTCCTTTTTCAAAATGTTTGTCCTGTGGCTGCAATCTGGAAAAATTATTGCAACCTTCAATGCTGTTAATCCCGATAGGATTAAACCTATGATTCGCATGAATAGAACCAGCGAACAGCAATAAACTAAAGAGAAAAGTCAGATGTCTCATTATTCGAAGTTTTTAGTTTGTAATTGATTTTAAAAGCCCCTTAAGGGTACATTATATGAATAGTGGCAGTTTGCGTGGTAATTTCCTGTCAAACCGCTATGCCGCTTGAGCGGGCTACAATACTTAATATTTATCACATCACCTGCAATTACTTATACAAAATGTTACAAGCATGTTGTTTATTCATTTTGTCTTGATATTTCCCAAAACTCAGTTCTTTCATTTATCGATTTTAAAATTAGTCCGTACTCATTCTTAAGAGTTTTTTGGGCATTCTCAAAATCTTTTGCAGGAATTATAAAATCAAATTTTCTATTGTCGGCTTCATTTACTGAAATCAATTTTAAGTAATTATCTTCCAAAAAGTCTTTCAGATTTTTAAGTGTTGCACCCTTAGATTCCCAATTATCATATCTCATTGTAGTTCCAAAATACTGAGAATTGGATATATAAGCATTTAATAGTGAGTCATTTTCTATCTGCAGTTTAAATACAGCTGTGTCTTTTATAGATTCCTTTAATTCAAATCCTATTTGTTCTGGCAATAAAAACTTTAACATTTCAACGCAATTAGCCTGAGTAGTAATTTCTTTGTCAGCTTTTAGGGTTAAGTCATAAGTTGTTTTTAGCAATGCCGAATCCTGAGATAAAATCCTTGATTTATTAATCCCGTAAAATGTTTTAAGCATATTTTCAAGGTCCTTATTGAAAACATTGATGTCAAAAGGATTAAAATGGTAATATGAAGATTGTCCCATTTCAAGATTATGCTTTTGAATTGAAAAAGAATAAGCTGAGTTCTTATATGGGAGTTCAGAATTATCCATTTTCAAATTGACCATCTCATTTTCACGTCCGAGAGCTTTATTAAGTAGTTCTTTGTGTAGGTGAAATGGACTACCTTGCCATTGTATCACTCCATTTTTGTCAATCAGAAAAGTCTCAGGAAAACCGGAAACCCCATAGGCTTTAATTGTCTTCTGTTCAGGGTCTGAACCTACTGGATAGTACATGACCATCTTATCCAGGAATCTATCAATTTCATCCGGCTTATCAAACGTGACCGAAAGAAATACAACTTCTGGAAACTGTTTTGCCAAATGATTTAATTCGGGTATTGATGCAACGCATGGTGCACAATGAGTAAACCAAAAGTCAAGTACAATTATTTTGCCGTTCAAATCTTTGGGAACTTCTTTTGTCTGCCAATCAGCGACGTGAATCTTTGGATAAATCCAGTTTTCGATGTCAATTTTTGGAGCTTGCTTACCAATTAAATCATTTTGAGAAAATCCCATTAATGATAAGAAAATCAGTCCGATTATTATACCTGTTTCTTTCATGTAGTATCTTGTTTTCAATTGCCTGTAACGGTTGGTACATGTTGCGGGGCGGATTTGCAGAGCCTGCCCGTCCGTTCAGGCGGGCGTTCCTGTCCGCCAGTCGGGGCGGATTTCGGTGAGCGTTCATGTCCGCCAACTGGCGGACAGAACTGCGAAACGATCCCGATAACCATCGGGACGCAGTTGGCGAACCACCAAACCCCGCCCTGCAATATGTACTGTGTTATTATGCTGCGTTTTTTATTCAATTTGTCCAGCTTTTATATACTTGTTTTCTGTATAATTCGTAGCTCTGTCAATTATTTTTAATGTGCTTTTATCTGAGGATAATTCAATTTTTATCCAGCCGTAATTATAATTTGTCACCCCTGATGGGAAAAAGCCAGACCTATATCCAATATATTTTTCGCCTTTCCCTGCAAATTCGTCTAAACTTATTCCGTTGGAATTTCTCCAATTGTCAGTTTCAGAAATTTTTTGATTTTCGTCCAAGGGTAATGCATCTCCATTATCAGAATTTGCGAGTATGTTACTAAACCCATCACATGTAATTAATTCGTCATTTAGTCTTATTATTACGGTATTGCCAGATGAACTTGCTTCCCTAATTTCGAAAATTAACTTTTTACAAGTTCCGTCTATTGAGTCAGGATTTGATAAGGTAATAGTTTTATTAATTTCTGTGAAAATAATATTGTCGGGCGGTAATTCTTCAGATTTATTACAAGAGAAAAATAGTCCACTGACAATTGCAGCTACATAAAGGAATTTTAATGTTTTCATGTCAATAGTTTTTAGAGTTAGTCAACCTGTCCGCTAAAAAAGCACCTGCGCGCAAACCAGGTCCCTTCACAGCTTCGCCCCCTCAGTCACACCCAGCATCCGGTTTTGCACGGCTAAAGCGCTGCTCCTGTATTCTACACAATGCTGGCGATCTTTAAAGCTTTCTATGCATTCCTGGTGCATTAATTGGTCTTTTTTCAAATCCAAACTTCTCATAGAATCCAAATTTGTCTTTTGCAGAAAATAATTGAATATCCTTTATTTGTGATTCAACACACTTCGACACCAATCTGTCAAGCAATTTACTTCCCAATCCCTGGTTTTGATAGTCTGGATGAATAATCAAATCAACAATGAATGCGTGATGAACTCCGTCTGCAATCACTCTACCAAATCCAATTAGTTTATTCGAATCATAGATTGAAATTGAATACCAACTATTTGCTATTGCTCTTTCCAAATCCTGTTGGGTGAAATTGTACCTTGAATTCCATCCAGTTGTTTGAAATAAATCCCAATAATCAGCTATATCTGGTAATGATTCTTTAAAGGTCATTCTATTCTTTGTTTCTGTATTCCAACGAAGTTCTGTTTTTATAGTGTTGCTGCCAACGGTGGTATATATTGTCGGGGAGGATTTCGGAGAGTGTTTCTGTCCGCCAGCTGGCGGACGGAACTGCGAAACGATCCCGGTAACCATCGGGACACAGTAGGCTTACCACCAAACCCCGCCCTGCAACGGGTAGTTATTTATTCAAGTATTTTATTAAAAATCTCATCAAGTTTTTCCGCATTACTTGGTCTTGGGGCATTACTGTTTTCTACAATTCCCTTTTTATTTATTATTAAATACCTTGGGATACCCGAAAACTCAAACATTTTAAATAATTCGTCTCTTTGTTCATCTTCAAGATAGTAGTGTTCTCCAGTTAATTTTCTCCTTGATATTGTCGATTTCCAAGCGTCTTTTTGGCAGGAAACGCCAAGGAAAATAAATTCAATATCTGTATTCTCATATTTTTTTTGTAATTCACCTGAATAAAACATTTCCTGCATACATGGTCCGCACCAGGGAGCCCAAATATCAACATATAAAACCTTTCCCGGATATTGCTCAATTATTGTTTTTAAAAAATCAGCATTTTCATTTGATGAAAAATCTCTTAATTTAATTCCTTCTGAATAATCTTCATTTTCCAAAAGACTTATATATTCCTTTGATTTCTTCTCACTTTCCAGTAATTCAATGTATTTATTTTGAAGAATGCTCAGGTAGGTTTCAATACCTTCCTTATTTTGTTCCAATACTGTAAATCTTTTTTCAATTAAACTGTTTAATGCATAATCTTGAGTTTCTCTTGAATCATCGATAAATTTATTTAATAGAGTAATTTCGATATATTTTTTACAGAGCTCATTTTGAGGAAGTGAAATGACAAAATCATAAGCCTGTTCAATATTTTTATAATAGTCAAGCGAGTTATTTTTAATGTATTTATTCGGAAGCCATTCAAAACATCGCCTGTATTGTGCAACATTAAAAAGGTCAGGATTATTAAATTCATATTCATCAGTAAATCTTAAAAAAGTATCAGAAGGCTCATTTATAGCCTTTTGATAAAAACTAAAATCATTTAGTGATGTCAATCCCGAAATCTTATAAAATATGTCCGTATAAAATAAGTTATTTTTTTCATGTTCAATGAATTGTTTTATTGAAGTAGATTTTTGATTTGAGAAAAAGGATTCGAGAAAATTCAATCTGTCGATTGTAATTGAATCCTGAACATTAAAATACTCAAATCCACTTGGTCTTCCCTCTAATACGGGATTTCTTTTTTCGTATTCATTATATATGTTCACCCAATATTCTCTTGATTTTGAATAATATTCAGCGTAAATTCTACTTTTGCCTGAAAAGATGACAGTGTCTTTGGTAAAAACAATATCCAAATTTGAGTTTGGTTCCACCCAAATTGGGAACTGGATTTCGTCAATATTAATATATGCTGTAAACGGTTGTTTAATACTGTCAATTACGAATTGTGTTGAATCTTTCGATTTTACAGGAATATATTCAGTCACGCCAGACAATCCAATATTTTTTTGAAACCCAACAGCAATTTCTGTTCTTGTCGTATCCTGAATATCGAAGCTAATCGTAAAATCTTCCTTGTCGGAGGAATTATTACAACCAACCAGGAAAAGAATAAATAGGATGTCGATAATTTGAATTCTCATTGTCAGTATTTTTTAGTTTTTTGTTGATTCTTAAAATTGCCAATAACGGAGGCAATATGCAAAGTTGGGGAGTACGGAGCGATTCACTATCAAGATACACGGCACTTAATGCGAGCCACAACCTTTGAATAACCTATTAAACCCTAATTTTGTATATTGCATGTTGAACTAAACCCCGCACGCGGGGAGCTTTTGGGCTTAAATTTATGAATTGTT
>OBJA01000916.1_pt1 | contig 22908 bp, 23 predicted proteins | sample 1519751 | NCBI WGS metagenome assembly OBJA01 (sample SAMEA3881238, study PRJEB22517) | soil metagenome | biome: lake sediment; feature: soda lake sediment; material: sediment, water from around vicinity | place: India | collected 2013-12-23 | depth 3 m
GGCACCCACCAGACCGGCCAGTAGTGCGCGTGGAAGCCGGATTTCCCACAGAATCGTCTGTTCTATGGTTTCACCCGGCCCTTCCAGTAACAGGCTCACCAGATCGTACCAGGAAAAACTGAAGCTGCCGGCACGCAGGCTGATCAGCAGTGCCAGCAACGGAGATATCAGCAGCAGCAGTTGACCAAAACGCAAAATGGGGCGTGGGGGCTTTTTTACCATGTTTTGTCCGTGGACAAGGTGTTAGTGCTGATCTTTACCGTCAATGTCGGGATGCAGTGCTCTCGCCAGGGCTTCGATAGCGAGAATCATCCGTGGTCCGGGACGATGTATCCAGTCAGCTTCGGTAACAATGATACGTTGATGACGCACTGCCTGCAATTGATGCCAGCGGCTGAATACTGCTGCCGGTTGCGGTTGCCCCGGATGGGCAGAGACAATAATCGCCTCGGGATCTATCTGCAGCAAGGTCTCCATGTTCCAGGTCGGGTAGCTCGGACCCTTGGCCGGAACCGGGTTGGCACCCCCGGCGTAGCGCAGGACATCGCCGACAATGGTGTCAGGGCCTGCCACTACCACAGGTTCAAGCATGACGCAGACCAGAGCGGTGACCGGGGTTTTTCCGGCGAGTTGTTGTTCAATATATTGCAAACGTTGACGAAAATCGCTAACGATTCCTTCAGCTTCCTTTTCATGGCCGATGATCCGGCCCACATTTTGAATGGTTTCGAGGGTTTGTTCGACGTTATTTGGATAAACGACAAAAACCGCGATTCCCATATTTTCCAGGCGCTGTACCAGTGCCGGTCGGTTCATGTCGGCTGAAGCAAACACCAGATCGGGGCGCTGTAACAGAATCTGCTCCAGGCTTGGATCAGCATATTGCCCGACCTGAGGCAGCAGGGTTGCCGCTTCAGGGTAGGTACAGGCATCGGTGACGGCAACCAGCTTGTCTTCGGCCTGTAGCGCAAAAAGGATTTCTGTAATGCTCGGCACCAGGGAAATAATACGCCGGGGCGGTTCCCTCAAATGAATCTGCCGCCCCAGAGCGTCAGTGAAGGTTGCCGCCGAGAGGGGTGAGGTAAAGAGGACGACAATGAAAACAACTGAGAGATAGCGCAATATAATCACAGGACAAAACCCAATAGGGGCGGGATTGTCCCGCCCCAGGATGTCATTTTTCGTTTACCATCAAAAACTCAGTTTGATCCCGGCGTAGGCCGACAGTCCGGGCGTACTGTAACCAGCCACCTCTTCGTAATACTTATCAAACAGATTGTCAATTCTTCCAAAAATCTTGAGGTGATGGGTGGCCTGATACGAGGCCGCAAGATTGACCAGGGTATAGGCTTTCAGTTTTTTATCAAGAAAGCCGTCGTCGCGTTTGCCGACGTACAGCAGACTTCCATTAACTTCCAGAGAGTCGATGGGATGAATGCTGACTTGAGCATGTCCCTTGTGGAGTGGTCTTCTGGGCAAACGGGAATTGTCATCTTTGTTTTTGGTATCGGTATAGGTATAGGCGAGTTGCAGACTGAGCTGGTCGATGGGGTAAATATCGATGGTCGTTTCGACTCCCTGGGTACGAATATCTCCAGCGTTACGGTATTCACCGTCCCATCCGCCAGTACTCATCCAATCGATATAGTTGCTGATATCGTTACGAAACCAGGAAATATCGAAAACCACCAACCCCTGCAATATTGTTTGCTCAATGCCGATATCGTAACCCATACTTTTTTCCGGGCGCAGGTTCGGGTTGCCGGAATAACTGTCATAGAGCTGGTAGAGCGAGGGTGCCTTAAAACCGGTTCCCAGGGTGGCACGAATACGGGTTCCTGTTTGGTTAAAAGTGTAAGAAGGGGCAACACGCCAGGTGGTTTTGCTGCCGAACTCTTTGTGGTCATCGTAACGCAAGCCCAGATTGGTGGAAAATCCGCCGAAAGCAAGGCGATATTCGCTAAACAGGGCGTTGTGGGTAGCCCGGTCACTTCGCCCAAAGCTGTTTTTTGCTTCTTCGCGCTCAATCTCTCCGCCGATAATCAGCCTGTTGAGATCGTTGATTCGGAACTCGTTAAGTAGCTCCAGCTTGTTTTTTTTGCCGGTAAAATCAGAGGCTCCCCACACCTCATCGTTGAATTCACGCTCAATGCTTGTATGCGCGGCACCAAGGGTTATCAGCCAGCGTTCGTCCAGCAGATGCAGGGTAGTACGCAGGCCGGTAGTAAGGCTCAGATGGTCGGCTTGATTGTCGGCATCGTTGGGAAAATCATCGTAATCGTAAGTGCTGTCGCTGTAACGGAGGTTGAATTTGAGTTCGAGCAGATCAGTCAGGCGACCGCCGGAGTTCAGGGTAATGGAGGTGGTTTCGTAACCGTCTCTTTCTCGGCCACCATATTTTTTGCTGACAGAAGAAAAACCGTCGCTACGCAAATGAGAAAAGCCGAGGGACAGGTACCCTGCCTGTTGACCGATACTGAAGCCTCCCTGTAGTTTGCGAGTGTTGTACGAACCCCCTTCCACGGCAATATGTGCCTGGGGTTTGCCCTCGTTGGTACCGGTTTTGGTGATGATATTGATGACACCGCCGATGGCATCGGAACCGTAGATCACGCTCTGCGGGCCACGGACAATTTCGATACGTTCGATCTGATCGGTAGTCAGGTGGGTAATGTTGGCATCGGCACCAATGCCGGCAGGATCATTGTATTCAACCCCGTCAACCAGAACCAGAGTGTGTTTATTGTCGGTACCGCGCATGTATATTGACACGCTGCCACCAGGGCCACCACTGCGGACCACATCGACTCCCGGTACAGATCGCAGTACGTCAGTTACCAGCGGTTGACCACCGGCTTCAATCTCTTCAGCGGTAATAAGGGTGACGGCACTATTGGTTTGACTCAAGGGCGTGGCTATCCGGCTCGCCGTTACCACTACCGGTTCCATGGTGATGGTTTCCTGCGCCTGCAAGGTAGCGGTTGCTGCCAACCACAAGCTCAACAATAAAACGATTCTTCTGAACATCTGTTGTTCCTCCTTGTGTTCCCATGCGGGAGGCGTGAGGGGCGCAACAAAAAAACCCGCACCCTGCTAAGACAGGGGCGGGTTTCCGTATTTTAACGCCGCGCGTGCCCACGCTCCCTTCCCCGGGGAGATAAAAGTGGATGTTTCGACGGCAGGTCTTCTGACTTGCGAGCTTTCAGCAATAAAACGTTGCTGAACCATCAGGTCGCCTTCCCGGGTGCCCCCAGTGGCATGATGATCTGAGTTTGAGCTCGCTTACAGCGGCGGGTCCGTGGAGGAATTGCACCTCTCTTCCCGTTGTTGTTACCCCCGATGGGAAACGACAAGCCTTGCGGCACCGGCGAAACGCTTAAATTGTGGACTGGTTATAGGAATTGTTGCCAATCAAAGTCAAGTCAAACTTGGTTCCAGTCAGTAAACCGAGTGTGGTCCAGCTGTAGTTCCTTCAGCAGCCCGTGGAACCCAGTTGCCGGACTTGGTGGGTAACCCGGTTCAGGAAGTCTTGCTCGTGTGAAACGATGATGCAGCCTGAGGAGAGGCAGTCGAGGATGGCAACGATGCGATCGACCGTGACTTTGTCCAAACCCGTTGTTGGTTCATCCAGCAGCAGAACTGTCGGTTTCATGACCAGAACCGTTGCCAGTGATACCAGTTTTTTTTCACCTCCCGAGAGGGTGTGGGTGATGCGGTTTTCCAGCCCCTGAAGGTTGAGGTCCGCGAGAGTTTGGCGTGCAAGAGTGATTGCCTCCGTTGGCCCATAACCCAAATTCAGCGGGCCGAATGCCACATCTTCCATGACCGTTGGTGAAAAGAGCTGGTCGTCGGCATGTTGAAATACGAAGCCTATTTTCTTCCGTGCCTGACGAAAATCCTGTTCCGAGGTCATCGCTTTCCCCAAAAGCCGGATATCTCCACGATCAGGTTTTAGCAGTCCCATGATGATGTGCAGCAGGGTCGATTTTCCACTTCCGGTGGCTCCCATCAGTCCGATTTTTTCGCCGGCATCCAGAGAGAAATCAAGATTGTCCAAAAGGATATCGCCGCCGGGATAGGCGAAGGAAATGCCTTTTAACTGGATCAATGGGGTGATAGCAGCCATTCGATGTTCCCGAGTCCCAGCAGGCTAAGCAGCAACAGCAATGACCAGACCCGGTCAGAGCGGTTAAAAGCGTATTGCTCAAGGATATAAAAATGTCCATGAAATCCACGGCAGAGCATGGCCTGATAGACCCGAGTCGCCCGATCAAAGGAGCGAACCAGCAACATGCCAAGCAAAAAAGCATAACTGCGATAGGTGTGAAGGTTGGTGGCCGGAGCAAAAGAGCGCACCTTCATGGCCGTTACAAGTCGCTGATATTCCTGGCCGATGACGAAGATGTAGCGATAGGCAAAGAGTAAAAGATAAACCAGCTTGTTCGGGACGCGCAATGAGTTCATGGCATGGCCCAAGGAGACGATGGGCATGGTGGCAATCATGGCGATCAGAACCAGCAGAAGGGTATTTGACTTGAGGGCGATTCGCAGCGCAAACAATAACCCCTCGTGGCTGAAGCCCACAGAACCGATTGTGAACCAGGCCGGACCAGTGTGGGTAAGGGGAAGAGTTATTAAAAAAATCAGGTTGAAGAGATTGATCAGCAGCAATCTTGCGGCAACGGCAGGGATATGCAGACGCGCCAGAATCATCAGGAACAGGGATAGTATCAGGCCGGCCATTAACGTTAAAAAGGAAGATGCCAAGGCAATCAGAAGAGAAAAACCGACAGCGTAGACCAGGCGCAGTCGTGGATCCAGTCGGTGGATCATGGAGTTGCCATGGGCAAAACGTTCTTCAATAACCACAGCTGTCAGCCCTTTTTGCGGCGGTAATTGAAATAGGCTCCGGCACCCACCAGGCCGACAATATAGCCGATTCCCGCCATAATGTCTTTAAACGGAGGACGACCGGATTGCTCTTCGGCGGCCAGTTTGCGGATAATCGGTCGCAGCTTTTTGTCCAATGCTTTTTCCAGTTCAATTTGCAGCTGTTCGGCTGAGATAAGATGGACCACCCCCGGCTGTTCGATTTCCGCGACAATCGCTGCCTCCACCGTTGCGCTTGCCAACGTCGGTTCTTCAGTATCAACGTCTGCACGGGGGAGATCAACCCGGGTCTGGTGCCCCATCCCCGCGTTTACCAGGATTGTCATGTCTGTCTGGTGCGAAGCAGGAAATGAAAACTCGCCCTGATCTCCCGTTTTACCTTCCAGCAGTTGTTGCCCGGCATCATCGAAGACAACCACCTGGGCCTGACGAGGGGTCGAACCATCACTGAAACCACTCTCGACATAAACAGTTGTCCCTTCAATCCAGGCTGTCACTATTAATTTATGAGCGGATGCAGTCCCGGCAGATAACAGCATCAGCAGGATAGCAACTGTGACACAGGTCGGTATTCTGATGAGATAACAATTTTTTGGTTCTCTGGACATCCCGCCGGAAGTTCTGTCAGCTGATAACATCATTGTGTCCTTTCTACTGGTGAAAAACGGATAGCGCGGCAGGTTGAACCTTTTTTAAAAAAGCAATACAGAACATGGTGATCAGTCCCTCAATGATCATCACCGGAATGTGGGCGCTGATGACCAGTGCGGCTATTTGGAAAAAACTTTCCTCAGTCCATATCAGAGAAATCGCGACCATCAGTGACGTGAAAAAAACCGACAGGGCACCACAGGCGAAAGCAGCCATCAGCGCATACTTTGTCTGGTTGATCACGATTGAACGAAAAAGAAAGCCGCACAAAACCGCCGGTCCGGCAAGGTTGAAGCTGTTCACCCCGAGAACGGTAATGCCGCCAAATTGCAGAAAGACGGCCTGTAGTGTCAATCCTGTCAGCAGAGCCGGAAAGGCCGCCCATCCCAGCAGCAGGCCGACTATTCCGTTGAGCAACAGATGGACGCTTGAGGGTCCGATAGGCACATGGATCAGCGAAGCAACAAAAAAAAGCGCCGCAAGGATGCCGACCTGGGCAATATGCTCGTAATCAAGCCGTTTTAACCCAATTGTCGTCCCAATCGCTGTAAGGGCTGCTCCGGTCATCAATACCGGGACGGAAAGAACCCCTTCCGAGATATGCATGTGATTGGCCTTATGATGCAGGGGCTCGATGACGAGCACAGCGAAAAGAAACCGGATTCATCTCGTTTTTCCGAGGTTCCGGCAATAAAAAAGCCCGTACATTCTCTATACGAGAATGTACGGGCTTAACGTTTTTAAAGTCCCGGTTTGCGCCCACACTCCCGAAAACCCGGGGAGAAATTGAAGGGGCAGTCCATACCGGCAGGTCTTCTGGCTCGCGAATCGTCCTTGGGGTCACCTTCCCGGTCCTGGCGACCAGTGGTTCTTGACCCTTTGTCCTCGCTTACAGCGGCGGGTCCGCAGGGGATTCTCACCCCACTTCCCTATTAAGCCCGTCAGGGCACCGTGGACTATATTTGCGGTATTGGTAGCACAAAAAAAAACATCGGGCAAGGGCGTTGTCTTTTTTGAAAATCATTGGTTTCATGCGGATAATCGAAGTCGTCAGTCTGGTTGATGGCGATGGTAAAAGACTTGACAGCAATCGTTATTCGTCAGACCATCCCTCCCCATGAGAAGCGGATTTACGACCGGAACCGCCGCCGCAGCGGCTGCCAGAGCCCATGCCCGGCTCCTTATGCAGCGTTTTGTCGACAGGACTATCGACGTCCTGCTCCCGGCAGAGAAGACTTTGAGCATTCCCGTGGAGTGTCACCGGCATGGTGCTGTGGTGATCAAGGATGCAGGGGATGATCCCGATGTCACCCACGGTACCGATATCTGGGCACGGGTTGAACTGTGCGAAAAGGATCCGACCATCCGTATTGTTGGTGGAGAAGGGGTCGGTACGGTCACTCGTCCCGGTTTGCAGGTTGCCGTAGGGGAGGCGGCGATCAACCCGGTTCCCCGTGCCATGATTGAGATGAATGTTCGGGCCGAGATCGGCGCGGATTGCGGCGCTATCGTGACCATCTTTGTCCCTGACGGTAAACGACTGGCAGAGCGGACCTTCAACCCGCGACTGGGGATCACCGGAGGAATTTCCATTATCGGTACGACGGGAATTGTTGAACCCATGAGCATTGCCGCTCTGGTGGATACCATCCGTTGCGAAATCGATATCCGCCTGGCTGAGGGTCTCCCTATCGTGCTGGTCCCCGGCAAGATCGGCGAAAAGCACCTGCAGACGCTCCGCCCTGGAGTTCAGGCCATCCTCGTCAGTAACGCTTTTGATGAGGCGTTCAAGTATCTGTGTATTCGAGGTGTTACGCAGCTGACCCTTGCCGGTCATCCCGGCAAACTGGCCAAGCTGGCCATGGGTTATTATCATACCCACTCCAATGCCTCTCCCCAGGCTCAGGGTTTTGTCGCCGGGGTCTTGGGATTGACGGCAACTTTTAATACCGTTGAGGAGATCTGCCAGTGCTATCCGACAGCTTTTGTCCCGGTGGCGGAGTGTATCGCCGAACGGGTACAAGCTGATTACAGTTTTACACGCGTAGAGGTGTTGCTGTTTGATATGGCGGGACAATTTCTTGCAGGTTGTTCCTGAGTGACCGTAATCGTTGAAAGCTAACCAAAGGCAATGACTCTCGCCCGCTCGCTACGCTCGCTCAAGTCGCAAAGCACACAAAGGAAAAGCAAAAACGACTGAGGTTGAAAAGCGAGATACCAGACCCCCCCCCTTTTTTTTGGTGCCTTGGTGTCTTGGTGTCTTGGTGGGAGGAAAAGACCTTTATGGTTTTTTCATTTATTTTTTTCATTAGCACTCATCTTCCGCCGACTCCCTTCTCCTGGGGGAGAAGGTGGCAAAAAAGCCGGATGAGGGGGCCTGAAAAGGTCGCAAGCTCCTCCTCACCCTGGCCCTCTCCCTTAAGGGAGAGGGGATAAAACGGTGTCTACGGAAGATTGGTAATAATCAGTTTTACTTTTTTTAATAAGGATACACTGTGAACCAACCCCGCATCACCATTATCTCCATGGGTCCCGGCAATCCCGATCTGCTGACGGAGCGTGCCCGCCGTGCCCTTTGCGAAATCGATCTGGCTGTTGGCGCTCCGCGGCTGGTCCGGGGGTTGGGGATTCCCGTCCACGAGCCGGTGCCCTTGGTCAGCGGCACCATTGAGTGTATCCGCAACCATCCCCATCGACACATCGGTGTGCTGGTTAGCGGTGACGCCGGGTTTTACAGCTTGAGCCGCGCCGTCGTTCAGGCTTTCGGACGGGAAGCTGTCACCGTGATTCCCGGCGTCAGCATCGTCCAGGCCGCTTTTGCCGCCATTGCCGAACCCTGGCAGACGGCCCGTTTCTTTTCCGTCCACGGACGGGAAGATATGGACCTGTCGGCGATCATTTCCAGCGAGCGATTTCTGCTCTTGTGTGACGACATGCAAACCCCTTTCGTTGTTCTGGAAAGCTCCCCTCGGCTCAGGGAAATTTTCCATCTGTGGGTTATCAGTAGCTTGAGTCTCAACAATGAAAAAATTGTTGTCGTGACTCCCGACGCAGTCATACCCGAAGATCCTTTGTGTTGTATTGTCGGGATCAGAAAAGTGAAGGAAGAGGATAGTGATGCTTAACTCATGCTCTGCCCAGGTTTACTTTATCGGTGCCGGTCCCGGCGATCCCGAACTCATTACTCTCAAAGGGGTCAATGCCATCAAGAAGTGTCAGACGGTTATCTATGCCGGTAGTCTGGTGGCCCCGGATATTCTGAACCACTGCCTTGCCGGTGCCGACATTCACAACTCCGCCTCCATGAATCTTGAGGAAATTGTCGCGGTCATGGCGGCGGCAATCGCCCGGGGTCACAGTGTGGCGCGTCTGCACACCGGCGATCCCTCCCTTTACGGCGCTATTCAGGAGCAGATGGCCGAGTTGGACAAGCTGGGTGTCCCTTACTCCGTTATTCCCGGAGTTACAGCGGTTTTTTCCGCCGCCGCTGCCCTGTGCACCGAGCTGACCGCGCCGGAGCAGTCCCAGACCCTGATTATCAGTCGTATTGCCGGGCGCACTCCGGTGCCGGATGACGAAGCTGTGGCGCGTCTGGCTGCCCACGGCGGCACCTTCTGCTTTTATCTTTCCGTGGACCGCTTCGGTGAAATCGCGCGGCAGTTCCTCGACCAGGGGTGGAGCCCCGAAACCCCTGTGGCTATGGTCTATCGTGCCAGTTGGCCCGATGAGATGATCCGGCGCGGAACCCTCGTCGACATGGAAGCACAGATCGCCGCCAGTGGTGTCAGCAAGCACGCCGTGGTCATCATCGGCAAGCCGCTGGGAGCTGTCGGTACCTATTCAAAGCTCTACGATCCGGAGTTCAGTCATGGTGCCCGTGTCTGAGGTGGCGGTCATCGCGGTGACGGCAGCAGGGGCTGGTTCGGCGCAACAGATTGCTGTCGAGCTTGGTGCTGAGTTGCACCTGCCCCGTCGGTTGGCGGCAAGTTTTCACGCTGTACCCTATGACAGTCTTGGCGACCGCTTTGCTCAGCTCATGGATGGTACCCGGCGGGCCATCATCGCGGTCATGGCCCAGGGCATCGTCACCCGCATGATCGCCCCCCATCTGTCCTCAAAGTATACGGATCCCGCCGTGGTAACCTGTGACGAAGTGGGGCGCTTTGCCATCAGCACCCTTTCCGGTCATGAGGGGGGAGCCAACCTCCTGGCTCACGCCGTAGCTTCCATCACCGGTGCCACCCCCGTCATTACCACCGCCACAGAGGCCAATCGTCGTCATGTCCTGGGGATCGGCTGCCGCCGTGGGACTTCGGAAGAAGATATTCTTCATGCCGTGGACAGTGGCTGTCGACTGGCGGGCATCACCACAGATCATCTCCGTCTGGTGGCCTCTGCCTGGGTCAAGAAGAACGAGGCGGGGCTCCTGGCTGCGGTCAGCTCCCTCGGCCTATATTTGCGCTTTTTGCCCCAAAGCGCCTATCAGAATCCCCTGTTTAGATTTACCGTCCACGATGGACCCATGCGCCATCTGGGGATTCCCGGCGTGGCGGAACCTTCGGCCCTGCTGGCCGCTGCCAATCCCTATCTGTTGTTGCCGCGCACTGTTATTGGTGGCGTTACCATTGCTATTGTTCGGGAGGACGTAGAACATGTCTGAGGGAATCCTGTTTGTGGTCGGTACCGGCCCCGGTACCAGCGATTACATGGCCCCTGCTGCCCGCGAAGCCATTGCCGCTGCCGACTACATCTGCGGCTACAAGCCCTACCTTGAACAGGTGGCCCACCTGATTCCCCCTGCCGCCCAGGTTTTCAGTAACGGCATGACCGGCGAAAAAGAGCGGGTGGAAAAGGCTATCGACGCCATGGAGCAGAAGAAACGCGTTGCCCTGGTCTGCGGCGGCGACGCCTCGCTCTACTCCCTGGCTTCTCTGGTTTATGAACTGGCCACCAACACCGCCGCCATCGAAGTTATCCCCGGCATCACCGCCGCCCTGGCCGCCTCGGCACGCCTGGGTGCCCCTGTCGCTGACGATCTGGCCATCATCTCTATGTCCGATCTGCTGACCCCCTGGGAAGTGATCAGCAAGCGTATTGAAGCCGTCAATAGCGGCGATTTTGTCTGTGCCATCTACAATCCCCGCAGTAAAAAACGGATCACTCAACTGGCCTATACTCTGGAGCGTTTTCGGGCGGAACGGGGTAACCTGGTTTGTGGATTTGTGCGGCACTGCTACCGGGAAGGGGAAAGCATCTGGAGCGGCCACCTTAATGACCTTGACCTCGAGGTCATTGACATGAGCACAGTCGTCATCGTCGGCAGTACCCGGACCCTGCTCAAAAACGGCAAGCTGGTGACCCCCCGAGGCTACACTGACAAGTATGGGGAGACCCCATGATCCTCGTACTCGGGGGTACCTCCACCACCCATCAGATCGTGGCTGAGCTGGACACAGCGGGAGCGCAGCCCCTGATCATCAGCGTTGCCACCGATTACGGCCGGCAGGAGTTCAGCGCGCGCTATCCGGGGCGGGTCGTCCATACCCGGTTCAGCCCGGAGAGCCTGGCACATTTTATCGCTGCACAGGGCGTTTCCCGTATCATCGACACCACTCACCCCCACGCCCGGGAAATCAGCAGCATTGCCCGCACCGTGGCTGTTCAATTGGCCATCCCCTACGAAGACCGCATGCGTCCCAGGGCAAAACTGTCTGAGGAGGCGGGAGTTGTCATCTGCACCAGCGCCGCAGAAGCTGCCACCTTCCTGCTCGAGTCGCCCCATCAGCGCATCCTTTTCACGACCGGCAGCAACAGTATCGATCACTTTGCCCCCCTGGCAACACGCGGCTATGCCCGTGTCCTGCCTTTTGAAGACTCCATCGCCAAATGCCTTGCCGCCGGTTTCGCCCGTTCGCGCATCATCGCCCTGCAGGGGCCCTTTTCCATCGACTTCAACCTCGCCCTGTGCCGGGAATATCGTATCGACTGTCTGGTGACCAAAAACAGCGGCGCGGGGAGTGGTTTTGAGGAAAAGAGAGAGGCTTGTCGGGAACTGGGTGTCGAACTGGTAATCATCGACCACTAACAGGATATTGAAAAACTATCTGCGTGGTTGAAAAATGGCTCAAAATGCCCATTCACCAGACTGTACAATGCGCACTTGCGCCACTTTTCGCCTTGCCGAACCAGCCTCGAAACGTTTTTCAACACCCTGCTCATAGCACAGCAAAGGGGCCGGTCCGTTCCCGGAGTTGCACGGCGTGCAAGGACCCCGCCGGCGAAACAACTATGGTAGCGCCAGGCTGAGTTGATAGTTGCCGTTGCGCCGGATCAGGTGCGAGAAATGATCATCATCAGGAAGAATCAGGGAGTCAACCAGAGCTTGGCGACGCAGTTCGGCAAGTTCTTGATCATTGTTCAGCCAGCCGCGTTCCCAGGCGTAGGCGTCAGAGTAGCCGGGTAGCAGAATGCGGTAGTCAAACAGTGCTTTCCAGATCCGGTGCTGGGGATCATGACGTAGCAGGCTCGTGGTGCAGTTATCCAGCAGGGTATTGTAGAACTCCGGGTGTTGGTGGAGGGCCTGGGCGTCAGCGAGGATTCCTCGAAACAGGTGTTGCTGCTGTCCGGCTTCCAGTTGCAAAGGATAGAGGAGAACCCGTTCAGCCCGGACATGACTGCGCAGGCCGATAATGTCCGCTTCACTACCGAGAACGATGATTTTCTGATACTGACGTAACAACCCCCTGATGGGGTGATAGGACTGATCGGGGCGCATCCGCGCTTCGATGGAGGCGGTCAGGTAATTGTTCCCGGCGAATTCAAAGCTGAGAAAAGTGTGGGCGAGGCCATGATCGCCAAAATGGGAGATGCCGAACCACACCTGCTGCAGTTGTGACAGATGATAGGAACCCTCAGTGTAACGGACCTCGCGAATCTGCCCCTGAGGATGATAACGGAAGTCGCGCAGGTTGCCGATGTGGACCAGTTCTTCCTGGATTTTGATGTCGGGCAGCAGGGTGTGCCCGGACTGCCATTCACCGCGAGGATCGGGATGGTGGGGGAGCAGGAGGGCGACCAGGAGAATCAGAGTCAGTCCGATGCTGCCGATGATGATGAAGTTTCTACGGATGTTCATGGTGGTCCAATGGGCAAGGCCGGTTGTCGTTCAGGTGCGGAAGCGATCCTATCACTATTGCCTCGGCAAAAACCATCATTGATCTGCTGGCATAGGTAGTTTTACCCGAACCTGATTCCGTTGCATCGATAAAAATCACCCCTCGCCCTGTCTTATGCCTCATTGATCCGGCAGCCTGGCTACGGATTACCACGGGGCTCCTCTTCAAAATCAGAAAATCCTGCTCGACGCAAATGTGGCACAATAATTGCTAATTAAATTTTTCAAATTGTTCGCGGGTCGTAGTTGTATGAGCTAACCCATTGCTTTTTGGAGATTATTGTAAGTAGTGATGAATGATTGTGCTGTCTTTGTTCAATGTTTTTTTATTATTTTGAGATGCAACATCCTGTTTGTCTCAAAATAATAATGTGCGGTCGGAGGGTTGGGCCGTATTCATGTTCCCATCTCAATAACCCCAGACGCCTGTCATTTCACTCAATACTTTCCCGTATTTCGCGTTCGTCTTCGTGTCAAGCAAGCAAATTGTCAGTAAAGGAACAATCCACTTAGAAAAGGATGAAAAGCCATGCGAACCGTTGCGATTAGAAAACACCTGATCATTCTGACTGTTTATGCATCGATGTTGGTTTGTTCTCAACCGCTACATGCACGTGAATTGACTGAGAGTTTTCATCAGGACATTTACCGCTGGGCGGTGGAATGCCGGGAAGAAATACAGAGCATGTTTCAACGCCTGCTGTTGTCTGGGCAAATTCGGGAAGGTCAATTGTTCGATACCTTGTACGTTCCGATACCGAATACTGAACCGCAAAGATACAGGACTCAATACGATGTTATGGCCGATGAGATGGTGCGTCCGATACTTGATAGATGCCTTGAGAAGGATCCGCGTCTGGTGTTTGTCGTTCTGATTGATCGCAATGGCTATCTGCCGACCCACAATACACGGTTCTCCCAACCCCTGACAGGGAATCCTGAAATTGATTTACATCGATATCGTGCAAAGAGGATTGCCGCCAATCGTACCGGATTGGCGGCTGCCCGTAACCGAGAGCCGTTTCTGCTGCAGAAGTTCGATCGTGATACAGGAGAACAGATGCATGACCTGTCTGTGCCGGTCACGGTCAATAATCGACACTGGGGAGCTATCCGTATTGGCTTTAGAAACGAATAACAGCTAGCACTTTCTTCTCATCATTATCCCTCTGGAGGAAACATGTTTAAACGAATCAGTATCAAAGTTACAATTTGTGTCAATTTGCTTCTGTTTGTCGTTATATGTGTCGGAACCTTCTTTATCATCCGGCAGCAAGATCAGGCTGTCGAGGAGCAATTGCTCGAAAGAGGAAGAATCCTGGCAATTCTCGGAGCAAAATTCACTGGTAAGACCCTTGAAGAGGCCATCGATAATGGTGTATTCAGCCTGAACGACGTGTTCGATACCGAATATCAGGAAATTCCCGGATTTGATCCGCCCAAATACCACACTAAGTATGATTTCTACCTTGATAAGGCGCTGCTGTCCGTACAGGATGAATTCTTCAGGGACGAAAGTGTTACCGCAGCCATAGCCGTAGATATCAACGGTTATCTGCCCACTCATAATACCGGCTCACAACAAACAATTACCGGAAATATTGAGATAGACAGTCTTGAGAATCGCACGAAAAGAATTTTCAATGATCCCATCGGACTTAAAGCCGCCCGCAATCGCGAGGGTGTCCTGCTGCAGAAATATCAACGTGCTACCGGGGAAATAACCTGGGATATTGCCGCGCCGATTATGGTCAAGGGGAGGCATTGGGGTAATTTTCGAGTCGGATTTTCCATCATCAAGGCAGAACAACAGAAAACAATGCTTCGCCAATCGGTGAGTATCGTCATGCTGTCAATCCTGATCTTTTCCTGCGTTGCGGTTGTTATTACAGTCGGCACCGCACTCAAGCCCCTCGAGCAATTGACGGATGCTGCTGCCCACCTTGCCGATGGCGACGTAGATACACCTATTAAATGGGATTCGGGAGATGAGGTTGGTCGGCTGGCAGATGTTCTTGAACGATTACGGATCAGTCTGAGAAAAGTGATGATCCTTTTACAAAAAAAAGGATTGTAAAAGAGTGGCCTCGTAGCGGTTGGAATCAGTTTACAACAACAGGTTCAGCAGAGAGTCCTGTCTGCCAGGATGGCGACTCTCTGCAGGTCTTTTTCTTGAGAAACAAAACCATGGCAAAAATATCTGATGTTATTACTCATTCAGGATGATGAGGTCAGATATTCACTTTGCTGATAATGGGTGAAGTTTATTGTCCTTGCGTTAAAACCATCAGCAGTCCGTTGATGACCGTGGCGGCACAGGGGCTGCCCCCCTTGGGACCACGATTGGTGACGTGGGGGATGCTGGTTTGGCGCAGAAGATCCTTGGATTCTTCAGCTTTGACGAATCCCACCGGTAGTCCGGCGACGAAGGCGGGCTGCATCTTGCCGGCAGCGGTCAGTTCCAGCAGTTTAAGCAGGGCGGTGGGGGCGTTGCCGATGGCGTAGATGGCGTCGGGGTAGCGTTCGGCGGCGTAGAGTACGGCGGTTTCAGCCCGGGTCAGGTTTTCGCTGCGGGCGCGCTCCAGCACGTCCGGTTCGCTGATAAAGGACAGTACCGGATTGCCGTAGTGCTGGAGATAGCGGGCGGTAATGCCTACCCGTACCATCTCGACATCGCAGATGATGGGGACGCCCCGGCGCAGGGCCGCCACCCCGGCTTGTACTGCACCGGGCAGGATGTCGGTCAGCTGGGCAAATTCCAGATCCCCGGTGGTGTGGATGAGCTTGCGGACGATGATCTGCTCCGGTTCAGTGAAGCGACTGAGATCAATGTTGGCAGCGATGATGGCAAAGCTGTCACGTTCTATCTGCAGGCCTTTATCCATAGTCTTTTCCATAACAATTCCCTTCAAGAATGTTTCTCTTTATTGCAAAAGCCACTCTAACAAGGCCGGTTGTGATCCAAAATGGAAGTGCACATAGCCGGCCAGGGTTCTGCCCTTGATAAAGCCATCCCGACGGATTGTTCCGTTGGTCACCTTTTCCAGGGCAAAGACGTAGGGTTCCCTGACGTCTTCAAGGGTGGAGTAGTGAAACTCGTGACCCACCAGCCCGGCCAGGGCCGTTGGTTCCTGTATCCGCACGTAACCCAGGGCCTGGCGTTTATCAGTCATGCGGCAGGAGGCGTCGAAAATTCCGGCCATGGGGTGAAATCGCCCCCCGTTGTCCGTAATTCCCCTGGTCAGCAGCATCATCCCTCCGCATTCGGCCAGCAGGGGTTGCCCGGCGGCGCAGTGTCGATGCAGCCACTGGTGTAGCTCGTGTCGGGCAGCCAGGGTTTCGGCGTACAGTTCGGGGTAGCCACCGCCAAGGTAGACAAAATCAGCTTCGGGCACTGTTTCCCCGGCCAGAGGCGAGAAGAAACGCAAGGCAAAGCCACGGCATTCCAACTCCTGCAAGTTGGCTTCGTAGTAAAAGTTGAAGGCCCGGTCATGCGCCACGGCGCAGATGCGGGTGGTTTGTGGAGTCTCTTCCCCTTGCCATTGGGGAACCCTGGTCAGACTGACGTCACTCAGGGCGTCCAGGTCAAGATGCTGTTCCACCAGATCGGCGCAGGCTTCGTAGTAGTGTTCGTCCATTTCCGCCGCTGTGGCAATCCCCAGGTGGCGGCTGGGAGCAAGGGGATTGGTCGCGCGAGGCACGCACCCGAGAAGGGGAATGTCAGTGTGCAGTTCCAGGGCGCTGCGGATCAGTCGCTCGTGGTTCTTCGATGCGACCTGATTGACAATAGCACCCACCAGGGGGGTGCCCCGGCACAGGCTCTGTAGCCCCCGCAGCACGGCAGCCAGGGTGTAGGAGCAGGAAGAGGCGTTGAGTACGGCCACTACCGGCAGCCCCAATTGTACTGCCACCTCATAGGAGCTGCCGCCGAAGCGGTACGGCTCAATGCCGTCAAAAAGTCCCATCACTCCTTCGGCCAGAGCCAGGTCCCGGTTCCGGCAGCCACGGGCAAAGATCCGGTTCAAGGCACTTTCTGTCAGCATGACCGAATCCAGATTTTCCACCGGGTTGTCGGCGGCGCGAGCCAGGTGTCGGCTGTCGATATAGTCGGGGCCGCACTTGAAGGGCGCTACCCGCAGTCCTCGACGGCTCAGGGCGCGGGCGATGCCGGTGGTGATGGTGGTTTTGCCGGAGCCGCTGCGTTCGGCGGCGATCAGAATGCCCTTCATCGCAGAGCCCCTTGCTGTAACAGCTCGCGGATTCGGTCCCGCAGTGTACGGGCCAAGGAGGGATTTTCCCCTTGAGTGGAAACGGAGATCACCAATCCGGCATCCTCGTCCATATGCACGGCGGGCAGGTGAAAGTCGCACAAACCGGGATCGTCGGCAACGTTGACGGGCACACGCAGTTCTTTGCCCCGCGCCGCCAGGACGGCGTTGCGTTCGCGGATATTGGTACACAAAAAGGCGTAATCACAGTGTTCCAGGTCCTCTTCACGGGCTTCGCGCTCGACGATCTCGAGGGCGCCGGCGGCGGCCAGGGTCTGCAGATCATCGCTGATGCGGGGAGCGATGACGCGGATGGCAGGTTCCATGGGCAGCAGGGCTCTGATTTTGCGGGTTGCCACCGTGCCGCCGCCGATAAAGAGCAGGCGTTTGGCGTTGATATTGATCAGAAAAGGATAGTAGCCGAATGTCACAGTAGCCCCTCCAGCATGGCGTCGATGTTGCAGTGCTCTTCCAGCGTTCGCGCCAGCAGATCCAGTTGTCGCTCCTTTTCTCTTCGATAGTCAACGACCGGCAGGGGCAGTTGCAAAAGTTTTCCCAGCGCTGCCAGGTTGGTGGCCGTTTCAAAAAATCCGTGGAGATAGGTGCCGAAAATTCTCTTGCGATGATCCCATAGACACAGGTTATCGGTGCTCAGTTGCTCGACACCGGAACCGATTGAGGTCCGACCGACGTGCATTTCGTAGCCGCTCAAGGGGTGTCCGGACCACTGTCCGGCACCGTTCCAGATGCCTTTGCGTAGAGTCTTCGCGGGTGCCATGGTCGTGGTCACAGGCAATAACCCCAGTCCCTCGGCGGCTCCCGGTGCCCCTTCCACCCCGGCGGGATCGGCCACCCGTTCACCCAGCATCTGCAACCCTCCGCAGATGCCGATGAGTGGAATGGTACCGACAAGTCCGTGGAGGGCGGCGGCAAAGCCGGAGCGCCGCAAAAAATCCAGATCGTGCAGGGTGTGTTTGCTGCCGGGCAGAATGATCAGGTCGCATTCTGCCAATTGCGCGGGCTTCTCCATGTAACTGACGCGTACCCCTTCCAGGGATCTTAACGGGGCGAAGTCGGAAAAGTTGCTGATGTGGGGCAGGCGCACCACGCCGATATGGAGCATGGCGTTTGTTTTATCCCGGTCCGAGGCCAGATCCTGGGAGTCCTCCTCTTCCAGGCTCAAACGCAGCCAGGGAATGACCCCGTGAACCGGCACCGGCACCAGGTCGGCAAACATTGTGATCCCTGGTTGCAGGAGGCTGACATCACCCCGGAACTTGTTGATGAGAAATCCGTGAATGCGGGCACGGGACTCGGGGGTAACCAGGTCGTAAGTGCCCTTGAGCCAGGCAAAGACGCCCCCCCGGTCAATATCACCAATGACAAACACCCGTGCATCAGCATGCTGTGCCATGCGCATATTGACGATATCGGTCTTCTGCAGGTTGATTTCCGCCGGGCTTCCCGCTCCTTCGAGGACGATGACATCATAGTCGGCACTAAGGGCATCGTAGGCGGCGGTAGCGATGGCATGATTGTCCTGTGCAAGTTCATAATAGTCACGGGCACTGAGGGTCCCCACCATCCGGCCCATGCGCACCAGCTGTGATGTCGCCTGTCCTTGCGGCTTGAGGAGGATCGGGTTCATGCGCACATCGGGTTCAATCCCTGCTGCTTCGGCCTGGAGAATCTGGGCTCGCCCCATTTCCAGCCCCTCGGCGGTGACCCCGGCATTGAGGGCCATATTCTGGGCTTTGAAAGGAGCCACCCGAATGCCCCGTTGTTTCAGCAGGCGGCAGACACCGGCTGTGATCAGGCTTTTGCCGACGCCGGAACCGGTACCCTGGAACATGATGGATGGAACTTTGGGTCTGTTTGGGTTATTCTGCAAGGCCTTTTTCACTCCATTTTTATAAGGTGTTATACAATGACGTCAGCAATGATATGTGGGATCGGCCTCGGGCCGGGCGATCCGGAACTGGTCACCATCAAGGCCGTGCGCACCATGGAACAGGCCGACAGGGTTGTGGTGCCCCAATCCGATGTCACCGGGCGCAGTATCGCCGCCGATATTGTCGGCCATTATGTCCCTGCCGAAAAAATCCACATGTATCACTTCCCCATGACCGGTAACAAGGCCGATCTGGACGCTCGCTACAGCGCTCTGGCGACGGACATGATCCTGTGGGCAACTGCCGGTCAACGGATCTGCTATGTGACCATCGGCGATACGCCGGTTTACAGTACCTTCAACTATTTGCGCGACAAACTGCTGGAGCAGGGGGTTGCCACGGAAATGGTGCCGGGTATTTCAGCCTTTTCGGCGGCCGCCAATGCCCAAAGTCTGCCCCTGTGCGAAAAGGGCGGATCCTTCTGCGTGATCGAAATGCCGGAATCAGCAGATGAACTGTCCGCCCTGCTGGAGCGTTTCAGTTCGGTTGTTCTGATGAAGGTCCATAAACGACTCCCCGCCCTGTGCGAATTTGTGCGCCGGGCCGACCTGGCCCAGGCCTGGTTGTTTCAGCGCATCAGCCTGGATGATGAGCAGCTGTATGATCTGTTGGCCCAGGTGCCACCGGAATCCGCCGGTTATCTGTCGACCGCCATTCTACAGGGGCGGCCAAAAGAGGGTTGACGATTCTTTATTAGAACTGATTATTACCAGTCTTCCGTAGACACCGTTTTATCCCCTCTGCCTTGAGGGAGAGGGCCAGGGTGAGGGGGAGCTTTCGACCTTTTCAGACCCCCTCATCCGGCTTTTTTGCCACCTTCTCCCCCAGGAGAAGGGAGTCGAAGATGAGTGCTAATCAGATCATTAGAGCTCCCGCAGCAGGTTGATGGATTCACGCAGGCTCTCTTCCTGAAAAATTTCCAGACAGATGGTCAGCTCCCTTGCGACCGCAAATTCTTTGACGGCGCGTAACAGACCGCGATCAACCCAGGTCAGACTGCGGTGGTCGCGGTGGCCGTCGCTACCGTGCAGATGCAGCAGGGTAATGCGTTCCTGGTGCCTGCTCAGTAGCTGTTCCACGTCGCGGCGATAGTGGAGCAGGTGACCGATATCAACACAAAAATCGATCGGCAGCAGTGTCGCCTCCTCAAACAAACCGGCATCATCACCACTGTTTTCCACGCTGATCAGCTGGGTATTGGCACCGGCGAAATGATCCAGATAGCGAAAAAACTCAGGCTCCGGCTGCAGATGGAGGGTATGGGTCCGGGCCCCGAGGGGGCCTAATCGATCGATGAAGTTCTGCAGTATCGGCCAGGTCGTGGGCAGGGCACCGTCACGGTCGTAGGGCAGATGGACGTTGTAGCTGAAGGCTTCCCGGGCCAGGGCCGTGACTTCGTTCGGATCGGGTAGATCCTCTGTTTCCTGGCTGCAGAAGTAGAGCAGCTCCACTTCATCCACCAGCCCGCGCAAATGCCGGGCATTCTCCAGTCGCTCTGCCGGAATAATGAAGGATGGTGCCGCTAGACGCATGAGAACCTCGTGATCAGCAAGAGGGCAAGGGCAACGATCAGGGACATCGCGCCGATCAGGAGCGTCGCCCTGGTGAAAAGGGCGGTTGCGTCGGTGATCAGCGTCAGTTCATTGACGCGGGAGCCGTCACCAATATAAGGCTTGTCCTTGCGCACACCGAAATAGCTGGCGGTGCCGCCGAGGCGAGTATCGAGGGCTCCGGCAAAAGCGGCCATGCCATGGGCGGAATTGGGACTGGCATGGGCAGTGCGGAACCGGCGTCCGCTGTGCCAGGCCTTGGCAGCATGGAGGTGACTGCCGATGGCGGCAAAGGGGATCAGAACCAGGGTCAGACGAGCCGGAACAAAATTGAGCAGATCGTCGGTGCGGGCGGCGAACTTGCCGAACCATTCGTAGCGTTCGTTGCGATAGCCGATCATGGAATCGAGGGTGCTCACCGCTTTGAATAACATCGCTCCGGCTGCACCGCCAAGGGTGGCGTAGAAAACCGGCGACAGCACTCCGTCAGTGAAATTTTCCGCCACCGATTCAACCGTTGAACGGATTACCATCTCCCGATCCATTGTCACCGTGTCACGACTGACGATCAACGCCAGGGCCCGGCGGGCTCCCTCAAGATCAGCGACCACCAGAGGAGCGTGTACCGCCAGGGCATGTTGCACCATGGAACGGGCACTGACGGCAAAATAAATGATCAGGGTGTTGACGGCAAGATAAAGACCAGGATGAATACGCGCTGCCATCCACAGCAGAACCAGGGTCGAGCTGACCGCAATCGCCGTTGACAACAGAGTCAGCAAGATGCCACCGATAAAGCCAAGGGGATAGAGCCAATTTTCCAGCCGCCGGTTCAATTGTCCCAGCAGGCAGATGGGGTGCCAGGGGGTGCGCGGGTCGCCGAGGGCATGATCAAGGAGCAAGGCACCGCTCACGCTCAACAGGTTCAAGGTGATAAAGGTCATCATGGCAGCTTCCGCAAGGCGTCGAGCAAGGGGGTCATGTCGCTTTTGATGCAGAAGCGGATATATTCCCCCGTCAGCCCGGCGAAGTTGCTGCAGTCACGGATCAGGACCCGTTGGGCCAGGCACTGCTCAAACAGTTCCGGCGCACGTCGCCCCTGTACGCGGCAGAGAAGGAAGTTCACCGTGGACGGCAACGGCTGCAACCAGGGGAATTGCTGCAAATCAGCAAGTAGTTGATGCCGTTGTCGAGCTGTGCGTTGGGCCATTGGCTGCGTGTCGACATCAATCAGTCGCATCCCGAGTTCCTGCCCCAGGCTGTTGACATTCCAGGGGGAACAGCGATTTTCCAGCGCGCCCATCAATGCACTGTTGCCGCTCAAAACAAATCCCAGTCGCAGTCCCGGCAGGCCGTGAATTTTCGAGAAGGAGCGCAGTACCATAAGGTTTGGCGTGAGGTGTGCCGTCAAACTGAGCATGTCTTCTTCGAGATGGAACGGCAGGTAGGATTCGTCGATGACAAACAGGGTGGCGGGATGCCGTGCGATGAGCGCGATAAGTTCGGTGCGGGGCACGACCCCGCCGCTGGGGTTGTTGGGGTTGCACAGGAAACAGAGGTCGCTATCGATACGCGCATCGCCTGCGGCAAATGCGTAATCGGGAGCGGGCGCGACAATCGATCTGATCGCAAGAGCCGAGGCGCGGGCGTAATGTTCGTAATCACTGTAGGTCGGCGCGAAAATGGTGACCCGCTTGCCGGCAAAAAGAGCGCAAATTCTCTCGATGGCCTCGGTGGTTCCGGCGGTCACGCAGATATTGTCGAGTGCTGTCCGGTAGTGAGCCGCCAGGGCTTTTTTCAGTGTGCGGCTGTGGGGTTCGGGCAAGCGGGCAAGCAGACGCGGAAGATCGAGCCCTGCCACAATCGCCGGCTGAATGTCGGCGACATTCGAGCTGTAATCCTGAATGTCGTCGGGGTGGCAGCCCAACAAGGTTGCCCCTCGATAAATGTTGCCGCCGTGGTGATCCTGGTGCACGATCATGTCATCCTGTTTGTCTTGTCATCAATATCAATTCCCACTTCGTGACTTTGTGCCTTTGTGTGAGATTGGCACATATCCTACCCACCCAAAATAACCGCCGCCAGCAACAATACCGTCTCGCAGGTCTCGCACAGGGCCCCGAGCATGTCTCCGGTGACTCCGCCGATCATGCGTCGATACCACCACAGAATCAGGGCAATAAAGGCCAGATAGACCCCCAGGATCCCGATGAAGAGCCCGAAGGGCAGACTCACAAAAGCGAGCGCCAGGAGAATGACAGCAGGGATGAGCAGTCCCGGTCGTTCAGCACTGAAAAAGGGCGTGGCCAGTCCCTCCGCGCGGGCGTAGGGCAGGCGCTGCATGGCGATGGCCATGGCGAAGCGGGACAGGGCCGGAATCAGGATCAACAGGGCAGTGCTGTTGATATGGGCAAATGCGAGCC
>OBJA01000917.1_pt1 | contig 22833 bp, 12 predicted proteins | sample 1519751 | NCBI WGS metagenome assembly OBJA01 (sample SAMEA3881238, study PRJEB22517) | soil metagenome | biome: lake sediment; feature: soda lake sediment; material: sediment, water from around vicinity | place: India | collected 2013-12-23 | depth 3 m
CTAAATGATTTTCAGCAACATCTTCACGTTGTTGATTCCACTTACCGTCAAAATATTTATAGGATTTACTTTCTTTTCTTAAAGTGTCAGTAGCTTCTTCGTAGTAGGTTTTGTCAAGATTTATTTTTAGAAATATGTTTTCTTTTAGCAGTTCTTGATAAGACTTTCCTGAAATTTTTTCCAGAAGAGAGCTTAGCAGTAAGAAATTCGTATTTGAATATTCGTGTCGTTCTCCAGGGATAAAGCCAGATTCGGATTTTATGATTATCTCAAGTAGTTCTTTTTTAGATTTTTTCCTGTATTTCCACTGTTCATAATCAGGCTTATCTGTGTAATTTGTTAAGCCGCTGGAATGATTTAATAAATTTCTTACCGTAATCAATTCGGCATTAGGGATTTCCGGGAAAAATTTATTCAAGTGGTCATCGAGGGTTAACCGCCCTTCCTCAACTAATTGAAAAACGAGCACTGTAGTGAACATTTTTGTAACCGAGCCGATTCTGTAAAATGTTTCCGTTGTTGATGGTATTTTTTCGGATTGATTCAGTAAAGCATACCCCAAAGCTCGTTGATATACTATTCGATTGTTTTTTGAAATAGCAATATTGCCCATTCCAAGTTTATGTTCATCAAGTTTCGTGAATAAGCTGTCAAGTTTTGCTTTGTCAAGCATTGTTTTTTCTCTTGTTTCTTCGCAGGAAACAAAGAAAATTATATTGAATAGTAAAATATAGATTATCAGTCTATTCATTCAGATTTCAGAATTTTTAAATGGTACACAACGCACAAATATACGCAATGGTATAAACAAAACAATTATTTATTACAATCAAAATTAAAATAAGTGATATTTACAAATAAAACAGATTATTGAGAAATAATATTTGTTGTGTATTTCGAATTATTATGCTTCCTCTTGAGTCTTATCTTTTATAAAAAGACACACTTTTAACATATAATAAATACGCGGTTATTTTCAACGGCGGCCAGTTCAGGTATGATTTCCCTTATTCGATCGGTAACAAGGAGTTCACTCATTTGTTGATACAAAATCAGATAAGGTTCATTTCAAAAATATCTTTTCAGGATCGATGAAACGGAGGAATAGTACCCGCTGCCGAAAAGGTTCAGGTGTACCAGCAGGTAATAAAGTTGATATAGCTCAATTTGAGCATCGTAATAAACCGGTGTGGGGAGAATTTCGTGATAGGCGTCGTAAAAACCAGTTCCGAAACCGCCGAAGAGGCGGCTCATAGCAATATCGACCATAAAGTGGCCGTAATAAACGGCGGGATCAATCAGGTAAGGGGTTCCGTCCGTTGCGATCAGGTAATTTCCACCCCAGAGATCGCCATGCAGCAATGAAGGTTTTATATCGCCGGATATTTCCCGGAAAAGCGAGACGGCTTTCTCTTCTCCCGGTATCATTTGTTGTTGTATCAATCCGGCTTTGAGCGCTAATTGAAGTTGAGGGAGAATACGTTCAGACCAATAGAATTCCGCCCAGTCGGTATGAGGGTTATTTTGCTGGGGCAAGCTGCCTATAAAATTATCGGACGGAAATCCGAAATCAGCCTGAGAGCATTGGTGTAATTCGGCGAGTTGTCTGCCGAGGTACTGATAGTCGGACGGCCCCGGACGTTTACTTTCCACAAAATCCATCAGAAGAAAGGATTTTCCTTCAATGGTGTCTACCAGATGTACATGAGGAACGGCGATGGTTTTTGTCTCTTCAATGGCTTGTAGTCCTTCCTGTTCCGCGTGGAACATTTCCAGGGCGAAAGAAGCGCCGTTCACCTTCAGGAAGTATCGCCCCCTTACGGTATCAATGCGATACGCCGAAGAAATATCCCCGCCGGAAACCGGTCTGACGGAAATGATTTCTTCGGAAATTTTATCGGAAATATAAGTTTTCAGATTAACCATTTCTATTGCAGTATGAAAACGATATAATCATAACCCGTGGCTGCCGGAATTATTTTACACTTAATCTGGAAAACGTATATGTTGTTATTTCGAAGACAATGCGGCAATGTTCTCTTTCAGCAGGGCGATTTTGCTTTCGGCATCGGCCTGTTTTTTGCGCTCGCTTTCCACGATCTCCGGCCTGGCATTCTGTACAAACCGTTCGTTGCCCAGTTTCTTTAATACCGATTGTAAAAAACCTTCGGTATAAGTGAGTTCCGCTTTCAACTTCTGTAGTTCGGCTTCCACATCCATTTTCCCGGCCAGAGGTATGCTGTATTCGGTGGTTCCCACGAGGAAGCCCGGCGCACCCGGCTGTTTTTCGGAAACCAATGAGACCGATGAGAGACGGCACATCTTGGAGATCACGCTGTTGTAGCTGTGGTTATGCTTGCCGGTCACCTGCAACTCCAGTTCATCCTTGTTAGGGATATTCTTCTCCAGGCGGATAGTACGTACTCCGGCAACGACCTCTTTCATTGTTTCGAAATCGGCCAGCAGTGTGTTGTCGATCAGGCCTTGCTCCGGTTGAAGGGTTGTCATGATGCTGTCTCCCGGTTCCCTGTCCTGTAAAGCCTGCCACAGCTCTTCCGTGATGAACGGCATAAAGGGGTGCAGCAAGCGCATCAGCGCATCGAAATAATAGAGGGTCACCTTGTATGTCTCCGCGTCGATAGGCTGTTGGTAGGCCGGTTTGATCATTTCAAGGTACCATGAGGAGAATTCATCCCAGAAAAGTTTGTAAAGCAGCATCAGCGCTTCGGAGAGACGGTATTTGGAGAAGAGGTCGTCTAACCCGGTGATAGTTTCGGAGAGTTTATTCAGGAACCAGGTCTCCGCGATTACTGCCGTTTCCGGCCGGGGTATGTTCTCATCGATTTCCCATCCTTTGATAAGGCGGAAAGCATTCCATATCTTGTTGTTGAAATTACGACCCTGTTCGCACATCGATTCGTCGAAAGGCAGGTCGTTCCCGGCGGGGGAGGTGAGCAGCATGCCCATACGTACGCCGTCGGCGCCGTATTTATCCATCAGTTCGATCGGGTCAGGCGAGTTGCCGAGCGATTTCGACATCTTTCGCCCCAGTTTATCACGCACGATTCCCGTGAAATATACATTCCGGAAACAAGGTTCGTTACGGTACTCATATCCAGCCATGATCATACGCGCCACCCAAAAGAAGATAATCTCGGGAGCGGTCACCAGGTCACTTGTGGGATAATAGTAGGTGATCTCTTTATTATCGGGACGATTGATACCATCGAATACCGAGATAGGCCACAGCCACGACGAGAACCAGGTGTCGAGTACATCCTCATCCTGTTTCAGGTCGTCGATCACCAGCGGATAATCCACTTTTGCCGACGCTTTTTCAAAAGCCTCCTCCCGGGTCATGGCTACTACATAGCCTCCCTGTGGCAGGAAGTAAGCCGGTATCCGATGGCCCCACCACAACTGGCGGCTGATACACCAGTCCTTGATGTTCTCCATCCAATGGCGGTAGGTGTTTTTATATTTTTCGGGATAAAAGCGGATGGTTCCGTCTTCCACCGCCTCGATGGCGGGACGTGCCAGGTCGTCCATTTTCAGGAACCACTGCATCGACAGTTTAGGTTCGATAGGCACATCGGTGCGTTCCGAAAAACCCACTTTATTGGTGTAAGGCTCTGTTTTTTCCAATAGTCCGGCCGCTTCCAGGTCTTTTTCAATCTGCCTGCGTACTTCGAAGCGATCCATTCCTGCGTACCGGTCACCGTTCTCGTTGAGCGTACCGTCCTGATTGAAGATGTCGATAGAGGGCAGGTTATACTTCTCACCCAGCATATAGTCGTTTACATCATGTGCCGGCGTTACTTTCAGGCAACCGGTACCGAATTCGATATCCACATAGTTATCCTCAATCACCGGAATGGCCCGGCCGACCAACGGAACAATTACTTTCTTCCCTTTCAGGTGGGTGTTTTTGGGATCATCGGGATGGATGCACATAGCTGTGTCACCCATAATAGTCTCGGGGCGGGTAGTGGCGACCACCGCATAAGTCCCGTCTGGGTCACCTTCAATTTTATATCTGAGATAATAGAGTTTGCCGGTCACTTCCCTGTGGATCACCTCTTCGTCGGAGAGTGCGGTGAGGGCTTTCGGGTCCCAGTTGACCATCCGTACGCCGCGGTAGATCAGCCCTTTGTTATGCAGGTCGCAAAATACCCGCAGCACGCTTTCGGAACGGGTCTCATCCATGGTGAAAGCGGTTCTGTCCCAATCGCATGAAGCGCCCAGCTTCTTCAGTTGCTCCAGGATAATCCCCCCATGCTCGTGCGTCCAGTCCCATGCATGTTCGAGGAACTTCTCCCTGGTAAGATCACTTTTTTTGATGCCCTGTGAGGCCAGCCTGTTCACCACCTTTGCTTCGGTAGCGATGGAAGCATGATCCGTGCCGGGTACCCAGCAAGCGTTCTTACCCTGCATCCGTGCCCTGCGTATCAGCACATCCTGGATAGTATTGTTGAGCATATGTCCCATATGCAGTACACCAGTAACGTTGGGTGGCGGAATGACGATGGTGAACGGTTCACGGTCATCCGGTTCGGAGTGGAACAACTTGTTGTCCAGCCAGTATCTGTACCACTTCTCTTCTACCTCTGTCGGGTTGTATTTGCTTGCAATCTCCATATGAATATAATTGAGTTAGTCACACGAAACCCTCACGTAATGGCGATCATCTTGTCTCGCCTTGTGCGGTCTTATCTTGTTTTGGGATAATGCTCCACCTCCGGATCCTGTTTCTCCGGGAGTCACGTCGTCGAAATAACGTCAGTGAAGTGCAAAAGTACAAAGAAATTCTCTATATTTATAGAATATAAGATGCGCCTCAGCATAGTTCAACGAGTTAGACTATTTGAGTCGCCTTCGCTCCTCGATTTTCAATTCTGCGTTCGGCAAAACGAGTAAACTTGTTCTGCTCTCACTTAACGAAATAGTTCTACGCTCGACATAGTTAAAACAAGTTTTACCTCTATGCTCGCTTATCGAAAACATTCAAGCAAGCTTGGCTCTGCGTTCGGCTTTTATTATATTTGCATGGGAGGAATTCATCGATATATTGACAATGTATACTGAATATGGCAGATAACAACGCCATTGACAGGAAGATTGGCTTTAGGATCAGTCTCCGGTCTTTACTATCTTATTCCGATATTCAGTGGGAGACAGGTTGGTACTTGCTTTAAACCGTCTGTTGAAATAGGGCATACTGTTAAAACCGGACTCGTCAGCTATTTGAGAAACTGTCAGATCCGAATATGTAAGGAGTTTGCAGGCATTTTCAATCCGTATTTTATTCAGGAATTCAAAAATAGTCATTCCTGTTTTACGCTTAAACGTTCTGCACAATGCCGTCGGATTTGTATTCGTGTATCTGGAAATATCTTCCAATGTAATTTCCTTTTTCATATTACGATACAGGTAATCGTATGTTTTCTGTAGCGATTCGTAGTTTTCACAGAATGAGTTTTGCGTATCGAATTTGCTTTCTGATATTAAAGTGCCATGCTTACTTTTACCTAATATTTCAAGAATCCGGAATAAAAGAAGTATTTTTTCAACCCCTTCAGCTATTTGCATATCCTCTATTATCATCCTTACTTTTTGGCCTAAGGAGGTATTTCTGAATAGTATTCCGTATTGGCTCCGGCTTAATACACTGTAAACATGTATATAATCAGGGAGCGTATCTATTTTATCGGGGAACAGATCAGCGTGAAATTGTAATATGTCGCTTTCCGTATTATTTTCTTCTCCCGGTTCCTGTTCATAAAGGGAAGAACAATGGGGAACATTTTGTCCGATAAATAATATATCTCCTTTTTTAAATCTTACCACATGTTCCCCTATCATGCATATACCTTTTCCTTTTGTAATTAAACGGAGCTGGTAATCTTCATGCTTATGTTGTATGTAGATATAATTTTTATTCCGACCATCTGTTTTTATGTATTTTATACTTGTATTTATATCGTATGAAACCTTACGTTCCATGATCACTCTTTTCTTCATACTATTTATAATACATTATATATTAATTAAAAGCAAATATAGGCTTTTATTATGCAAATATAAGCAGTATTTTGTATTCTATTACCATTTAACTTTGTATACAATGTGACAAAGGAGACCAAATACTTCTTTCTCCTTCTTTTCATATCATTGTTTTCTGTTGGATCCGGAGATCCGGCAGGTTTTCCTATTGCCTGTAATATTATAATAATCATTTATTTATGGTATTTTTTTTGATTAAAATCCTCATTATTGGGGATTGTGTCACCGGTCTTTTTAATAGAACTTTGCATGGGAATATAAAATCAGAAAAATGATACAATTCCATAAAATGAAAGAAATATTAACAGGGGTGCTACTCTTTTTTATTACCGGCTCCCTTTCTGCGCAAAGTACTGGTGCTATTTTAGAAGGAACCGTAAAGTCAGGTAACATTCCGCTTGAATATGCGACAATATATGTAAACAATACCGATATAAGTACCACTTCCAATAAAAAGGGCGAATTTACATTAAGGGTTCCCCCCGGGCGGCATATAGTATATGCAAGGTATGTAGGCTATATAAATTACGAAAAGCAGTTCGAAGCCGGAGAGGGTGAAAAAATAGTGTTGCACATCGACATGCGGGAGGACAATCAATTCCTGGATGAAGTGATCGTGGAAGCAAAATCCCCGGTACAGCGGGTACAGGAATCGGCATATAATACGGTCGCTGTGGATGCAAAGGCCTTGCATAACTCCTCGATCGACCTGGCACAGGCCATGGCGAAGGTTTCTGGAGTCAGGGTGCGTGAATCCGGCGGATTGGGTTCGAACGTGCAATTTTCACTGAACGGGTTTACGGGCCGGCATGTGAAATTTTTCATGGATGGTGTGCCCATGGAGGGTATGGGCGCTTCCTTCCAGATAAACAATATCCCTATCAATATTGCCGAACGTATTGAAATATACAAGGGGGTTGTGCCGGTCGGTTTCGGGGGCGATGCTATCGGCGGGGCGGTCAATATCGTCACCAACCAGCGCGCGAGGACATATGTCGATGTGTCTTATTCCTACGGTTCGTTCAATACCCATAAGACGGTCATTAACGCCGGGTTTACCTCCAGGAAGGAGTTCCTGTTCGAGATCAACGCTTTCCAGAATTACTCCGATAACAGTTACTGGACTTATACCTCGGTAAAAGACCTGCAAACAGGCGCCATCGATACAGAGAAAATTGAGAAAGTAAAACGCTTTAATGACACCTACCATAACGAAACGATCATCGGTAAGATTGGCGTGGTGAACAAGCCTTTTGCCGACAGGCTGGTGTTCAGCCTGAACATAGGGAAAAGTTATAAAGACATACAAACCGGCGTATTGCAGAATGTGGTGTTCGGGGAAAAACACAACAGGACGCAGACCTTTATGCCTTCGCTGGTCTATCTGAAAAAGGACTTGTTTACCGAAGGACTGAATGCGAGCCTTACCGCCAATTATAATAAAAACACGCGGCATAATGTGGATACGGCCCATTATGAATACAACTGGCGCGGGGAAAGGAAGCCTTTGCCTGAAAATTCGCGGGGTGGGGAATATGCCAGCTATACCGACTCCAAATACGAAAATCAGAACTGGAACTCGACCCTGAACCTGACCTATCGGCTGAATGATCATCACTCGTTCGTCCTGAACAACGTATTGTCGTCGTTCGAACGCAATACCCGGGCCACCCCTGACGACATGGCTGTGGTCGCCACCGATACCATGCCGAAATTTTCCCGGAAAAATATTCTCGGATTATCCTATAAGATAAGTACCAGCGACCGCTGGAATTTGTCGGTGTTCGGCAAGCATTATATGCAATACGTAAAAGGGCCAAGATTAGTCGCTACCGGGAATCCTTACACGTACGATCTCTTCAGCGAAACTTTTTCCACGCAGGGATACGGTATTGCGGGAACGTACTTCTTGCAACCCTTCCAGATAAAGCTCTCCTATGAGAAGGCCTACCGTTTACCTACCGACAACGAACTCTTCGGTGACGAGGACCAAGAAGCCGGAAGTACCGGCCTGAAGGCCGAGAACAGCGACAATTACAACCTGAATGTGACTTTTGAGAAGGATATAGACAAGACGCACTTTTTCTACCTCAGCGGTGGCTTCATGCTCCGCAACACCAAAGACTATATCCGCCGCCGGACCCTTATCCGGAGCGGAGGTGTGAACTACGCTTCGCATTTTAACCATGGTTACGTAAGGAATATCGGCCTTGACGCGGAAGCCCGCTATTCATTCAGGGATCTCGTGTCGGCAGGCGCAAACATAACCAGCCAGGACATCAGGGACAGGGAAAAGATGGCGGCCGAAAAGGAAATCGAGAGCAATTACTACGGCGTGCGTTTACCCAACATCCCCTATCTGTTCGGGAACGGGGATATCAGCCTCTTCCTGAAGAATTTCCTGAAAAAAGGAAATCTCTTTACCGTTTCTTACTTTAGTAATTATGTCCACGAATTTCCGTTACGGTGGGAAAATGAGGGAAGAAGAGAATCGAAAGACTGGGTACCGACCCAATTCTCCCATGATATCCAGGTCGGCTATTCAATGGAAAACGGAAGATATAATGTATCCCTTGAATGCAGGAACATAACCGATGAAAGATTGTACGACAACTTCAGCCTTCAAAAGCCCGGAAGAGCTTTTTACGCTAAAGTCAGGTACTTTTTTAATAAATAATTACCCATTAATTATCATAATTAACATTACAAAAATGAAAAATGTTTTTTTAATTACTGTTTTATTCTTTTTAGTGACATGTGTATTCACGTCTTGTGAAAAAAATGATGGCCCCGAACCGGAACCGGAGGCAAAAGGAGCCTATGTGGTAGCCGCCGTCGGAGATGCCGGAAGTTACCTGATACAAACGGACGATATAGCAAGCGGGGCACTCAGTACCGCAAACGGATCGGAAAATGCGACTCCTACGGTATGGTGGGTGCATGACAACAAAACAATTTACGGGCTCACTTATGCCCAGGGAAATCCGGGAATGCTTGTTTCGTATGAATTGGATGCGAACGGAGCGTTGAAAAAACGCAGCCTCGAATACGAAACGCCACGTTTCACCACGTACGGTTCTTATGGCAAGTATCTTGTCACTTCTTCTGCTTTGGCTACGGGAATCACCATAAAAGATCCGGAAGGCAAGGATGTACCGGCACAGGGTGTAACGACGACCCTTATCGATACGGAATCACAGGTAAAACATGATGCCGTGATTATTTCGACTGAAAACTTTCTCGGCAATGGTGAATACGTGACGTTCTCGGGTATCGTGGAAGCAAACGGTAAACTTTATACCGGTATTTGTCCGCTGGGAGTCAGCGCTTACGGCGCGTTAAAAGGATATAATGGAGGGGAGGCCAGAAGTGGTACAGCCTTCGTAGACAGTGTCTGGGTGGCGGTTTACAGCGACCAGGACTTTACAAAAACGCCGAAAATATTAAAGGACAATCGCTTGAGTTATTCAGCAACCCGCTTTCGTTCGCAATACTACAAAAACATTGTCTCCGATGATAAAAACAATGTGTATGTATTCTCGGCACGCAATGAGAGCACCTCAACAAAACCATCGGGTGTGATCCGTATTCCGGCAGGATCAGAAGCCTTCGATAGTTTTTATTTTAACATTGAAGGCGCCTCCGGAGGTTTGCGTTTGTTCAATGTCTGGCATATTACCGGTGATTATTTCTTCCTGCAAATGATGACAACCGCAGAATCCACCGGAGAAGACGCAAAGAAATTTGCAATATTCAACGCTGCGGGAAGCGGCTCTTTCACATGGATAACCGGCATGCCGGCAGCAGATAAGGTCGGCTCCTTCGCAAAGACACCGCTGGCCGACGGCGGCAAATTTTACATGCCGGTTACCACTACGGATGCTGACGCCGCAATTTACGAAGTTGACCCGGTAACGGCAACGGCAGTGAAGGGTGTTACTGTAAATTCTACCAGTATCTCAGCTGTCGGCAGATTAACTTATTAAAAAAAGCCATCAGTTTGATCCATTTAAGGCGGAAAACTTCCGCCTTGAATGGATTATGTAAAAAATACATTCAATAATAAAAGCAGATGATTAAATTATTAATTGATTTTATTCAGTTCTTAAACTCGACGGTTCCTTTGCTTACTTCTCTCGCCATTTTCACCTTACTGGCTGCTGTATTGTCAAAGTCGATAAAGAAACACGAGACCGTTTATTACATCATACTGGCGATACCATTTGTCCTGATAGCAGTCCCTTTTATAGGTCGGTTATTGGGCTTCGAGATGTTTAGTTTCAGCCGGGTCCCTTTCCTGGGAACGATTATCAGGGATTATATCCATTTCGGGACATTCGCTTTTCCACTACTCATCATTGTAATGTATGTCGGGGCACTGAACCCTAAGATCGTATGGGTAAAAAAACTCCTTAATATACGCAAGGAACTGTCCATCATTTCGGGATTCCCTGTTTTCGCGCATTCCCTGATCCGTGTGGCCAATAATTTCCCCAATTCGCTCCGGTTTTTCACCAACAACGCGGAATACATGGCCAACACGAGGGTTACGAGTGAGCTGGGCGCCGGAATAAGCAATTTCAGCTTTGTGCTCGGCATTGTATTACTCGTGTTGTTCATACCGCTTTGGGTAACCTCGTTCGATTCGGTACACAAACGTATGGGAAGCGTAAAATGGAAAAAACTGCAAAAGTGGTCTTATCTTTTCTATGCGCTCCTGTTTGTGCATGCCATGGGGATACAGGTCGGTGGAATGCTCAACCCGAGAGGCGGTGGAAGACAGGCGCAGGCAGTCGTTGAGGTAAGGGCCGATGTAGCAACAACCAGCGATGTAAACTACGGAAACGCAAATGGAGACACAAACGCAGGCGCACACCACGGAGGAGCAAATAACGGAACATATAGCGGCGAAACCAGCGAAGCAACCGACAGAAGAGCAAACGGTGTCACATCCGGACGCCCCGGCGGGCAAGACGGCGCACAGGTGGCGGAAGGCCACAGCAGGCGTGGTAACCGTGAAAGTGGTAGCCAGGCAAGTGAAAGGCGTAGCGGACGCGGTAATCGCGGATCGGACGGCAGACAGGCCACAGAGGGTTATGGGGGAAACCGTGGAGGAAGAAATACCGGGGAAATTGCCGGTAGTCAGTCACATGGTGGAGATGATGCAGTACAAACGGCCGGAGGACGTGGCCACCGCGAGGATGTCGGTCCGGCGGAACCAGGAGAAACCGGTCGCGGCGAAAACCGGGTTACCAGTTCGGGAAGAGGCGGACGCGCGCAAAGCATCGGGTTTTCGGATATTCAGGTCAGTCCACAGGCAAAACGCTATATCCATATCGTTTCACTTATTTTGATCTTCGGTTCATATCTGTATCTCAGGTTACGAAAAGCAAGGAAAGACGCTGCAAAAAAAATCAAAATAAAAAGAAGAGCTTAATAGTGGCCAGGCAACATAAGTATTATCATGGTTGAGAAAAGTAATAGTAATTGCTTCAAGGAAGTAAAAACTATTGGTTGTATCGCGATGAAATACAGATAAGCTAACTCGTCCATGAAGGAAAGAAGTGGACAACGTATATATAAAAAAGCTCCGGAAAAATTTTCGGAGCTTTTTTATATAAGATCCATTTCCGATCCATGACCGTATAAGAATAAGAAATAAAAAGAAATATGAGAATGTAATTGAACATAATTAATTTCTTCTTCTGGAGCACAAAGAAATTTTATATATTTGTAGATTCGATAAAATCTTTAAATAAGAGTATTCATCTATTTGGTTATTTAAAATATTAATACGGAATAGAATATATATTATTGCCCGATAATGAAAATAAGCATTTCCAAATCTTGCTTATTGATGATAATATTTTATTTATCAGTATTTTATGCCTTTGGCTCCTCTCCCATATTTAAAGGGGTTACAAAGGCAGACGGGCTTTCTGATTTGTTGGTAAATGTGATTCATCAGGATTCTACAGGGTTTATATGGTTAGGTACGGGAAAAGGATTAGGCCGGTTCGATGGTATTAAGATCAAGCATTATCCTTTTGAGAATGCTTTACAGGAACAGCGTATACGCATCAATACCATATGCGAAACAACAAATGGACAAATATGGGTAGGAAATGTACTGGGTTTATGGAAATTGGATGAGAATACGGGATATTTAACCAGAGTTGCCCCTGAGACGATAAACCATGCAGTGAATACCCTTTTGTTCGACGGTAGTGAACGTTTATATATAGGAACGGAAAGAGGATTTTATGTCTATGATTTTACCAATATCGCGCAGATAAGTATAAGTGATAATACCTTTTCTTCGTCAAACAATATCAGAGGTATGACGAAAGATGATTCCGGATTATTCTGGTTAGCAACAGTCAATAGTGTGATCATGTACGACGCTGTAAATCAAAGGGTAATAGAGTATGTATATCCGGATACTTTTCAGGTACAGGCAAATTTCCGGAATATAGCCTATCTCAAAAACAGATTGTATCTCGGGACTTATAATGCCGGGATTGTCTGTTTCGATATGCACACACATCAGTTTTCTGATTTTGTGGATGTCGGGTCCGATATTATCTCATCCGTTTCCACCGACGGGAAAGATATGATCTATGTGTCTACTGACGGGAATGGTATTTTCTTTCTTTCTCATAATAAAAAAGAGATCATTCAGTCGTTTCGTCACGATGTGAATGATCCGGAAAGTATTCGTTCCAATTCCGTCTACTCACTCTTAGTGGATAATATGAAAAGGATATGGATCGGTTTTTATCAGGATGGGTTTGATTATAGCCTTTATCAATCCGGATTGTTTAATGTGTATGCGTTGCCTCCTCATTTTAGTTCCCTGAACTTAACGGTACGTTCTTTTCTGATCCACGATCAGGAAAAACTGATAGGTACCAGGGATGGCCTCTATTATATTAACGAAAAAGAGAACAGAGTAAAGTATTTTAACCGGTCGGCTTTGCAGTCCGATTTGATCTTGTCTCTGGCGTATTACCGCAATGAATATTATATAGGTACGTATGGTGCGGGAATATATATTTTAAATCCGCAGACCCTGAAACTTCGCCGCTTCTCCGGGAAGAACCGGGATGTATTACAGAAAGGACAAATTTTCTGCTTCCGCCCCGATACGAAAGGAAATCTATGGATAGGCTCTTCGGAAGGCGTTGTGCGTTACAGCGGGTTAACGGAAGAGATAACCCTGTTCACAAGTATGAACTCCACTTTACCCGAAGGGAATGTGTATGAGGTTTTTTTCGATTCGGAACGAAAAGGTTGGTTTTGTACTGATAAAGGGTTGGCGTTGTTCGACCCCGATACCGAAAGTATTAAGACTAACTTGTTCCCTCCGGACTTTTTTCATAAGGAGAAGATACATGTAATGTATGAAGATGGGCAACACCAGCTTTATTTCCTTCCGGAGAAGGGAGATTTCTTTATTTCCGATCTTAAAATGAAAGTGTTTTCCAGGATCAATAAGCTTCCGGCTCTTCAGGCAAATATCTATACTTCTGTAGTTGAAGACGACCTCGGTGGTCTTTGGCTCGCTTCAGATGGTGGATTGGTGCGTTTCTGCGATGAAGAATATATGGTATTCAATTATATGCACGGCATTCCGTCTCCCACTTTTACGCATTATACGGCGTATAAGGATCAGCATGGCATATTATGGTTCGGAAATGCCAAGGGATTACTGTATGTAAATCCGGATGAGATCAACGAAACGGATCAATTGCCCTCCACCCTTGTTATGTCTGATCTGCTTGTCAATGGTAATTCATTATCACTAAAAGAGTTGAAAGCCATAGTGAAAGAAAAACAGGTTACATTCAAGTACGATCAGAATAATCTTGTATTCCGTTTTTCAGATTTGTCCTATACGAATCCGTCCGCTATACTTGTTGAATACAAAATGGATAGGATAGACGATGAGTGGAGATTTATTACCGGACAGAACGAGATTTCTTATTTTAATCTTTCCCCCGGGAAATACATATTCCGTATGCGTCTTCCCGGAAATGAAAATTCCGAGATCAACCTGAATATCAAAATTGAGAAATCAATGTTCATGATGCCTGTTTTTGTATTTTTACTGATTTTGGTGACTTTTTTCTCGTTTCTGTATAATTTTGTTTTAAAGAGAAAGAAAAAATCAGCCGGAATTGATAATGAAGGCAATCCGCACGTGTTGGATTTTCCGCGGAAAGAAGACGAGAAATACAAAATGAATCGCCTTAGTAAGGATGAGTGTGAGATACTTTACGAAAAGTTGAATCATTACATGCAGAGTGAAAAGCCTTATATGAATAAGGATTTGAAAATAGCCGATTTAGCGGATATCCTTCATACGTCTTCACACTCATTGTCGTATCTTTTCAATCAATATTTGAATGTGTCTTACTATGACTTTGTCAATGAATGGCGTATTGCCGAATTTAAGAAATTAGTAACCGAAGATACCTCCTCCAGATATACATTAAATGCATTGGCCGATTTATGCGGATTTAGTTCCAGGGCTTCCTTTTTCCGCTCATTTAAAAAGAATACGGGGATTACGCCGAATGAGTATATCAAAAACTTGAAAAACGATAATTCCTCTGCATCTCATTGATACCCTATAGTTTCAATATTTTTCCTTTTCTCTTTCTCACTAACCTCCGGTTCTTAACCCTTCTTTGTGGGTTTCGTCTTCCGGTCCCGGTCTACGGGATAATCTTGACGGGATCCTGATGCTTTGGATGTCTTGTCCTTTCGTTGATCGACATACTGGTTGCTGATATATCACTGTTGGGCTGTTTTGTGTTGCCTGATAAATGACGGATTTTCTCTTTTGCGATGTATAGTATATCGTGTCTCCAATAATCTTCTAATGTTAAAATAAGCATATACTGTTTTATTCATAGTCTCAAATAATTGTTTGATACAATTATTATAAGTGATTTATTATGCTGTATATTAATTATTTAAAATCAATCTTGTCCTAATGGATTGTATGAGACATATCTTTCTTTTTTTAACTATTATTTCCACAAAGAGGACTATATATTTGCATTGTTTTTTACTCATTTATTCGTACCATAAAAAATGAGAGAATATTCTTATTTAATCTATAGAGAAGTAATTGAAAACTTTTTATGAACGCTCCGGGGTAAATAAGTATTTATCTGCCTTGTTATAGATTCTGTGAAAAATAAAGAAATCTAAATGCGGAAAAAGACGATTGTCCGTTGATGAATTATAACCCTGGATTCTGATTAAGTCCCTCGCTTTTCGACTCCGTTTTATAGCAGATAAGAATGAATATTAATTATTTAATAGAGAGAAAATAGTAATGAGAGAATTTTTTGATACTTGTGAATTAAGTAACCTTCATTAAAATTTTTAGTTTGATTTATGAAAACATTGAAATTTGTGTTAACGTGCAGTCTGATGTTATGTATATCAGTGATTTTTGCACAGACAAAACATCTCACAGGAACGGTATTCGATGAGAGTGGAGAACCTGTCATCGGGGCCAGTGTGATGTTAAAAGGAACCACTATCGGTACTGTAACCGGTATGGATGGTGATTTTTCATTAAACGTACCGGAAGACGGTATATTGGCAATCTCTTATATCGGCTATCAGGGCCAGGAAGTTTCTGTGGCCGGTAGAAATACCATTAGTATTGTGTTGCGGGAAGATACGGAGTTATTGGATGAAGTGGTGGTTGTGGGATATGGTGTGCAGAGAAAGGCATCGTTAACCAGCGCCATCAGTCAGATAGCTGGAGACGACGCCTTTAAAAACAAGGGAATAAGCAACACAGCCGTTGCTTTGCAGGGAGAAATTCCGGGTCTTACGGTGACCCGAAACTCTACTCGCCCCGGTAGTGAGGGGGCTGCTATGAAAATTCGCGGTGATATTTCCATTAATGGCAATTCGAGCCCGTTGGTTATTATTGATGGTATCTCTGGCTCGCTGGATGAACTCAACCAAATGGATGGAAATGACATCGAGAGTATTTCCGTATTGAAGGATGCTTCGGCGGCTATTTACGGAGCCCGTTCGGCTTCAGGTGTCGTCCTGGTGACAACTAAACGGGGTAAGAGAGGCAAAAAAGCGCAAATTACTTATAACGGTTCATTCACTACGACCATCGATGGTATTCAACCTCCGATTACCACCAATGAACAATTTCTGGATATGTTCTATGAAGCCCAATTGCAGGATGCCAGGGTCAGATATCCGGAACTGGCATCGAATATATCCGCCCTTGAAAATACCGCCGGTTTCTGGTGGGTTTTCGGTACAGGTAGTGTAGTGATCGGACAGGATATAGAAACGGGCGAATCCTTTGAAAACAGGAAAATGTGGGAAATGCTTCGCAACGGAGAAACGCGTACATTAACCAATAGCGGAAGAGTGTTCCGTTTTGAACCCGGAAATTACTTTATGAAAGACCTCTATGGTTCGGCTTCTTCCCAAAAACATTCTTTAAGCGTTTCCGGAGCAGATGACAAATTTGCTTATCGTGCGTCGTTGGGCTTTTCAGACAGCGACTCGCAGTTGAAGGTCGCCGAAGATGGTGAGAAGAAATACAGTTCGCGTTTGAATATGGATTATCAGGCCACCGACATGCTAAAGATCGAAACAGGTATGTCTTATGAAAAACGGAATATTGTTACCCCAAAGGTAGATGTCGGAGGCGGATTTTATGACCCGTGGTTCTGGCCTTATTATAATGAGAACGGACAGTTCTATGATACATTTGGTGCACGTAATGTTATGGGAGGGCTTGTCGGAGGCGGACAGGTGAAAACCGGTTTCACTACGTTCCGTGGAAATGCAAGGGCTACTTTGGATCTTTCCCGGTATTTAAAAGGATTATCGGTCTCAGGTACGGGTGCATATAAACTGGTGGAAAAAGCAGTGCAGGATCATCGGTTAAAAATAGAATATTACGATTGGGTAGGTAATTTGTACAACGCCCGTAATGCTCCGGGGTATTTGAATGAGAATATAGAAAAATGGGAAAACATTACATTAGGCGGATTTATTAATTATGTCAATAATTTCAACAATGCACATAGTATTACCTCTATGGTGGGTGTAACGGCTGAAGAAGAAAATTATAAAAGAGTCTTTGCAGAGCGTAACCAAGGCCCCTTATACGCAGGTTCCGGCTTGACCGATCTGAATGTGTATGTTTCCGGGACAACCAATAAAGCCGAAGGAGGCCAGAGTTCATGGGCGTTTCTTTCGTTGATCGGCCGCTTCGACTATGCGTATAAAGACAGGTATCTGGTAGGATTGTTGGGACGTCGCGACGGTTCTTCCAAACTGCATCCCGATCAACGCTGGAAAAACTTCTATTCCGTATCCGGAGGCTGGGTTATTTCGGAAGAAAGTTTCCTGCGGGAATCGGAAGTGCTTGATTTCTTAAAAATACGCTATAACTACGGTAAAACAGGTAGTGTGACCGGTATTGATAACTATGAACGCTATTCGCTAATCAAACCAGGTACCGCTTATTTTGGCTCTACATTGGCTCCTCATCCGTCCATGTGGGTGGACGGCATGCGCTCTTCCACGCGTACGTGGGAAACCATCTTAAGCCATAACCTGGGACTTGATTTCACATTGTTGAATAATCGTCTGTCGGGTTCGTTCGATCTGTTTCAAAAAACGAATGACGGCATGTTCATCAGTGTAACGTATCCCAGTATACTTGGTACGGCTGCGCCTAGAACAAATAACGGTAAATTCCGTACCCAGGGTTGGGAATTTGCCCTGACCTGGCGCGATAAAATAGGACAGGTCGCATACAATATCGGTGGATCGATCTCCGATGCAAAGTCGGAAGTGCTCCATTTGGAGAACAATGAAAACGTCCCCCTACCTGGTAAAAACTCGGCTCGCTTGATTAACAAGCCAATAGACGCCATTTACGTATATCAAACAGACGGCATTTTCCAGAGCCAGGAAGAAGTGAACAGCTATTATCAGGCGTATTACTGGAACGCAGACAGGACTGGACCCAAACCGGGTAATATCATTCCGGCTCCCTTGGATAAAGCGACCAATACACTCCGTCCCGGTGCCCGCAGGCTTGTTGATGTAAATGGTGATGGCGCCATCACGCAGGACGACCTGGTGTATGCCGGAGACATGGCTCCTCATTTTATATACGGTTTTAAAACCGGATTGGAATGGAAAGGAATTGATGTACAGGCTTTCTTTCAGGGAGTAGGCGGTCAGAAAGTATTAAGGACCGGAAACATTTACGCCCCCTGGGTTACGAATTATGTGTTGCAGAATTCCACTTTTATGGGTAAATTATGGTCGGAAGATAACCGTGACACCCAATATACCATAGCTTCGCGTGATGCGGCATTCAACAGATGGAACTATGAGAACAAGGATGTGAGCGTGCAGAGCTCCAGATACCTTCGTCTGAAATCATTAGTGGTAGGCTATACACTTCCGCAGGAACAGACACGGAAAATCGCCCTGGACAGAGTAAGGATTTATTTCTCCGGCGATGATCTCTGGGAATGGACCAGCATTAACGACGGTTATGATCCGGAACACGGTGAAGCGTCAAACAACACGTTCCCATTCAGCCGTCTGTTATCGTTCGGTTTAGATATTACATTCTAATAATTCACTTAAATCAATATAAATATGAAACGAATAATAAATATAATCACTTTATGCGGGATATTCACCATATTCATGTGGGGATGCAATGATTACCTTGACAGGGAACCTCTTTCGCAGGGTACGGAAGCCATCTTCTATAAAACCGCAGATCATTTTACTCAGGCAGCCAACGCATTATATAATCTGGAAGGATGGAAAAACTATAATGGAGCCGTCAATGACTTTTGGGACAAGGGACTGGATATCTCGGGTGTAACCACGAATGGCGGCGGTTCTGCGACAGAGACGGATTACAGATGGAACAAACCTTACGAATATCTGCGTACGATCAATACCTTGCTGGAAAAAGCGCAAGAATATACAGGCAATGAAAATGAAATTGCCCAGCCTGTCGGTACGGCGTACTTTTTCCGCGCATGGCAGCATTTTTACCTGTTGCAGATATTCGGCGGAGTACCCATTGTAGACCATGTGCTTGATGTTACCGACGAAGTGGTAAAAGGACCCCGTAACAGCCGGTATGAAGTGGTAAACTTTATTGCCAATGATTTAAGAAAGGCTATTCCGCTTCTTCCGAAAGAAAAAGATATTCCTAACTCAGATAAAGGGAAAATAAGTAAAGAGGCGGCTAAGGCATTTTTAGCCAGAGTATTGCTTTATGAAGCTACCTGGGAAAAGTACGTTCCGGGTATTGGTTATGATCTCGATGGCAATGGCACCTCTTCCGGAGCAGGAAATGCTAAGCCTCAAGGGTATCCTTCTATTACGGATATGTTGGCAGAAGCAAAACAGATGTCGAAAGAAGTGATAGAGGAAGCACAAACCGGTACTTTCCAGCTGTGGAATGAGTGCGATTCGTTAAGTTATTATTATCTGTTCAATATCGACGATAAAGCTGGCAATATCTCCAACTTCAGAGGTGCCGGTAAATCAACCAACAAAGAATTTATTCTCAGTGCGAAGTATGATTACGATGTGAGGCGTGGCGATATCAATCTGGGGCACATAGTTTCAACCAGACAAGGAGTGGTGATGAGCGCTTCGTTCGGCGAATCATTCCTTTGCCGTAACGGATTGCCTATCCGTATCAGCCGTACGGGAAGCATGAGCGATGCTGAAAATAATCCGGACTTTTTAGGATTTAGCCATTTCTATGATGAATTCCGTAATCGTGACTATCGTTTTATCGGTTCCATATTTATGCCCGACAGGATATCGTGGATGTCGAATCAGGCCGAGGGAGTTGGATTGACGGCAACAGGTAAACCTTATCCGGACCCGATTTATCCGGCGTATCCGTATAATCCGCAAGATCCGGCTTTCAGTAGTAAAGTGGCCATTTTCACGCCGACTTTATACGGAGGTACGCATAACAGTTATTTTAGCCGCAAATATATGCCGGAAGGTGTAGGCCGGTCGGCGGAGAGAACAGAATCAGCCGATTTTCCATTGATTCGCCTGGCTGAGGTTTATCTGATTTACGCGGAAGCCACCTGTGAATTGAACGGCGGAGAGATTTCGGACGCCGACCTGAATTTCTCGATCAACCATACCCGCGCGCGCGCAGGCGTGGCCCCGTTGACAAATGCGTTGATCGCCGACGTGTGGGATGCCGGTTACTGGGACCATCAGCAAAATAAAACCATTTGTAAAAAAATGACGATGCTCGATGAAATACGTCGCGAACGGACCTGCGAACTTTTTGGTGAAGGATTCCGCATGAGCGACCTGAAACGATGGGGGATCGCTCATATTAACCTGACGGGTCGAAAGCTGGGACGTTATGTCTATGGAACAGAATATATGACAGCTACGGCAAACGATCCAGGTCATTATGGAGAGCCGACTTATCAACCAGACAAGCACCCGCTCACCTACGGGGTGTATGAAAGCAACGGAAGCGATCCGGATTATGGACGCTCGATCGCCAATCTGGCAGCGAACCTGCTTTTCAGCCAACGTGATTATCTGGCTCCGATCCCGTTGGGACAGATCCGTTTGAATCCTAATCTGGCTCAAAATCCGGATTGGTAACAGATTTTTTACTTTATTCCCGGTACGCGCGGGAGATACTGCGTGTACCGGGATATTCCAAATATGCATTCTCTCTTTAAAATGAGTGAAATGATAAATAAAAGAACTAATATCGGGTATTATCTTCCCCTCTTTCTCTTTTGTTACCTGACGGGGAGTCATTTATTTGCACAACAAGCGCAGTTACTGTCTACAACGCCGGCAGAACGTTGGAAAGAATCCAAACCGGTAAAAGCAAAAACATTTCAGGCAGACGAAACCATCTCTGTCTATCCGGACAGTTTGCTTCAGCACGTGGACGGCTTTGGCGGCACATTCAATGAACTGGGTTGGGAAGCCTTACAGGCACTCGCTCCCCAACAACAACAGGAGGTAATGAAGGCGCTCTTCGGCGGAGAAGGAACCCGTTTTTCTATGGCGCGCACGCCGATGGGAGCAAGCGATTACGCCCTGAGTTATTATTCTTACTGCGATGTAAAAGAAGACTATACCATGCGTGATTTCAATATCTCACGTGATCGCTATATCCTGATCCCCTATATCCGGGAGGCTTTAAAACTACGTCCCGACCTGAAGATCTGGGCCTCCCCCTGGACGCCTCCCGCATGGATGAAGATCAATGAGCATTATACCCTTCAGGGTGGAGATATCGCCGGAAGAACCGGAGGAAATGAGATGCCTCCGCGGAAGAATGTTATGGGTAATATGACCGCTTTTAATATGCAGCAAGGCTATCTGGAAGCCTATGCCCTCTATTTCTCCAAATATGTTCAGGCATACGCGGAAGAAGGGATCAATATCTGGGCGGTTATGCCTCAGAACGAAATAGCCTGGTCGCCTAACTGGCCCTGCTGTACCTGGCGCGCTGAGGACCTCGCCATTTTCATCGGCAAATACCTTGGGCCGCAGTTCGAGAAAGATAAACTCGCTACGGAGATATGGCTCGGAACCATTAAATTCCCCGATCCCGATTACGTCAGAACCGTCCTGAAGAATAAGGACGCAACCCGGTATATGAAAGGGATTGGTTTCCAGTGGACAGGCAGGGAAGCTATTCCCGCAATCCGTAGAGAATATCCGGCATACGGCTATATGCAAACCGAAAACGTTTGCGGAGAACATGAAAACGACTGGAGCTCGCTCGAGCGGACCTGGGAGGCTGTAACGCACTATTTCCGGAACGGTGCCCATTCATATATGTACTGGAATATGATTCTGGATGAAACAGGTAAAAGTTCGTGGGGATGGCCGCAAAACTCGATGGTTATCATCCATAAAGACACGAAAGAGATAACGTATACCGATGAATATTATCTGATGAAACACCTGTCGCGTTTTGTACAGCCTCAGACCCGGGTGCTGAAAACATCGGATATGAGTCGCTATCTGGCTTTCCGTACCGGAGAGAAAGAATTGGTCATTGTATTTTATAATCCGGAAGAAAAGAAAAACCTGTCCGTAAAAATACAAGATGCGACGCTTAATCTGCCTATTCCGGCAAAATCCATCAATACGGCGGTTATCAATCTATAAAAGAAGGCGCTATCCGCCCTGTCAAAATGACGAGTAAAAGAGTTATAAACGCTATATATAAAGAAAATAATTATCTGTTTGTTTCGGATAAAATATTTAAATTAATAAAATATATGAGAATCAATAAATTATTAGGAGCCTTGTTATTGGGAATGACGGCCGTATCGTGCAATACGATATCAACGAAAGATCATGTTATCATTCATTTACAAGAAAAAGGCGCCGATATTTCCCCTTCCATGTACGGAGTTTTTTTTGAAGAAATAAACAATGCCGGAGATGGCGGGCTGTATGCGGAGTTGGTACAAAACCGCAGCTTTCAGGAAAAGGAAATGCCCGAAGGATACCGCGCTGAAGGAGATAAGTTGATTCCCGATATGCAATTTAACCAAGTGTTCCAACGATCCAACGAGCGTTCGTTTCCTTGGAGTACGGAGCCGGTAAAAGCCTGGAGTTTGTCGGCATCCGGCGAGAAAGCGGCTGAAATGAAGCTGACCAAGTATCGACCGAAATTTGAAACAGCGCCCAACAACCTGGAAG
>OBJA01000918.1_pt1 | contig 22784 bp, 19 predicted proteins | sample 1519751 | NCBI WGS metagenome assembly OBJA01 (sample SAMEA3881238, study PRJEB22517) | soil metagenome | biome: lake sediment; feature: soda lake sediment; material: sediment, water from around vicinity | place: India | collected 2013-12-23 | depth 3 m
CACACCATCCCTCGACCCTCGTTCCCCGTACCTAGGTTTATATCGCCTGCACCCCTTCCTCGCCGGTGCGGATGCGGATCACCCGTTCCACGTCGCTGACGAAGATCTTGCCGTCGCCGATCTTGCCGGTGCGTGCCACGCCGGTGATGGCCTCGATGCACTGCTCCACCATCCCGTCATCCACCACCAGTTCGATCTTTACCTTGGGCAGGAAATCCACCACATACTCCGCACCCCGGTACAGCTCGGTGTGGCCCTTCTGACGGCCAAAGCCCTTGACCTCGATGGCGGTCATGCCGGCCACGCCGATGTCGGACAGGGCCTCGCGCACGTCATCCAGCTTAAACGGCTTGATAATCGCCTCAATCTTCTTCATTACGCACACCTCATCAAATAAGCCAAAAATCTCAACACAGAGACCACAGAGTACACAGAGGAACTACTCGAGATGCAGATCAACACTCGCTGCACCTTATTCAACTCCAAATAACTCAGTGCCCTCTGTGGTCTCTGTGTTGAAAGCCTTTATCCAATCAGCCCCGGCCGAAGCCGGAGGTGATCGGATAGCGCCGATCCCGGCCGAAGGCCCGGCGGGTTATATGCACCCCGGGCGGCGCCTGGCGGCGTTTGTATTCGTTGCCGTCGACCAGACGGATCCCCCGCCGCACCGTCTCGGCCTCAAATCCGGCGGCGATGATCGCCTCGGCGCAGTGATCGTCCTCGACATACATCTCCAGGATGGCATCCAGGATCTCGTAGGGCGGCAGGCTGTCGCTGTCCTGCTGGCCCGGGGCCAGTTCTGCCGAAGGTGGGCGGGTGATGACCCGTGCGGGGATCACCTCGCCAAGGGTATTGCGGTAGCGGGCCAGACGAAAGACCAGCGTCTTGGGCACATCCTTGAGGATGGCAAACCCACCGGCCATGTCACCGTACAAGGTAGCATAGCCCACCGCCATCTCGCTCTTGTTGCCGGTGGTCAGCACCATCTTGCCCTTCTTGTTGGAGATCGCCATCAACAGGGTACCCCGACAGCGGGCCTGGATGTTCTCCTCGGTGGTATCGGCCGGCCGGCCGGCAAACTCACCAGCCAGGCTGCTCAAGAAGGCATCAAACAACGGGTCGATAGGGATCTCACGGTACTCCACCCCCATGGTCTCGGCCTGCCGCCGGGCATCCTCAAGGCTGATCGGTGCGGTATAGCGCGATGGCATCATCACCGCCTCGACCCGATCCGCCCCCAGGGCATCGACCGCCAGGGCCAGGGTCACGGCAGAATCGATCCCGCCCGACAGGCCGATCACCACACCGGGAAAACGGTTCTTTTCCACATAGTCGCGCACCCCCAATACCAGGGCCTGCCACACGGTGGCCTCCTCCGGCAAGGGTGGTGCACGCTCACCGGGCAGGGCCTGACATTGCTCGTCCTGCACGGCAAACTCGGCCAGGTAGAGCCCTTCGCCATAGGCCGGTGCCTGCACGGCGATCTGTCCCTCGGCATCCATCACAAATGAACGGCCATCGAAGACCAATTCATCCTGACCGCCGACCAGATTGACATAAACTACCGGCAGACCGCACTCGCGGATCCGATCCCGCACCGCCTGTTCGCGCATCCGGCCCTTGTGCAGATTGAAGGGCGAAGCATTGAGATTGATGATCAGCCGGGCGCCAGCCTCCCGGGCCAACGCCACCGGGCCTGGCTGCCAGATATCCTCACAGATCGTCAGGCCGACCGCTAGCCCCTTGATCATCACAACGCAGGGGTGGTCACCGGCGGCAAAATAGCGTTTTTCATCGAAGACACTGTAATTGGGCAGATGCTGTTTGTGATAACTGTCCAACAGTTGTCCCTCGTGCAACAGCGAGGCGGCATTGAAACGGCCACCAGCGGCCTCACGCGGATAGCCGAGGATCACATCGATCCCCCGCACCTCCCGCTTGATCCGCTCCAATGCCGCCAGCACGCGCTGGTAGAGACCGGGGCGTAAGAGCAGATCCTCGGGGGGGTAGCCGGTCAGACTCAGTTCGGGAAAGACCACCGCATCGGCTCGCAAGCTATCGCGTGCCTGTTCCGCTGCCTGGATCAGCCGCGCGGCATTGCCCTCGATATCCCCTACCAATAGATTGAGCTGGGCCAGCGCGATGCGCAGGGTGTTGCTCATAGCGCCTTCAGCACCTCGGCCATGCGTGACCCCATCTCGGTGGGCGAACGCACCACACTGACCCCGACCTTTTCCAGTGCGGCGATCTTGTCGGCGGCGGTGCCCTTGCCCCCGGCGATGATTGCCCCGGCATGGCCCATGCGCTTGCCGGGCGGCGCGGTGACCCCGGCAATATAGGAGACCACCGGCTTGCTGATATGGCGGCTGATAAATTCGGCAGCGGCTTCCTCGGCGCTGCCGCCGATCTCGCCGACCATGATGATCCCCTCGGTCTGCGGATCCTGCTCGAACAGGCATAGACAATCGATAAAATCCAGGCCATGGATCGGATCGCCACCAATCCCCACGCAGGTAGACTGGCCCAGCCCGGCACTGGTGGTCTGGTGCACAGCCTCGTAGGTCAGTGTGCCGGAGCGCGAGACGATGCCAATCTTGCCCCTTTGGTGGATCGCACCGGGCATGATGCCGATCTTGCACTCACCCGGGGTGATCACCCCGGGGCAGTTGGGGCCGACCAGGCGCACATCGCTGTGCTGTAAGGCTGCACGCACCCGCAACATATCCTGCACCGGGATCCCCTCGGTGATGCAGACGATGGTCTCGATCCCGGCATCGGCCGCCTCCAGGATCGCGTCGGCGGCAAACGGCGCCGGCACGTAGATCATCGTCGCATCGGCGCCGGTCTCGCGTACCGCATCGTGCACGGTATCAAATACCGGGCGATCCAGGTGGCTTGTGCCGCCCTTGCCGGGGGTCACCCCACCGACGAAGTTGGTGCCGTAGGCGATCGCCTGTTCGGAGTGAAAGCTGCCCTGCTTGCCAGTGAAGCCTTGGCAGATCACCTTAGTGTCTCTATCAACCAGAATCGCCATTACTTGCCCCTCGCCGCGACGACGACCTGCTGGGCCGCCTCGCTCAGTGTGTCACAAGCCTGCACCGCCAGACCGCTCTCGGCCAGCATCTTGCGGCCCTGTTGTACATTGGTGCCTTCCAGGCGCACCACCACCGGGATGGTGGTCTGCACCTCCTTCAGTGCGGCGATAATCCCCTCGGCAATCAAATCGCAACGCACGATGCCACCGAAGATATTCACCAGGATCGCCTTGACCTTGTCGTCGGAAAGGATCAGCTTGAAGGCCTCAGCCACCTTCTCGGCAGTGGTACCACCGCCCACATCAAGGAAGTTGGCCGGAGTACCGCCGCAGTGCTGGATCAGATCCATGGTCGCCATCGCCAGCCCGGCACCGTTGACCATGCAACCGATCTCGCCGTCCAGACTGACATAATTCAGACCGTGCTGCTGGGCACGGTATTCACGCTCATCCTCCTGGCTGGCATCGCGCAACTTGGCCATCTCGATCTGGCGGTACAGAGCGTTCTCGTCCAGATTGATCTTGCCGTCGAGTGCCATCAGAGCGGCATCATCACGCACCACCAGCGGATTAATCTCCACCAGCGAGGCATCACGTTCGGAAAACAGCCGGTACAGGCCATTCATGATCTGGCCGAACTCGCGGATCTGACTACCCTCCAGCCCCAGCGCAAAGGCCAGCTTGCGGCTCTGATAGGGCTGTAGGCCCACTACCGGATTGACCGCCACGGTATGGATCTGCTCTGGGGTGGTGGCCGCCACCTCCTCGATATCCATACCACCGGCCGATGAAACCATAAACACCACACGGTGCGAGGCCCGATCAACCACTGCCGCCAGATACAGCTCACGGGCGATCCCGCTGACCGCCTCGATCAACACCTGATTGACCGGCTGTCCGGTCACCCCACTCTGGTGGGTAACCAGCCGTGTGCCCAGCAGGCGATCGGCCTCCTGTTTCAGTTCGGCAATAGAGGAGACCAGCTTGACCCCGCCCGCCTTACCCCGTCCGCCGGCATGAACCTGGGCCTTGACCACCCAGCGATCACCGCCCAGCACCTGTGCGGCATGTTCCGCCTCGGCCAGCGAACTGGCCACCTGGCCCTTCGGCACCGGGATGCCGTAGTCGGCAAACAGCCCCTTGGCCTGGTATTCGTGGAGATTCATGCTTCCCCCTGAAAGGATTGGTTGGAGTTATTGCCACGTATTGTGGAACAAAGCGGGGTGAGGCGCAAAGAGATCAGGTACGGGATGCGCGACCGGCTTGTCAGCCATACCATTTCCCCGTATATTTGCGTACACGTTTCAGGTGTTCCCCCGCACATCATGTGTCCGGGAATGAAACGGGAAGTCGGTGCGCGATCGTTCCACGATTTGCAATTCCGACGCTGCCCCCGCAACGGTAGGCGGTGAAAAGTCTGGCCAGCAAGCCACTGTGTCGCACGACATGGGAAGGCGGTCAGACCGGGGAGACCTCCCCACACCGCGAGCCCGGAGACCGGCCTGTAACTGTCACGCCAGTGCTGCGGAGGGCAGTGCACGGGCCGATGTCACCTCGGTGCCAATCCGTCCCCTATCCTCCCCGCTGGTTTTACCCAAATCACAATGCGCGGGTGAGCGCAGGGGAAAATCATGAACAAAAAAACCATTCTTGCCGCCGCCATTGCGGGCGGTATTGCCGTTTCCGCACAGGCCGAACAAACCCTCGACACGATTGTCGTCACCGCTACACGCACGGCCCAGATCGTGGATGAAAGCCTCGCCTCGGTCACGATTATTACCCGCGAGGAGATCGAGCGCCTGCAACCGGCCCAGTTAAGCGACCTTTTACAGGGACGTGCCGGTATCAACATCGCCGACAACGGGCCATTCGGCAAAACCACCAGCCTCTACCTGCGCGGCACCAATTCTGACCACACCCTGCTGCTGATCGATGGAGTGCGCATGGGCTCGGCCACCATTGGCGGCGCCTCCTGGCAATACCTGCCAGTTTCGGCGATCGAGCGCATCGAGATCGTGCGCGGCCCACGCGCCAGTATCTACGGGGCCGATGCCATCGGCGGCGTCATTCAAATCTTCACCCGGCACGGCACTGAAGGATCAGCCCGCACGAATGCCTACGCCCGCATCGGCAGTTTCAACACCCACGAGGTCGGCGCCGGGGTGCGTGGCGGCAATGAACGAACCACCTACAGCCTGTCGGCCAGCCATCATGAAACAGACGGTATTAATGTCATTGATGATGTCGGGGATGACGAGCGCGATGGCTATCGCAACACCTCCCTGTCGCTCAACATCCGCCACCAACTGGAAAACAAGGTGGAACTCTTCACCAATGGCCTCTATTCGACCGGACGAACCGAATATGACGATGCCTTCTTCGATTCCGCCTACAGTGATTTTGTGCACGGCGCCCTTTCTGCCGGTATCAAGGCTGCCATCAATGAGGCCTGGCTGACCTATCTCACACTGAGCCACGCCTCCGATCGCGCCGATGTCACAGACGCATGGCCGGGGTACTTCGACACCTTCAGGGATCAGATTGACTGGCGCAACGACTTCATCATTGGCAATGGACTTTTGCTCACGGCAGGTATTGATTGGCGCCAGGATCGCGTGAAAAGCACGACGTCTTACGATGAGAGCAGTCGCGATAATGTCGGTGTTTATCAAATCCTGCAATCAGAACTTGGCCGCCATCATCTGCAGGGCAGCCTGCGTTATGATGACAACGAGGCATACGGCAATCAAACGACAGGCGCGCTGGCATGGGGGTATGCCCTCAGCCCGCAACTGCGCAGCCGTCTTTCCTGGGGCAGCGCATTCAAGGCCCCCACCTTCAACCAGCTCTATTGGCCTGGTGCCGGTAATCCGGAGTTAAAACCGGAACAATCGGAAACCATTGAAGCCGGGCTGCGCTTGTCACAACCACTAGGGTACATAGACCTCGCCCTGTTCCAGACCGATGTGGACAACCTGATCAGTGGCTGGCCCGCGGAGAATATCGCCAAGGCCCGCATGCAAGGCATGGAACTGGAAACAGGACTGCAAATCCAGCAGTGGCAGGCTGCCGTCGCCCTGACCCTGCTCGATGCCGAAGATCGCGACACCGGTAACGAACTGACTCATCGACCACGGGAAACTCTGCGTCTCGATCTTGATTATCGTCTTGGCCATTACGATCTCGGCGGCAGCGTGATCGCGCAAGGACGCAGCTACAATAATGCATCCAACACCGATCGTATTGCCGGCCACGCCGTGCTCAATCTGCGTGGCGCATGGCGGATGAATCAACACTGGATCTGGCGCGCCACGATCGACAATGCGTTGGACAAGGAATATACCACCGCCAGAGACTGGAGCGGCACGAACTATAACCAGCCCGGTCGTGCCGCTTACCTCTCCGTCCACTACCAGCAGTAGGTATGCACCATGCCCAGAGGATGGCTTTCTTTCGTGTTACTTGCCTTGGGCTTGCTGGGGTCGTTCACGGCCCCGGCTACTGAGATCAACTGCCCGCGCATCATCAGCCAGTCGCCCTATATCACCCACACCCTGGCGTGGATGGGGCTCAAACCCTGCATCGTCGGCGCCAGCCGTTACGATCAGGGTGAGTGGGCCGAAACCGGCGGCATTCTCGACCCGGACATGGCCACGATCCATGTTCTCAACCCTCAATTGGCCATCACCACCCAATGGACCGATCCCCAGCTCTGGGCCAGTCTGGAAAACACCGGCGCTGCCACTCTGATCCTGGATGGATTTCAGAGTATGGCCGGGATCACCGATAATGTGCGCCTGATTGCCAGGGCGAGTGGACTAAGCGATGGCGACACGATAGCCGATAGCTTCGAACGGCAATGGCGTGCGGCCGCTGCCGAGGTAAAGGGGAGCGGACAACGCAGCCTGCTGCTCTCGCCCTGCGGCGGACAGCCCTGGGTCTATGGTGAGGGCACCTGGCTGTTTGAGATGTTCGAGACGGCAGGCTTCGCGGTGATCAGTATCGCCCCCGGCGTGCAGCATATGCCGGTAAGCGAGGAGGGGGATCACTTCGCCACCCTGTTGGAGACTCAACAACCCGAGCTGGTCTTTGCCTTCATCAACCCCAATAGCGCCAGTTGCCAGGCGCTGATTAGCACCCATCCGATTGATATCATTCCTCTGTCGGCTGAACACTTTACCCCCCCCGCCCCCGGCGTGGTGCTGGCCGGGCTGGGCCAACTGGCCGCCATGCGCGGGCGCTGGCATATCAAACCACGGAGTAGCAAACCATGAGCGAACACGACAAGGCCCAACGCCACGCCGAGCGCATGGCGCGCAAGAAGGCCCATATCGATCAAGGCATTGAGGCGGCCGACATCGATCGCGGCCTGCTGCTGGTGCTGACCGGCAACGGCAAGGGCAAATCCAGTTCAGCCTTTGGCATGGTGGCGCGTGCACTGGGCCACGGGATGTCCGTTGCCGTGGCCCAGTTCATCAAGAGCCGCACCGATACCGGCGAGGAGGCCTTCTTTCGCAAGCAGGGGGTGAACTGGCATGTACTGGGTGAAGGCTTCACCTGGGATACCCAAAATCTGGCGCAGGACATCGAAACGGCGCGCCGCGGCTGGCGAACGGTGCAGGAACTGCTGCGCGACGAGCGCATCGATCTGGTGGTGCTCGATGAGCTGACCTACCCGCTCAAGTATGGCTGGCTGGCGATCGAACACGTCCTGCACGATCTCGAACAACGCCCCCCGGCACAGCACGTGGTGATCACCGGACGCGGCGCCCCGCAGGCACTATGCGAGGCCGCCGACACCGTCACTGAATTGCGCGACATCAAGCATGCCTACCGCGCCGGGGTTAGGGCGCAAAAAGGGGTCGATTGGTGATCACCCTCGCGACCGTCCTAACGGCGATCCTGCTCGACAGGATACTGGGCGAACCGCGCCGCTGGCATCCGCTGGTGGGCTTCGGCACGGTGGCCAACTGGATAGAGCAACGCCTCAACCGGGGCGGACAGGGTGGCGGCCTGTGCGCCTGGTTGTTGCTGGTGGCGCCGCCCACGCTGGCAACCGCCTGGCTGGTGCAGATCCCGCTGGCCGGCCCGCTGGCGGGTGCACTGCTGTTGTGGCTGGCCGTGGGCGGGCGCAGTCTGGCCGAGCACGCCAAGGCGGTGGACAGCGCGCTACAGTGCGGCGATCTCGACTGCGCGCGCCGCGAGGTCGGCAAACTGGTCAGCCGCGATACCGCGCAAATGGACGAAACCGCCATCGCCCGCGCTGCCACCGAATCGGTGCTGGAAAACGGCAACGATGCCGTCTTTGGCGCCCTGTTCTGGTTTCTGGTGCTTGGCGCACCGGGTGTGGTGCTCTACCGGCTGGCCAATACGCTGGATGCGATGTGGGGTTACCGCACCGTGCGTTATCGCCGCTTTGGCTGGGCGGCGGCCCGTTTCGATGATCTGCTCAACCTGATCCCCGCACGGCTGACCGCACTCAGCTACGCCCTGGTATCGCCGCCCCCTCACGCCCGGCGGGCACTGACCTGCTGGCACAGGCAGGCGGCGCAGTGGGAAAGCCCGAATGCCGGGCCGGTCATGGCATCCGGCGCGGGGGCGCTGGGGTTGCTGCTCGGCGGGCCGACCGCCTACCACGGCGCGCTGCGTGAGCGACCGCTCCTCGGCTGCGAGACTTCGCCGGCGGCTGGCGATATCCACCGTGCCGTCATGCTGGTGCGCCGTGCCACCTGGCTTTGGCTGATCGTCGCCGCACTGATCGCCGGAGGGCTTTCTCTTGGCGCTTGAGCACGGCGGGCGCCTTGTTGCCGCAGCCGAGCGCTTTGCCATCCCGCCTGGCGAGTGGCTCGATCTGTCCACCGGGATCAACCCGACAGGATGGCCGGTTCCCGCGCTCCCTGCCGCTTGCTGGGCACGCCTGCCGGAATGCGGGGATGGCTTGCAGGCAGCGGCAAGCGCCTACTATGGTGCACCCGGCTTACTGCCCGTGGCCGGTTCGCAGGCGGCCATCCAGACCCTGCCGCTGTTGCGCGCCCCCGGCCGGGTCGGTGTGCCGGCACCGGGCTATGCCGAGCACGCCCGGGCATGGCGGCAAGCCGGTCACCAGGTCGTACCGCTGAACGGCATCGAGGCCATGGAAACCGCGCTCGGCGGTCTTGAGGTACTCGTGGTGATTAACCCCAACAACCCGACCGGGCAAGCCATCGACCGCGAGCGGCTGCTGGCCTGGCATACGCGACTGGCCGCACGCGGCGGCTGGCTGATCGTCGATGAGGCCTTTGTCGATACGACGCCCGAGCGGAGCCTGGCGGCGGAAACCGATCGGCCCGGCCTGATCGTGCTGCGTTCGCTGGGCAAGTTCTTTGGTCTTGCCGGTGTGCGGGCAGGCTTTGTGCTGGCCGAACCCGGCCTGCTGCAACGACTCGATGACCGACTCGGGCCATGGGCGGTTGCCGGGCCGTCTCGCGAGGTGGCCCGCCGGGCATTGCTTGATCGCCACTGGCAGACCACCGCCCGCCACACCCTGCACCAGGCCGGACAACGGCTTGCCGAGCTCCTGCATTGTCACGGCCTGGCACCAAGCGGCGGCACACCGTTGTTCCAGTGGGTACGCCACGCACGGGCCGCCGAGCTGTGGCAACGCGCCGCCCGCCGCGGCGTGCTGCTGCGCCATTTCGACGAGCCGGCCAGCCTGCGTTTCGGCCTGCCCGGCGCGCCCGCCCAGTGGCAGCGCCTGGAAGCAACACTAACGGAGATAAGTCGATGAGAGCCTGGCTGACCCTGCTTGCCTGCCTGCTGGCCACGCCGCTCTTTGCCGAGATCGCCATCACCGATGATATGGGACAGACCCTCCGCCTGCCGCACGCGGCACAACGTATCGTCAGTCTCACCCCCCACAGCACCGAACTGCTGTTTGCCATCGGTGCCGGAGAGCGGGTGGTCGGTGCCCCCAGCGATAGCGATTACCCCGAGGCGGCACGTCGGATCCCGCGCATCGGCGGGTATAACGCCATCGACTTTGAGACCGTGCTCGCCCTGCAACCCGATCTGATCGTGGCCTGGTACAGCGGCAATGGCCCGCCCGCCATCGAACGTCTGCGTCAGCTGGGGCTGAGCGTCTACGCAAGCGAACCCCGGCAACTGGAAGACATCCCCCGCATTCTGCGCCAGTTGGGCATGCTGACCGGCCAGGAAGGCATGGCGGAGCACGAGGCAAGGCACTTTGAAGACACGCTGGAGAAACTGCGGCATGACGGCCCGGCAGATCCGCCCATCACGGTGTTCTACCAGGTCTGGCACCAGCCACTGATGACCATCGGCCAGGGACACACCCTCAATGAGGTCATCCGGCTTTGCGGCGGACGCAATATCTTTGCCGATCTGGGCACTCCCTATCCCACTATCGGTGAGGAGGCGGTGCTGCAAGCCGACCCCCAGGTGATCATCGCCAGTGGCATGGGCGAGCCGCACCCCGAGTGGGTCGACAACTGGCGGCGCTGGACACGGCTACGGGCGGTCGCCAACGACCATCTCTTCTTTATCCATCCCGATCTGCTGCAACGCCCCACCTCACGCCTGCTTGAAGGGGCACGCCAACTCTGCGAGGCCTTGCAACGGGTACGCGATGAGGAGGCACCATGAGCGACTGCCTGATGGTGCAGGGCACCACCTCCGATGCCGGCAAGAGCCTGCTGGTCACCGCGCTGTGCCGCTGGCTGCAGCGGCGCGGCATCGCAGTGGCCCCCTTCAAGCCTCAGAACATGGCGCTCAACAGCGCGGTGAGCGCCGATGGCGGCGAGATCGGTCGCGCCCAGGCGGTACAGGCCCAGGCCTGCGGCCTGCCGCCGCACACCGATATGAACCCGGTGCTGCTCAAGCCCAACAGCGACACCGGCGCCCAGGTGATCCTCCACGGCCACCCGGTGGCCAACATGCAGGCCGACGCCTACCACGACTACAAGCAGATCGCACGGGAAGCAGTCATGGCCTCCTGGCAGCGACTGCGCGCCCAGTATCAGGTGGTGATCGTCGAGGGGGCCGGCTCCCCGGCGGAGATCAACCTGCGCGACAAGGACATCGCCAACATGGGCTTTGCACTGGAGGCCGATTGCCCGGTGATCCTGATCGCCGACATCGACCGCGGCGGGGTCTTCGCCCACCTGGTCGGCACGCTGGAACTGCTCACGGAGGAAGAGCGGGCACTGGTGAAGGGCTTTGTGATCAACCGTTTTCGCGGCGATATCACGCTGCTGCAACCGGGGCTGGACTGGCTGGAACAGCACACCGGCAAACCCGTCATCGGCGTATTGCCGTGGCTGCACGGTTTGCACCTGGAGGCGGAGGATGCCTTGCCGGATACCACGCACAGCCAGGATGGCAATGCCGTGCGGATCGCGGTTCCGGTTCTGCCCCGCATCAGCAACCACACCGACTTCGATCCGCTGCGCCTGCATCCGCAAGTAGCGCTACACTTTGCCGGCCCCGGCGAACCCCTCCCCGCCGCCGATCTGATCATCCTGCCCGGTTCCAAATCCGTTCGTGGTGATCTCGCCTGGCTGCGACAGCAGGGCTGGGACAAGGCGATCCACCGCCACCTGCGCTATGGCGGCAAGCTGCTGGGGATCTGCGGCGGTTTTCAGATGCTGGGCGCGTCTATCCACGACCCGCACGGCATCGAGTCGGCGCCCGGCAGCAGCGCAGGGCTCGACCTGCTGAGGATGGAAACAACACTGCAAACGGAAAAACAGCTGCACAATGTGCGCGGCACACTCTGGCTGGACAGCGCACCGGCCCGTGGCTACGAAATCCACGCCGGGATCAGTACCGGCCCGGCCCTGCAACGCCCGGCCATCCAATTGGATGATGCCCGTGAGGACGGCGCCATCAGTGATGATGGGCAGATCGCCGGCACCTACCTGCACGGCCTGTTCGAACAACCCGAGGCCATGCGCGCACTATTGCGCTGGGCGGGGCTGCACGATACCGCCACCGAGTTCGACTACACCGCGGTCCGCGAACACGGCATCGAAAGATTGGCGGATAGTGTCGAGGAATATCTGGATACCGGGTTTATCGAACGTTTGCTTTAATTTTTTGTAACTTGCCCCGCAACGACCCCCCAATCGTCATTCCCGCGAAGGCGGGAATCCAGTCAGGTCGAGGTGATGCCCTTGAGAGTGGATTGCCTGTTACTGTTCAAGGGAGGGGGAGATTCAGTGACTGGTTTGCCTGTCACGCTTCTGGATTCCCGCCTTCGCGGGAATGACGGGGGAGCAGAGACACACGGATTTGAGTACCCAATCTGACGCACTCAGAATAATTAGAAGTACCCTAAAACCGGTAGCAAAATTAATGCAGGGGGTGAGTAAATACTTTGTTATGAGTTGTTGCTGAGGCGTTTTGCTCAACTCGCATAAGATTTTTCTGCTGCATTGTAACTCGTGCCACTGTCGTACTTTTGATCACCTCACATGGTTCCCATGCTCCAGCGTGTGAATAATAAGATTGTGTAAGCACAATAGCCGTATACCGACCATGCAAGCAATATCGAATAATAATGGCACTACTATTCATAGTGTGCCGGAAATGGAATAGGAGAAGGTAATGCCGACACTGGAATTCAAAGGCAAGCAATTTGTTTATTCCCACCACCTCGGGGTGCCGTTTCGCGAATTGCAGGTGGTGGCGGACAAGTCCCTGCCCACCAAGGGGCAGAAGCCTTCGCTGGACGATAATCTGATCATCCACGGCGACAACCTGGAAGCCCTCAAGGCGCTGCTGCCCACCCATGCCGGCAAGGTGGACTGCATCTTTATCGACCCGCCCTACAACACAGGTAACGAGGGCTGGTGCTACAACGACAATGTGCGCTCGCCGCTGATGAAGGAGTGGCTGAAGAAATCGGCCAACCCGGTGGATAAGGAAGACCTGGAGCGGCATGACAAGTGGTTGTGCATGATGTGGCCGAGGCTTAATTTGTTGAAAGAACTTTTATCGGAGTCAGGTAGCCTTTGGGTAACGTGTGACGACAATGAAGTGCATCGACTTCGCCAGGTTCTGGATGAGATATTTGGTGAGGAGGCGTTTGTTGCTAACTTTGTTGTAGAGAATAATCGTAAAGGTAGAAACGACAAAGAACATGTGGCATTAACCCACGAATATATGCTTGTCTATTCTAACGATGAATACCTATCACGAGGTCTAGAACTTACTGAAGATCAAATTGCTGAGTTCAGTGAAGTTGGATCGGATGGTAGGCGATATGCCTTGAGGGATCTTAGGAAGAGAGGCAGTGAGGATCGAAGGGAAGATAGAGAAAGCATGTTTTTCCCAATCTATTGGGATGAACAAAGTGGAGACCTGTCCCTTGATAAATCACATAACAAGATGGTTGAAATTATCCCAAAAAGGGGTGATGACACAGATGGGCGTTGGCGATGGGGCATCGATCGAGTCAGAAGGAACCTGAGCGACCTTGTCCCAAGGCGATCAAAATCTGGGAGGCTTGATATTTCTTATAAAGTCTTTTTGGATGAGGCAGATGATGTAAAGAGTGGGACAAGAAAGAAGCCAAAATCGGTATGGATAGGACCTGAATTTTCTACTGATCACGCAAGCACGTTAATTAAGGAAATTTTCAAAAAAAACCCACTGAGGCATTCTCCTAAACCTTTAGAGCAGGTTATTCAAACTATTCAGCTGTCGGTTGGTAAAGATGGGATTGTATTGGATTCCTTTGCGGGGTCTGGCACAACGGCACATGCGGTTTTAGAAGCAAACAATAGAGATGCAGGAAATCGCCGCTTTATCCTGGTCGAATGCGAAGACTACGCCGACACCCTCACCGCCGAGCGGGTGCGCCGTGTGATCAAGGGCTACCCCTACACCGGCACCCAACGCGAGGAGCTGCACCGGGAAAACATCACCTGGAGCACCTTCGAGAAAAAGCAGCCCAAGCTTCTTGAGCATATCGCCTCTATCGAGAAGCTGCACGGCCACGAATACGACAAGATCAAGAAGCAGATCAAGGATGGCGTCCTCACCGTGACCGGCGAGCGCAAGGTGGAGAAGACCACGCCGGGGCTGGGCGGCAGTTTCACCTACTGCACCCTGGGCGATCCCATCGACATTGAAAGCCTGCTCACCGGCAAGGGGCTGCCGAGCTTCGAAGCGCTGGCCCGTTATGTGTTCTATACCGCCACCGGCCAGTCGCTGGAGAAGGTCGGCGAGCCTGCCCCCGATGGCTTTATCGGCGAGACCGAACTGTTCCGGGTGCACCTGTTCTACCAGCCGGAAAAGGAATGGCTGCGCTCCAACGACGCGGCCCTTAATGCCGAGCGGGTGGCGGCGATAGAAAAGAGCAACAAGAGCGGCAAGCGCGCCATTGTGTTTGCGGTGGCCAAATTCATGAGCCAGAAGGAATTGACCGCTCGGCGCATCGAGTTCTGCCAGTTGCCCTATGCGGTTCACCGGATTCTGGGGGATTGAGCATGGAGCTGAAGGAGTACCAGCAAGGGGTATTGAGCAAGCTGGACCGCTATCTTACCGTGCTGGCCGAGCAGCGCGAGCGTGCGGAACGTATTTTGGCCTTTCTTAGAGAGGAAGGTGATGATAAAGCCACGTTGAGTGACTACTGCCGCGAGGCCTGGGATCAGCTCTACACGGAGCGGTTGCTGCCGTATCTGTATCAGAACGGCAATCCTATGGTGGCGCCTCACCTGTCGCGGCACGATGGCCTGGGGCAGTCGATCCCCAATATCTGCTTTAAGGTGCCTACCGGCGGCGGCAAGACGCTGCTGGCTACTGCCGCACTGGAACGGGTGCAGACGGATTACTTCAAGCGCCAGACCGGGCTGGTGCTGTGGGTGGTGCCCTCCGAGGCCATCTACCGGCAAACCTGGAAACAACTGGCCAACCGCGAGCATCCCTACCGGCAGATGCTGGAGCGGGCCTCCGGCGGGCGGGTGAAAATGCTTGAAAAAGGCGATGCCTTTACCCGTCATGATGTAGATGATCAGTTGTGCGTAATGCTGCTGATGCTGCCCTCGGCGGCGCGCAAGTCCAAGGAAACCCTGCGCCTGTTTCGCGACAGTGGCCGCTTCACTTCATTTTTTCCCATGGAAGATGATAGTGAGGCCAACCTGGCCTTGCTGGATCAGGTGCATAATCTGGATCAAAATGATTTGGCTGATATGGGCTTTGTCGATGGCATTATTCCCGGCTCGGTATCGATCAAACAAAGCCTTGGTAATGTATTGCGCCTCGTGCGTCCGGTGGTGTTGGTCGACGAGGGTCACAAAGCCTATTCAGATACGGCCCGGGTTACCCTGGCTGGTTTCAACCCGCGCTTTATCCTCGAATTGTCGGCAACGCCTAACACCAATAATAAGCATCAGTCAAATGTGCTGGTGAATGTGCCGGGAACGGATCTCAAGGACGAGGAGATGATCAAGCTGCCCATCAATGTGATCAACGAAGGCAAGGGCGGCTGGAAGCACACCCTGGCGCTGGCTCACGCCAAGCAACAGGAGCTAGAACAAGCGGCATTGGCTTTCCAGAGTGAAAGTGGTCGTTATATACGCCCCATTGTGCTGGTGCGGGTGGAGCGTACCGGTAAGGATCAGCGTGATGCAGGCATGATTCATGCCGAAGATGCCCGTGAATACCTGCGTGATCAGTTGGGGGTGAAGGAAGAGCATATTCGCTTGAAAACCTCCAGTGATGACGAATTGGCGGACGAAGACCTGTTATCCCCCACCTCGCCGGTGCGCTTTATCATCACCAAGGATGCGTTGCGTGAAGGCTGGGATTGTCCATTTGCCTATATTCTTGCGGTGCTTTCCCGTACCACCGCCACCACGGCGCTAACCCAGATGATTGGGCGGGTATTGCGCCAACCCCATGTCGAGTCCACTGGTGTGTCGGCACTGGATGAATGTTATGTATTTACGTTTGACCAGGACGTGACTCAGGCGGTTAATGGTGTGCGTAAGGGGCTGGAGGATGAAGGCATGGCCGATCTGGCATCCAGTGTGAAAGCTGTCGACCCGAATAGTGGACATGCGCGGAACATGCGTCGCGAGACCATTCTCCGTCGGGCTAAATTTGCCACTCTGCCGCCAATTTTCCTGCCGCGTGTGCTGCACCGGGATACCGGTGCCGCCGAGGGATATCGGCCATTGGATTATGACCGTGATGTGCTTGGGGAACTGGATTGGGAGAACTTGCACTTTCTGGATGTGGACAAGACCACTATGGGAGCGGACAAGCTAGAACGCACGGTTGCCCGCATCACCCTGGATCGCAAGGCCAGTGAGACGGGGCAAACTGTTTTCGATCTGGATCAGAAAGAGGTAGATGACTTGCCGGAAGAAGGGCTGGATGCACCCTATCTGGTACGCCAACTACTCGATGTGGTGCCCAATCCCTGGCAAGGAATGCGTTTGCTGGAAGAAACCCTTGGTGCCTTGCGTAATAAGGGGGTGTCCGATAGGCAGATCTACGTGAATCGGCTTGATTTGATTAAGACAGTCAAACTGGATCTGCGTGCTCAGGTCAATACCATGGCCGAAGCCTTGTTTCAGAAAAAACTCAATACCGGCGAGATTGCCTTGCGGCTGGTGGCGTCCAATGATCCGGCTTTGAACTGGAAGATTGCCGAGACTCTGGAAATGGATGTCTCCGATGAGGATTCGTTGTTGTATCGCAAGAATGCCGAGCCGCTGGAGAAAAGCTTGTTTGAGAAGGTCTATCAGAAGGAATTCAACGATCTGGAGAAGAATACCGCCTGGTATCTGGATGAAAGTCAGTGTGTTTACTGGTGGCACCGGATTGCCGTCAATCAGCGTTCCTATGGTTTGCAGGGGTGGCAGCGCCATCGCGTCTATCCTGACTTGCTGGCCTGTGTGCATGGCGTTGAGGATGGCACGTTTCGTTTCTCGGTACTGGAAACCAAGGGAGATCACCTCAAAGGGAATGATGATACCGAGTACAAGCGCAAGCTGTTTGACCTGTTGACCCGCTACGCTGATATAACAGCATCTATTGGACAGCTAGCACTTGAGGATCAAAATGAACCCATGCGATTCAGGATGGTGTTGGAAAAAGACTGGAAACAAACACTTTTGGATGAGGGTATCTGTTTAGGACAATGACGATGGGTAAAGCAACATATTGGGTCATTATCCCCGCCGCCGGAGTCGGCTCACGGATGCGCGCCGATCGGCCCAAGCAGTACCTGCCACTGGCCGGGCGTACTGTTCTGGAACACACCCTGACGATCTTTCTCGATCATCCTGCCATTGATGGGGTCATGCTCGCTCTGGCCGGGGATGATCCCTGGTGGCCGACATTGCAATTACAGCATCCCCGTTTGCAGCTTTGCGAAGGTGGTGCCGAGCGTTGTGACACCGTGCTCAACGCCCTGGATGCACTCAACGGACAGGCCTCGGCGGAGGATTGGGTATTGGTGCATGATGCGGCGCGCCCCTGTCTGCGCCGTGAAGACCTGGACCGACTGATGGCAACCTTGCAGGGACATCCCTGCGGCGGTCTGCTTGGTGTGCCGATCGCCGATACCATCAAACGCACCAACCCCCAACACGAGGTCGAGGCCACCGTGCCGCGTGAGCAAATGTGGCGTGCGCTCACCCCGCAGATGTTTCGCTACACTGCGCTGCGAGAGGCCTTGCAACAGGCCCTGGCGAAGGGGTTGCACGTCACCGACGATGCCTCGGCCATGGAGCTGGCCGGGCAACGCCCGCTGATGGTGGAGGGGGATGGCGGCAACATCAAGATCACCCGGCCAGAGGATCTTTCACTGGCAGAGCATTACTTGATAAAACACCAATGTCTTGCATAGCGACAAACCGGTCTATAGACTGGTCTATATAGTCTGAGAGGGAGCATGCTATGTCTATCCAGGAAGAAGTCGGTGCCTATGATGCCAAGACTCACCTGCCTGCCTATCTGCGCAAGGTGGAGGCGGGCGGTCGTTTTGTGATTACTCAGCGTGGCAAGCCGGTGGCGGAGTTGGTGCCCGTTGGTAGCAGTGCAGAGCAGCAGGGTGCGACGGCGGCACAACAAATGCTGGCACTGATGCACGAGGCAGTAGCAGTAAAGGTGGATATCCGGGCCTTGCTCGAGGAAGGGCGCGATTGATGCGTTTTGTGCTGGATAATTCGGTCGTGATGCGTTGGTTGTTTGGCGATGGCAGTGATGCCGACAATACCTATGCCCAAGCGGTGTTGCAGGCGATGACGGATCCGCATACCACCGCCATTGTGCCCTCGGTCTGGCCACTGGAACTGGCTAATGTACTCGCCAAGGCTGAGTCCAAGGGCCTGTTGAGAGAAGCCCGTAGCAGCGCATTTGTAGGCGTTATTCAGCGTATGGCAATACGGGTGGTGGCAGGAACCGCCAGCCATGCCTTGGGTGATACCCTTCAATTGGCACGACGATTCAAATTGTCGTCCTATGATGCGGCCTATCTGGAGCTTGCCTTACGCGAGGGTGTGGCCTTGGCCACACTCGATAAGGAGCTTAAGCGAGCGGCAAAAAAGACCGGTGTGGAACTGATTGAGTGACAAGACGATGAGAGTCGGCCACGGTTATGACGTACATGCCTTCTGCGAGGGGGATCATCTGGTATTGGGCGGGGTGCGTATTCCGCACATCCAGGCCTTTGCCGCCCACTCTGACGGGGATGTGCTGATCCATGCCCTGTGTGATGCCCTGCTTGGCGCCCTGGGGGAGGGTGATATCGGGCGCCACTTCCCTGATACCAGTAGTGAATTCGAAAATATCGACAGCCGCATCCTGTTACGCCGGGTCGTTACGCTGATGACAGAAAGGGGCTACTGCCTGGGCAATGCGGACATGACCCTCATTGCGCAGGCACCGAAGATGGCGCCGCACATCGGCCTGATGCGCGAGAATTTGGCGGCGGATTTACAGGTGGAGCCTGGCCGGATCAACGTCAAGGCCACCACCACCGAGGGTTTGGGTTTTGCCGGGCGGCGTGAAGGGATTGCAGCCCATGCGGTGGTGTTGCTTGAACGCATTTGATGCGTTGGCCCATGCCTATGGCAGGCCGATTGCCTCGGCACAATTGCGCACCATTCCGGAGGACTTTATCGTCGAGGAGGTAGCTGCCTGCCGTCCCCACGGCGAGGGCGAACATGCCTGGCTGGTGGTGCAAAAGCGTGGGCAGAATAGCGAGTGGGTGGCACGGGAGCTGGCCCGTTTTGCCGGGGTGGAGGACGATGCCGTCGGTTATGCCGGCCTGAAGGATCGCTATGCCGTGACCACCCAGGTCTTTACCGTGCGCACGGGGACTGTTGATGAGCCGGACTGGTCGCAGTTTGCCGCAGAGGGTATCAAGATCCTGGCGGTGGATCGCCACCGTCAGCGCCTGCGCCGTGGCCAGTTGCGGGAAAACCGTTTCAGTCTGACCCTGCGTGCGATTGCCGGGAAAAGTGATGATCTGGAAAGCCGTCTCCAGGCCATCGCCACGCAGGGTGTACCCAACTATTTTGGCCCGCAGCGTTTCGGCCATGAGGGCAACAATTTGATCCAGGCACGGGCCATGTTGGACGGCACCTGCCGTGAAACCAATCGCCACCGGCGCGGCCTGTATCTGTCGGCGGCCCGTTCCTGGCTGTTCAACCTTGTACTGAGCGAACGGGTGAGACAAGGCAACTGGCTGACGGCCCTGCCGGGTGAGGCCCTGATCATGCCCGGCAGCGACAGCACGCTCAGCCTGGCGCGTATCGATGCGGCGATCCAGGCGCGCATCGAGCGGGGTGACCTGCAACCCAGCGGGCCGCTGTGGGGGCGTGGTCAGCCATTGCCGCGTGGTGAGGCGCTGGTTTTTGAACAACATATTTTGGCTGGTGAGGCAGCGCTCTGCCAGGGACTGGAAAAGGCCGGACTCAAACAACAGCGGCGCGCCCTCAGATTGTTACCCGGAAAGCTGGCATGGCAATGGCTGGATGCAGCCACGCTACGGCTGGATTTTTCCCTTCCTCCGGGCTGTTATGCCACCAGCGTGATCAGGGAACTGGTATTGACCGGATTGCCTGAATCCTGAGTCTGTAATCCATGCGCTCAGCCATGCACTGGCTTGAGTGTTACACGTGTCAGTTCATCCGTGATGCCCTCGGCATCCATTCGTTCAAAGTGCTTCTTGTCGAATAACGTCAGCCCACCGGCCATTTCGTACCAGGCATAGCCGATGGTCCAGGGGGAGTGTTCATAGCTGCCCTGGGGGCGGCGTGGCAGGCAGTAGATACACCCGGGCAGATAGATCACATGATAGGGGATCTGCGCCTCATGAAGCTGGTGCAGGTATTTCCAGGCCGGTGCGGGATCATCGAAGCGGCTGCATACGGCGGGATAGTGGGTAGCGCCGCCGTTGTGCTGCCACTGTGCGCCGGCCAACGGCAGGGGCTGGTCACGCAGGTAAAGATGAAAGTGCAAGTGGTTGATTGAGGCATAGGCACCCAGCGCATTGTAGGCGATGCCGATCCCGGGCAGTTGTCTGCCCAAATCATCAACGATTGCAGCAAGCCAGTAGTGATCGTGTTCTTCCAGGTATTGCGCTCGGTGGGCGCTGGGTTCGGGAACCAGCAGACCGTGTCCCTCAACGATGGGGAATTTGTTGTATAACAGCGCGGCATGGCGCCCGTGCAGTTCGCCAGACCAGAAGGTCTCCCTGGCCAGAAAGGGCTTGTCGAAATGAAAACCCTCAGGGTTGAAGGGCTCACGGAGGGTGGCAAATGATTTACCACCAGCACGGCGTGGCCGAAAGGAGCGCAGGTGGTTGAATTGCACCTCCCAGGGGCCGATGCGGCGCACGGCCTGTGGTTGCAGATTGTCCATACCCAGAGCCATCAGTTTTAGAAAGACCAGGATATCGTCATCGGCAGCGTTGGGCGACTCTCCCTGCCCGAGTGCGTGGCGGCAGGTGTTGGCCAGTTCGGTGTAGATCGCGTGCAGGCGTCTTCTTCCGGCAGCCAGTAATGCGGGCTCCATGCTGGCATTGGCATAGGCTAGGATAAAAGTGGCCATATCGGATTCTTCCAACAGCTTCAGCAGGCCATCGAGAAAGGCCTTGCGATAGGCCTGTACTGATACGAAGGGGTTGTCTGTCATGGCATGAATATTTCAGCAGGTGGTGGGCCGGTAGTATATTGATCCACACGGTGCTTTCCTATACTGTTGATTAGGAAGAAAACTATGGATTTGATCATAAAAAGCAGTAATAAAAATAGTGATTTATCAATAAATCATTAAAAACGACAACAATAATCCTGCCAAAGGGGCTGACTGGATGAGCAGCAAACGGATTGTCATTGACCCGGTAACTCGTATTGAGGGGCACCTGCGGGTTGAAACCCGTATTGAAAACAATATTATCGCGGATGCCTATTGCTCCGGTGATATGTACCGGGGTATCGAAAAATCCCTGATCGGCTATGATGCACGGGTGGCGCAACAGGTCACCCAGCGTGTGTGCGGCGTCTGTCCCTACGCCCACGCCGAGGCTGCCGCGCTGGCACTGGAACAAGCGATGGGCCTCAAGCCCAATGCCAACGGCCATTTGCTGCGCAATCTGACCGTGGGCGCCTACCAGTTGCAGGATTATCTGCTGCATTTCTACGTTCTCTCCGCACTGGATTTTATCGATGTGACCGCGATCCTCGATTACCGGGGGCGGGACGCTGCGATGCTGCAAATGCGCGACTGGGTGCGTAGTGAACTGGCCAGCAATAAGATCTTTCCTGCCGCACCGTTTCTGCCACGCCTGGAGGGGGTGTATGCCAGTGACAGTGAGGTCAATCTGTCGGCGATCCAGAGCTATCTCGGCGCCCTGCCGATCATGGCCGATCTGCACAAGATGGTGGCGCTGTTCGGTGCCAAGGCCCCGCACCCCTCAGCAATCGAGGCGGGCGGTGTGACCACCCTGCCTTCGGTGGAAAAGCTAGGCCGCTACAGCAGTTGGCTGGATGGGGTGGAGCGCTTCATCCTCAATAACTATCGTGAGGATGTCATCGCCGTGGCCAAGGCCTTTCCAGAATATTTCCATATCGGCAAGGGCTGGGGCAATCTACTTTCCTTCCCGTATTTCCCCGATCAGGAGGGTGAAAATCACGCCTTCGCTGGTGGGGTAAGCATCAATGGCCGCTATCAACCGCTCGATCTGTCCCTGATCGGTGAGGATCACAGCCGCGCCTTCTATAAAAATGCACCGGAAGGGTTGGTCAAACCGCTGCAAATGGATGCATTACAGCCGCTCAACTGGGATGAATACAAGCGTGAGAAGGAGCGCGGTGTTGCGGAAGGTAAATACAGTTGGACCAAGGCACCCCGCTATGATGGCCAGGCGATGGAGGTGGGTACCGTGGCGCGGGTGGTCAACACCTACCTGAGCGGGGTCAATCCGCGTCTGAATCGTATGGTGAACGGTATCAATCGGGAATTGGGGATCGGTATCGAGCATTATACCTCGGTGATGGGGCGTCACCTGAGCCGTTGCATCAGCGCTCTGGAGATCGTTGCCCAGTTGCGCGACAACCTGCAACGCATTGAGCCGGAGCAGTCTGCCTTTATCGAACGGGCGGTACCGGCCAATGGTCGTGGCTACGGTCTGACCGAGGCGACCCGTGGCGCATTGGGTCACTGGATTGAAACCGACGACAAGGGCTACATCCGTAATTACGAGATGATTGTGCCGACCACATGGAATATG